>MDTG01119454.1_pt1 | contig 10397 bp, 9 predicted proteins | sample 811421 | NCBI WGS metagenome assembly MDTG01 (sample SAMN05326645, study PRJNA326480) | marine metagenome | isolation source: seawater | place: Pacific Ocean: South East | collected 2011
TAACCAACGTCCGCATCTTTACTCGACGCATCTTTGGTTGAAAAAAAATGCGCGCCGCGCGAGGGAGGTTTGAACATCAACACCGCTCTTCTTCTTCCGCTTTTTCGGTCGTCTTCTCCTTCTTCTTCTTCGTCGTCGTCGTCGCAAAGCGAAGGAATTAAAAGACCGATCTTTTTGTGCCGGGAAAAGTACGGAAAAAAAATCCCCAAAAGCCGCCAATGTTTAGGGTTTGTGTTTCAGATTTTTTTTTGTCTCCTCTGCAGAAAGAAAAAAAAAGAAGAGAAATTAATTTGATCGAAGAAAGACGACAGAGTTTTTGAGCGCGCGCGAATATCATCATACTCTCGACGCGTTCTTTCACCCGCGTTCGCTAAAACCTCGCTCGCCGTCTTCGGGGTGCGTGTCGTCCAAGGGAGAGTTGTTGGTCTCGTGAGGGGGACGGCATGAGCGAAGCAGTGCGCGTCGGCGTGCACTCGACCACCGAACCTATTCGAATGCCGTTACAATCGCCGAGAACGCTGAAAAATAACAAAAAAATCGCAACCTTATGCGTGGGCTATTGTTTCAGTTCGGCGTTGTTAGCGATCGTCAATAAGTGGGCGTTACTCTTGTTCCCGTTTCCGTCGATAGTCACGGCGTTGCAATATTCATCCTCGGCGATTGCGGTGACCATATTGGGGCACTTTGGAGTGGTGGAAAGAGTGAGTTTGGATTGGAAGAAAGCGAAACAGTTCATGCCTGCGGTGGTGTTATTTTACGTCTCGATATTTACGAATTCGAAGCTATTGCAACACGCGAACGTGGATACGTTCATCGTGTTTAGATCGTGTTGTCCTTTGCTGGTGCTGCCGTTAGAGTATTTGTTTTTGGTTAAAGGAGGAGGAAGTAATAGAAAAGATGGGAGTAATGATAGTAGCATTAATAATAGTAGTAATAGCGACGGAGAGATTAGCATAACGAATAGCACGAGCGAAAGGGAAACGACGTCGAAACCAAAACTGTCGAGTTTAGTCACCGTCCGACAACTCCTCTCTTTAATCGCCATCTTCCTCGGCGCGTTTGGATTTGTCCTTGTGGATAGGAAATTCAAACTTCACAGTTACTTTTGGGGCGTGGCGTACGTCGTCTCTATGACGGTCGATATGGTTTTGATCAAGAAAATTGTCACGAATGTCGATTTGAGCACGTGGGGGTTGGTGTATTACAACAACGTCTTGGCGATGGTTTTGTTCCCAATCGCGTATTTCATTTCTGGCGATTACGCGCGATACCCGGAAATGATGGCCTCGCTCTCTGACGAATCCAACTCGGCTATTTTAGCCGTGTTCACCAGCTGTCTCATGGGCCTTTCCATCTCCTATTTCGGCCTCGGCGCGAGAAGATCTGTTGGCGCGACCACGTTTACCGTTTTAGGCGTCGTCAACAAAATCGGTACCGTGATCATAAACACGCTCATCTGGTCGCACCACGCCTCGCCAATGGGTTTGGCCTTTCTCATGGTGTGTGTCTTAGGGGGAGTTGTCTACCAACAGGAAGCATCGAACGCGAAAAAGAGTCAAAGATTATTGCAGAAGAGAAGACAACAGCAGGAGCAGTTGAAGCACCAAGCGAGCGTGCCATAACCGTAAGGCATGCGAGAGAGAGAGAGAGAAAGAGAGAGAGAAAGAGTGGGAGTGCGACGAGTAGAAAAAGGGAAAGAGTCAGTATTAAAGCGTGAACATTTCGTGTAATAGAAAACAAAGAAGAGCGTTTAAAAGAGAGAAAGAAGATTGCTCGCGTCCATCGCCGACCACCGACAAACCGCTTTTTGTCCTTCGTGTTTCTTCACTTTTTTCCTTCTCTGGTGCACTATTACACGCGCACATGTTCAACGACCATCCTCGATCTCGCGATCATCGTCCTTTAAACGCGCACCCCCGCGCGTTCGAGCAGCTTCAAAAGCGTTTGAGAGAGTGCAAGCAAGCGAACGTTGATTTAGCGCGAGAGATTTCAAAGGTTGGTGTTCGTATTTTTCTTCTCGTGCTGAATCGCATTTCTCATGTGCGCACTATTTATGATGTTTACTTTGAATCGCTTCCCTTCTCTCTTTCTCACTCACACAGATACGAGGCGAATCGAAAGACGCTCGAGATCTCGCGAACCGCGCGTCTTTGTCCGAATCCATGATGCGAGTCGCGCACAACTGCGAACGCGCAGAGTTCGCTCGACTCAGAAGAGAAGACTCGAAAAAGATGAAGCAAATGCGAGACGAGATTTTACGATTGAAAATCGCCTTGAGTCACGTGACGAACGACGCGAAGATGACGACAACAACGACGGAAAAAGAAGAAAAGGATGCAGTGGAACAACACTTCTTAGCGCCGGCTGGAGTATCGATCTCGTCGTCGTCGCCGCCGCCGAGTTTGTACGTGCGATTAAATCAAGATGATCTCGCGCCACCGCGAAGGCGAGTAGAAGGAGAGTTTGCGGATACTAAGGAGTATTTTGAAAGGTTTTCGTCGGATGAAGAGGAAGAAGAGGAAGAGATCAGCTCGTCGTGGCCAGACTCGGATGAAGAGCAGTTCGCGATCGTCTCAAAGGGTAAGCACGTTGGGTTGAAAAAGAGAGACGAAAACAAAGAGAAGCGACCATTGTTGCCTCTCAGCGGCGGTAAGAAAGACGACGCAGTGACGACGACAAAGAAGACAACAACAACGCAGAAGAAAAGCGCCACAATCGCCCAACCGGAAAACGACGACGAAAACGACAGCGCCCAACTTCTTGTCCATGGGCGCAAAGGAGGAGGAAAACCGCCGATACCACCAACTTCCAAGAAGCTACAAAAGACGAAGAAGAAGAAGAAGAAGAACGTAAAAGACGAACAAAAAGACCAACAAAAAAGACTCGGGCAAAGTCTCGCCGCGCGAATGGGGTTCACCGCAACTGTTGTCGGCAGTACCATCTCCTCCGTCACTGAAAGACGATCGTCGCGCGATATCGACAGGGTGAAATCATATAAAGAACCCAGTTTGTTGACGAAGATGCGCAGACCGTAACAACGTCTGCCTCGAAAGAAAGTCAGAGAGAGAGAGAGAGAGAAAAAAAAGAGAGAAAGTCAAAGAGAGAGAGAGAGAGAACAGAGAGAAATCGGAGCGTTTCGTGTTGAAATTGCTCTTTTTCTCCTGTTTATTACCAAATGCTTCAGATGCACAAATGCACATGTACGTCAAAAATCGATACGAGTAAGACCACGAAAAAAAAATAGGTTTAACAACCAACAATTTTCCAATACCAGAAAACGAGACTCTCCGCACACGCACACGCACACGCGCACGCGTAACGTAGCTGTCGTAACGCATGGCATCGCACGCGCATCAAAGAGCGTTCGCATCGCTCGATCGATCGTTGGTATCGTCCTCGTATTCGTCCTCTGACTCTCGTCAAAGCGTTTCGAAAAAGCACCTTGTCGCGTCGCATTCCCGGCGGCGGACGCATCGAAGTCCATTGAAGCGAAGCGCGTTGACGACACCAAGAGCGTCAAATTCGGAGATTGAAAACCCGCACAAAGTGAAACCGAACGTCCAGTATTCCACCATCGATCGCACATCCGAGTATATCCTCGCTAAGGAACGGTCACAGGTTCACCACCCATCCTACGACCACAGAAATGACCCTCAACGAGAAAACGACAGTCGGTTAAACTCCTTGGCGTTTCATCACAAAAGCATGGACGATGTGATTCCGTTGTCGGAATCGAGAGGAAAGGGCATGGTGGCTCCGATTACGACGAGGGTGATTTTCCCAGATTCCTACGACGAAAAGAGGACGAAACCATACCCGATGGTGATTTGCATCCCGGGCGATCCCGGGTACGGCGTGGATTACATGGATGGGTATTATCACGCGTTAGAGAAAGATATCGCCAACGAAGGGATGGTCATGGCGTTGAGAGATTTAGATTATCACAACACGAACGATTGCATAATCGTTGATTTGTGTTTCAATACGTACACGTGGATGAACGATAGTTGTTCGCGAAACCACGAGTCGTATCTCATGAACGTGGTTTTGCCGGAATTGTTAGGGTACGAAGCGACGAACGTCGGGAAGATTTCCTTGATTGGGTACGGAACGAGTGGTTATGGGGTTTTGTCGTTGTTATACAGACACCCAGACGTGTTTCATAGAGCAGTAAGCGCGGATGCCCCTATCTGGGGTGGCGCCAATGAAGGTCGAGAAGTTGTCAGGAAAGAGTATTTAGAGAGCTCGTCGTACACGGCGCCTAAAGGCGTGGAGATGGAAGAGGTTACGCCTCCTGGCGAAGAACCAAAGAGTAAAGAAATGAAGGCCCAAGAGGAGGAAGAAGATGAGGAGGAAAAAGAGGAGAAAAAGCGAAGACGAAGTTTGCGCTACTACGATGCGTTTCCGGATTGCGGCGAGTCTTTCCCGGACGAACACAAAGTGTTGTTACTAGCACATTCCGATAAGAACATCGAAGCGTTTTCCGGAGATCCGCGAGTAGAACAGTACCCGCGCTTAGCTTTGATTCCTATGGTTGAATATGGCCGAGAAGTCGAATGGTTTTCCGATGCCATCTCCAGAGTCACCACGCACGACGTCTTAACTGGACACGAAGACGAGGAGGCTTGCCACGTCGGTCCATGGCTAGCCACCGCGTTGGATTGGTTGAGAGAGGATTTATGATGAAGATGATATATATTGCTAGATAACACAAAACACTTCAAACAATATTCAAATTCGATTACAATATTTCCTGTTTTATCCCCTCTCTTCTCCCTCTCTCTCTTGTGTTTTTCCTCCATTCCTCCTTTTTTTTAAACAGAACGTAAGGGGAACAAAGTAGTTAGTAGTTATTTTTATTCTGGTCTTGATACACATTTCCTCTCTCTTCCTTCCACATACGACGCAACTCCTCTCGTCGTCGTTCTCGTTTTCCTTATCGTCTTCTGCTCGACGATCTCGTCTTCGTCGGTTGACTCGCGGAATACCCAACGTACGTCATCGCTGCGTGGACGACCAATTGCGTCTTCCACATGGTTTGCGCGTACGTCGCCGCGTCCGTGCCGAAACCGGCCATAGCCATCAACGGCAACATCATCGCTTGGCCAACCGTGGCGATTTTCAACGCCGTCTTATCTTTCGGACCAGCGGTGAGTAACCCGTAGGTGATGCCCAAGAGGAGGCATCCCAGCATTCGCCACGCCATCTAAAAACAAAGGAGGAGATATGAGTCGTTAGTATTGACATCACGCAATCACATAATCGTAATTAAAACAAAACGCGAAAAACGCAATCACCATCGCGAACGCACCAGTGCAACCGGGCCTTCCGTTTTCAAAAAGTACGGCATGATGCCTTTCGGGCCGTAGTACGTCACCCAGTTGTGGTACAACGTCACGCCTGTTTCGTTTTTGTCGTTAAAGAATAAAGAGAGAAGAGCACGTCGAATTGGATGCGTAAAGGTGTTATACATATTAAGAAGAATAAAATTGTATCGCGGTTCATTACAAAACGGAAAAAAAAAGAGTCCTCTCTTTCTCGTCCTTACCGTAGAAGCCGTTGTACGCGGCGAGGAGTTTTTGTGCCGTCGTCGGAGCCATGATGATGAATGAAGAGTAGTGTATAATAGTGTGCAGTAAATAATGCGTATTATAGGTGAGGTAAAAGTGACGAGAAATCCCCTTTTTCTCCGATACAAAAAAAGTTCAGTCCCCTCTTTTCTCTTCTCTCTTTTTTCTTCTTCTGAGATTGAAACCCTAAATACAAAAAGGACTTTTGGGGGATTTTCTTTCTTCTTCCGTTCGCTTTGATGTGTTGCTCTCACAAAAACGTCGTTTACACCACACTTTGAACCTACTCACTCATTACTCTCAGAGAGAGAGAGAGAGAGAGGAGGGAATACTTTTTTCGCGACGACGACGACGACTCGGAATCATCATGGTCGCGACGACAGGCAAAGCGAAAAAGATCCTCTTCGCGGGGAGCTGTTGGTCTCCTCCTCCACAAAAGAAAAGCGATGATGAAGATGGGGAAGACGACGTAAACGACAAAGGAAGAAGAGAAGAAGAAAGCCGCGTCTCGATGCTCTTGGACCGCGCGACGCGCGCGAACGAGAAAGCGGGGCCGTTCGAAGCGCTGTTCGTCGTCGGGAGCGTGAGCGAAAGCGAAGAGGAGGCGTTTTTGAAGCGCTCGAAAAAAGGAGAATCGCAACAACACCAACGCGCTGGTGCGGGAGTGATGAAGACGTACGTTCTCGATCCGCGCGTCGCGAGACGGCTGGAAGAACGGGCGGAAGTGAGCTTGGTGGACGCGAAGGAATTCGAAGGTGGCGGCGAAGGAAACGACGAAGGAAACGACGACGACGCGGTAGGAAACATAGAAGGCTTGAATCCCAAAGGAGGCGTGAAACGAATCGTTGTCGATGGAGAGGAAGAGACGTCGAACGTGTTTGTAGTGACGAAACCGGGCGTATACTCGACGTTGATAGCGTCGAAAGACGAAGAAGGGAACACGAAACCGTTTTCCATAGCTATTTTACCTGGGTCGTACGATCATTTGAACATGAAGGAGTCCCACGCCTCCGCCGCGAACGCCCTGTTAGCAGAGAAGACCGCGAAAGCGAACGGGGAGTTTACCGTGCAAGACGTGGAGGTGATTCGACAGACGGTGAGAAAATTGAAAGAATGCGGGAGCACGTTGTTCGTAGTGGACGCACTGCTCACGCAAGCGTGGCCGAAACATGTGCAAATGTTGTCGAGGTATAAAGACGCGATGACGCCAATTTCGGGAGAGGACGAGACCGCGTCAAGGGACGTGGCGGAGATTGCGAGTGCGATTTGTCCGAGATATCACGTCGTAGCATCACCAATTGTAACGTCCTCTTCTTCTCCGGAGAATGAAAATGTCGACCAGTTTTTTGAACGCGAACCGTACAGAAACGTGTCCGAGAAACACGCGACTCGATTCATCTCGTTAGCGAGCGTCGGCAACTCAAAGAAACAAAAGTGGTTACACGCGTTAGGCATTGAACCTGGAGGCACCATGAACCCGATAAAATTGTGCCAAATGCCACCAGATTCTACGCCGTCTCCATACGCCATGGCTGGTGTGTCCAACTTGCAACAAAATCGAGGAGGAAGAGGTGGAGGACACCAACAAAATTTAAAGAGAGAATTGAAACCGGATTGGCGAGATAACGCCGACGCAAAGAAGAAACAACGATTGGAAGAAAGTCAAAAAAGAGCGCTCGTTGGCGATGCGGATAAGACGATTCACGTGAGAAATTTAGATTACCGCGCGGATGAAGGCGCGATTGCGGAATATTTCGGCGAGTGCGGTGAACTCGCAGACCTTCGACTCGGCCGCGACGTGGAAACCGGGAGATCGAGAGGGTTTTGTAAAATTGCCTTCAAAACGAAAGAAGGCGTCGACGCCGCTTTGGAAAGAGACCAACAAAACTTTTACGGGCGCGATATTCGAGTACAGATGGATAGACAACATCAACAATCGAGACAATATAACGGCGAAAACAACGGCAGTTACGACCCGAACAAGAGGAAACCGCCGCCGCCTCCAGTTTCATGCTGGTTTTGCCTCTCGAACAACAAAGACACGCACATGATCGCGTCTATTGGAAACGCATCGTTCGTGACTATGGATAAAGGTGGTTTGAACCCAGAACACGCGCAAATTGTCCCGATTGAACACGTTGCCGCGTTTTCCATGCTTCCAGACGAGACGTGCGAAGAAGTGTGGTCGTACTTACAAGGCTTTCGGAAATTTGCCGAGGCGACGGAAGACAGAGGCGTGGTCGCGTTCGAGCGACACTTGACGTTAAAAAACAAAGGTGGCAATCACATGCATTTGAACGTGGTTCCGATTCCGAACAATAGAAAACATTTATCCAGAAAAATTTTCGAACAAGCCGCGAAACGATGCGACTTCAACTGGGATATCATCTCGCCGGAGCACGCGCAATCGGGTATCGCGTCGAGAACCGCCATGACCTCTTTATTATCCTTCCCCGAAGCAGAATATTACGCCGTGCATTTACCAGATGGTACGATTTTAATTGCTGAAGTGAAGCAATACGACAAACACTGGATGCAATTCGGGAGAGAAGTCATCTCGCACTTGCTGAAAACGCCCGAAACGGCGAATTGGCAAAGCGTCGTTCAAGACCAAGACGGCGAAATTGAACGAACGAATGCGTTCAAGGAAAGTTTCAAACCGTTCGATCCAGTCATGCAAGCCGAGGAGGATGGAGAATAGGAGTCAAAACTACGTAGAAGAGCGAAAAAAAGTAGACGCGCTAAAGCGTGAATAATAAATAGTACCGTAGTAATGCTGCTAACTGCTACATAGGTTTAGTGATATAGGTAATAATACACTTGCCGCTCGCTTTTTACCCGGTGATGTAAAAATCGAGCTCGTTGTTGAGCTCGTGATTTTCGCATTCCTCCCACGGGATAAACACCAAAGTATTCAAGCCTCTTCGTAAATCTCTCTGCCCGTCGCTATTCGGGTCAGAATATGCTCCCGGTGCGACTCCTTGCCTCTCTGCGCCTAAATTTCGTCTATATAGTGCCTCGTAATCGTCCACGCTCTCCCAATTTTCCTCCGTCGGTAAAATCCGTTTTTCTTTCTCCGCAATCTCTTCTTCGTCTAAAACCTCGTTCGCGTCTAAGTCTTCGTCTACTAACAGTAACTTCACGCAATCCAATCTATCCGAGCTACCTTTTACCCTCGATCTAAGTCGTACCCAAAAATGTGTAGTCGTCACGTATCCGCTTTCCGGTTTCATCTTCGCCGATTGACAGTGGATCCTCTCTTCCTTCTCCTTCTCGTCCAACCGGTACCATCCAACGTTCACGGAGGAATCCTCGTTCGCTTTTTTCCCGTCGCGCATGGTCTTTTTGACTATTCTCACTGGTTCCGGCGACGTTTTCGAGTACCACTCTCCGTTTTCTAGGAACCGAAAGTACCTATAATAGACGACCACCCGCGCGGGTCGATGTTCCTTCTTGGACGTGCCGATTTCCCGTCGCGGGCACGCTTTGACGTACGTATTTCTGCTCACGTATAACCCATCCGTTCGTATTCTGTTTCTCTCGTAAAACATCTTCTTATAATCGTTCGAGTAGAGTGTTTTGCACTTTCGCATCGTTTCGTCTCGATGTGCATCGAAAAATTGAAACGCTCGTTCGCAGTGCATCTGCCACAAACTCTTCGCGCCGGCGCATTGGATCATCGCGTGCCATTTCCTGCACACCAAGGACGCCCTCACCAAATCGCGCGGTGGGAGACGTTTGAAAACTTCGTGCGACACGTCCACGTGGTGCAAAATCCCGAGAATTTCAGCGTTGTTGTTGTCGTCGTCGTTTTTGCCTTTTGCTTCTTCTTCTTCTTTCTCGTCGTCCTCGTCGACTCTTAGCGGCGTCTTCTTCTTCACATCATCATCATCATCATCATCATCATCATCGTCATCGTCATCATCAACCCCTAATCGGGGTTTCGATGCACTCCTCTCCTTCGATGATGATGAAAGCGGGACGACGACGACCATGACGACGACAGATTGTCTCTTCTCACCAAAAAAGAAGAAGAAGAAGAAGTAGAGAGAGAGTAGTAGTATTATTCTCGGGTGGTGGGAGGAGTACAGTCGTACTAATCTCGTCCCCAAAGCAGATGATGATGATGATGGAGGAGGAGGAGGAGGAGGAGAGACGAAGAAAAAGTCGAGAGTTTTGTCGTCGTCCCTTTCAGGCCATCTTGTAAACTCAAAAAAAAATTGGTTTTTTCTGAAAATTTTCAGAAAATTTGTAACCCTAAAAAATCGCCGTTTCTGGAATTCCAAAGAATTTTCAGAAAATTTTCAGAAAATCGGCCAGGAATTTCAAAGAATCGTCAGTTTTCTATAACTTCGCACGCACGCGACGATATGAGTTAAAAATCTGGAAATTCACGTTAAAGCGATAGTTTTATGACCAATGAATCGATTTGACGCGATGGATGTGGATTTAGACGCAATGCATGACGACGTTAGGGTAGATGAAAAAAGTTTAGGGTTTATTCAGGGTTTAGGGTTTATAACGGTTTCAGAAATTTTGGACGTTTTGGTTTACAAGACGGTCGACTTTTAAAAAGTTGAAATATGAAACCCTAAAACGAATTTTCTGAAAATTCCGAATTTTTGTTTTGGTTTACAAGATGGCCTGAGCATTGAGAATTTTTTTTTAGTAAGAAACAAACAACACTTTTCGTTTCGTTGGGGAAGAATTTTTGAAGAGATTTTTACTTTTTGAGTGAAGACGAATTTTTGAAGACTTTTTCATCACTTGTTTTTTAATTTCATTTTTATCATTTTTATCAAACAAACAAACAAACAAACAAACAAA
>MDTG01181100.1_pt1 | contig 10397 bp, 10 predicted proteins | sample 811421 | NCBI WGS metagenome assembly MDTG01 (sample SAMN05326645, study PRJNA326480) | marine metagenome | isolation source: seawater | place: Pacific Ocean: South East | collected 2011
TTGAATGATTTTATTGACATTGTTGGGTCAATCAAGTAGAATCATGATATTTCTTCTGTGGAGATAGAGCAGTATGCCTACAACAAACCAAGTGATTAGAAAGCCTAGAAGGGCTAAGAGAAAACGTGATAATGCACCAGCGCTTGCTGGGTGTCCACAAAAACGTGGTGTTTGTACCAAAGTAAGTACAGTAACACCTAAAAAACCTAACTCTGCGATGCGTAAAGTAGCAAGGGTTAAACTGACAAGTGGTAACAATGTTGTCACAGCATATATTGGTGGTAGAGGTCACAACTTGCAAGAACACTCTATTGTCATTATCAGAGGTGGGCGAGTTCGAGATTTACCAGGTGTAAGATACACTATTATTCGTGGTGCTGCAGACGCATCAGGTGTTGAAGATCGTAAACAAGGGCGATCCAAGTATGGTGCAAAGCGCCAAAAAGTTAGTAAAAAGTAGATTTAGGGGATAATTGATGGCCAGAAAACCAAGACCAATATCGAGATACCAAAAAGAGCAAGCAAAAGGTGATGTGCGATTTAATTCTCATCGAGTACGTCGGTTCTCATCATTTCTAATGTGGGATGGAAAGAGAGCATTAGCTGAGCGTACGGTATGTCGAGCGCTGGATTTCATGTATGAGCGTTTTGAGAAAACTCAAGAAGAGAAGTCTGAGTTGTCCAAAGACGATCGCATTATGGAACTATTGGATGTGGTGATTGATAAGTCCCGACCTAACTTTGAAGTAAAATCCAGGCGTATAGGTGGGGCAAACTACCAAATACCCGTTGAAGTAAGTCGTCTACGTCAAGAAGTGCTGGTTTTACGGTGGATTATTGAGTTCGCGAGAAAGCGTAAAGGCGATCCTGCATGGCGATGTGTTGGTCAAGAGATGTTGGATGTTCTGCAAGACCGAGGATCAGTATTAAAAGCAAAGTCTAATCTAGAGAGTATGGCGCGAGCAAACTTGGCTTTCTATAAGAAAGAAAGGAAGAAAGACGATTCGGAAGAAAGAGTATCTGGTGGAGATAGGTGATGTCAACTCGTCAATATAGCATTGGAAAATACAGAAATATTGGTATATCAGCACACGTTGATGCTGGTAAAACGACTACAACAGAGCGAATTTTGTGGTATACCGGTAAGAACTACAAGATCGGTGAGGTCCATGACGGTGGTGCCACAATGGATTGGATGGAGCAAGAGCAAGAAAGAGGTATTACCATTCAGTCTGCTGCTACAACCTGTTTTTGGAAAGGTGCTCAGATAAATATTATCGATACACCTGGACACGTAGATTTTACGATGGAGGTTGAGCGCTCACTTAGGGTATTAGATGGTGTGGTAGTCGTACTATGCGCAGTGGGTGGTGTCGAGCCTCAAACAGAAACAGTTTGGCGTCAGGCAGATAAATACGGTGTTCCACGTATCTGTTTTGTTAATAAAATGGATCGTGTGGGAGCAGATTTCTACAACGTGGTAGATCAGGTTCAGGATCGAATGAGAGCAAGAACGCTCATGATCCAGCTGCCAATTGGTAAAGAAGATGTATTTAAAGGTGTTGTTGATCTGATTTCGATGAAGGCTGTTCGTTGGCACGAGGACAATTATGGGACAGATTTTGATCTTGAAGATATTCCAGAGTCCATGCAAGAGGAAGCCGATGCTGCAAGAGCAGAGTTATTAGAGGCTGCTGCTGAGTCATCAGATGAGATGATGGAAAAGTACCTTGAATCAGGTGTCTTATCTGAAGAAGATATCATAAAAGGGTTGAGAACACGTGTCATAGATAATGACATTGTGCTGATGCTATGTGGCTCTGCATTCAAAAACAAAGGTGTTCAGTCACTATTAGATGCAGTGGTTGCTTATCTACCAGCTCCAACAGATTTGCCGCCAACTCAAGGTGAAGATATTAGTGGTGAGATTTCTCAACGCGAAGCGACTGACGATGAAAAGATGTCATCATTGGTATTCAAGATTGCTAATGACCCATTCGTTGGGAACTTGACATTCATGAGAGTCTACACAGGTACCATTAAATCTGGTGACAGTGTCTACAATCCGATCAAGCAGAAAAAAGAAAGAATTGGCCGACTAGTTGAGATGCATTCCAATACCCGTAAGGAAATCAAGCAGGCTTTTGCCGGAGACATCGTTGCAGCGGTTGGTTTAAAGACAGTAACGACCGGTGACACGCTATGTAGTGAGGGTGAAGTCTTTATTCTGGAGCGTATGGATTTTCCTGACACCGTCATCTCTATTGCTGTTGAGCCAAAAACAAAGGTTGATCAAGAGAAGATGTCAGTAGCGCTCGGGAAGCTTGCAAAAGAGGATCCTTCTTTCAAGGTGTCTATCGATGAAGATTCGGGTCAGACAATTATTCATGGTCAAGGCGAGCTTCATCTGGATATTATCGTAGATCGACTGAAGCGTGAATTTTCTGTAGAAGCGTCAGTCGGTAAGCCTCAGGTGGCCTACCGTGAGACTGTGTCAGCTATGATTGATGAAGAGTATAAGCACATCAAGCAAAGTGGTGGTCGCGGTCAGTATGGTCACGTTGTTATGAAGCTGGAGCCGCAAGAAAGAGGCGCTGGATTTGAATTTGTCAACAAGATTGTTGGTGGTGTTATCCCCAAAGAATACATTCCTGCAGTTGAGAAAGGTATTCAGGAGCAAATGGAAAATGGAATCCAAGCAGGTTTTCCTGTGGTTGACGTAAAGGTAACGCTATTTGATGGATCATATCATGATGTGGATTCTAGTGAGATGGCCTTTAAAATCGCCGGATCTCTTGGTTTTAAATCTGGTGCTCAAAAAGCCAGCCCTGTGATCTTAGAGCCAGTTATGGCTGTAGAGGTTATCACGCCTGAAGACTTCATGGGTGATGTTGTGGGTGATTTGAACCGACGTAGAGGTCTAATTCTTGGAATGGAAGACAAGCGTCAAGGCAAGGTGGTGACATCTGAAGTCCCGCTTGGCGAGATGTTTGGCTATTTGACTGATTTGCGTTCAATGTCTCAAGGGCGCGCAAGTTACAGTATGGAATTTAAAAATTATGCAGAAGTTCCTGCAGCAATAGCCGAAGAGATTGTCAAACGAGGTGGTTCTTGATAGGCAAATAGTAGGTGTAAATGAGAAGGTAAAATTACCTAACAATAAATCTGGTAAAACGACTTGTTTTGTGAGATGATGGTAAATCTTTTGTTTTTAATGGATAGAGAGAGATAAAATGGCAGAAAAAGCGACATTTGAAAGAAATAAGCCTCACTTAAATGTGGGTACAATTGGACACGTTGATCATGGTAAGACAACGCTAACAGCGGCGATCACGCGATATTACTCGAAAGAGTTTAAAGATTATGCATCGATTGATAATGCGCCAGAAGAATTGGCACGTGGTATTACAATTTCGACGACCCATGTTGAGTACGAGACAGATGCTCGCCATTACGCACATGTTGACTGTCCAGGACATGCTGATTATGTCAAGAACATGATCACAGGGGCAGCGCAGATGGATGCCGCGATTTTGGTTGTGTCAGCATCAGATGGTCCGATGCCACAAACCAAAGAGCATATATTGTTGGCTCGTCAGGTAAATGTACCGAAGCTATTGGTATACTTGAATAAAGTTGATCAGGTAGACGACGAAGAGTTGTTGGAATTGGTAGAGATGGAAGTACGTGAGATACTTTCTGAGTATGGCTTTGATGGAGATAATACTCCGTTGATTCGTGGTTCAGCGCTGAAAGCGTCTGAAGGCGATGAGTCAGAGATAGGTAAAGGTTCGATTGATAAGTTGTTATCTGAGATGGATAGTTACTTTGAGGTACCAGAGCGTTTATTGGATCACCCATTTTTGATGCCAATTGAAGATGTGTTTACGATATCAGGTCGAGGTACAGTTGTTACTGGCCGAATTGAGCAAGGAATTGTGAAAGTTGGTGATGAAGTAGAATTGGTAGGTATACGAGATACAACGTTAACAACGTGTACAGGAGTAGAGATGTTCCGTAAGCTTCTGGGTGAAGGTCAAGCTGGCGACAATGTTGGTGTATTGCTTCGAGGTACGAAGCGAGATGACGTTGAGCGTGGTCAAGTATTGGCGAAGAAGGGTTCAATTTCTCCTCACCGTAAGTTTATAGCGGAAGTATACGTTTTATCGAAAGAGGAAGGTGGTCGTCATACGCCATTTTTCAAGGGTTACCGACCACAGTTTTATTTCAGAACGACTGATGTGACAGGTGAAGTGGTATTGCCTGAGAGTGTTGAGATGGTAATGCCTGGTGATAAGGTGACATTTGATGTGACATTGATCACGCCGATTGCGATGGACAAGGGTCTAAGGTTTGCGATTCGAGAGGGTGGCCGAACAGTAGGTGCTGGTATTGTAACGGAAATTGTTGAATAGGTCGTATGTTCTTTAAAGGTCAGTAGCTCAATTGGTAGAGCAGCGGTCTCCAAAACCGCAGGTTGTGGGTTCAAGTCCCTCCTGGCCTGACATTATGATGGTAAAATAGCGAATAAAGGTTGTGGCAATGAAGAAAAAAGCGAAAGAATTAGAGCAGGCAAAAGCAGGTTTGTCAAAAAAAGATATGCTTTTGTGGATTTTTTTGTCTTTTTTCCTTGCATTGGCATTGTATTTGAATTACAATTACAGCCAGTATTCGCTCCCAGTTAGGCTCCTTGGCTGGTTAATGGTACTTGCAGTTGCATTGCCAGTAGCCTTGATGACTCAAAAAGGTCGAGACTTTTATGAGTTTGTGCAACTAGCTTATATTGAGTTGGTCAAAGTGGTTTGGCCGGGGAGGCAAGAGGTCGGTCGCATGACTATGATGGTTGCTGTTGTAGTTGTTGCAGCATCAATTTTGTTGTGGTTGATTGATTCAGCTTTTCTCTGGGGAATACGTCACGTCTCGTGATGTGATTGACCTGAAATTAGGTATAAATGAATGTCGGACAGTAGTTTAGAAAAGAAAAGTGATGATCAAAGTGTAGGTTCTTCTGCCTTTGCTTGGTATGTGGTGCGTGCTGCCACAGGTCAGGAGCAAAAAGCAGCTATGTTGATCAGCGAGATGATTAAGAATCAAAAGCTCGAGAAGAGGATCATCGAGGTCGCGGTTCCTTCAGAAGATGTCGTCGAGATACGTAGTGGTCAGAAGCGCCGTAGTAAACGTAAGTTTTTCCCTGGCTATGTTCTTGTCCATATGGAAATGAGTGATGATTTGTGGTACCAGATACGTACATTGCCACACATCTATGGGTTTGTTGGTGGTCGTAAAGATAAGCCAGTTCCCATTACCCAAGCAGAAGTCGATAGAATTTTCAACAAAGTACAGCAGTCAGCTGATAAGCCAATGCCAAAAGTATTATACGAGATCGGCGAGATGGTCAGGGTCATAGACGGTCCATTTGCTGACTTTGATGGAGTTGTAGAGGATATTAATTACGAGAAAAGTCGTCTTAAAGTGTCGATGTTGATTTTCGGTAGCTCTACACCAGTAGAGTTGGATTTTTCACAAGTTGATAAAGTAACCTAAGAGAGTTGAGTGATAAGATATGGCAGATAAAAAGATAGTTGGTACCATTGGTTTACAAGTGAAAGCAGGTGAGGCAAATCCAAGCCCGCCCATCGGTCCTGCATTGGGTCAGCATGGCTTGAATATCATGGATTTTTGTAAACAATTTAATGATCGTAGTAAGTCTTTCGAAAAAGGTACACTATTGCCGGTTGATATTTCAGTATATGCCGATAGAACTTTTTCTTTTGTGGTCAAGACGCCGCCAGCTTCATTTCTATTGAAAAAAGAAGCAGGTATAGAAAAAGGTAGCGGTGTTCCCAACAAGGACAAAGTAGGTACAGTGACGCGTGAGCAGTTGGCAAAGATAGCTGAAACAAAGATGCCAGATTTAAATGCTGCTACATTGGATCAGGCTATCAAGAGCATAGCTGGTACGGCAAGAAGCATGGGTATTAAGGTCGAAGAGAAGACAGGAGAAGGACAATGAGCGCGCGACTAGCCAGCCAAAAAGAGCTAATAGATAGTTTAACATTATACGATTTACGTGAGGCGATCGATCTTATCAAACAAGCCGAGTCTAAAAAACCTCTTGGTTTTCAGCCGTCGGTCGATCTAGTTGTCCAGCTTGGTATCAACGCTAAGCAAAGCGAACAGCAGGTAAAAGGTGTATGCGAAATTGATACAGGACGCAAGGCACGTTTGGCCGTGATAGCCGAGCAAGATGATGCAAAGAAGGCACTCGAAATGGGTGCGGTCAGCGCTGGTATGGATGATCTTATTGATGACTTCAAAGCAGGAAACGTTGGTTACGATTATGTGATCACAAAGCCTGAGTATATGAAAAAACTTGGTCCTGTTGCAAGAATATTAGGCCCCAAGGGTATCATGCCAAATCCAAAGCTTGGAACAGTGACTAATGATGTTCTCGCCGCAGTTGAAAAAGCGCTTAAAGGCCAGGTAAGTATTAGAAGTGACAAAGCAGGTTATATCCACTGTTCAGTTGGTAAATATGGTTTTGAGACAGATCAGCTAATGGAAAATATTAACAAGGTGATTAAACGATTAAGACAGTTAAAGCCGCCTAGTTCAAAAGGAGCGTACATTCGTTCTATACGGGTATCTATGACAATGGGGCCAGCTGCAAAGGTCAAGTTGTCATCTGTGGATTCAATGAAATAAAAGAGGTTTTTTTATGTTAACGTACAGCCAGAAACAGTCTCAAGTAAAAGAGATAAAAGAAAGGGTAGACATAGCCAAATCAATGCTTGTGGCAGATTATCGAGGCGTGACCGTTTCAGAAATGACTCTACTGCGTAAAAAAGCTAGGGAAGGTAATGTTGAGCTAAAAGTGGTTAAAAATACCCTTCTAAAGCGTGTGGTCGAAGGGACTCAATATGAATCTATGAAACCTTGCTTCAAAGGTTTGTCTCTGCTCGCAATTTCTGTTGAGGAGCCTGGTGCTGCTGCAAAGTTGTTTGTGGATTTCATTAAAGATTGTGAGAATATGGAGGTAAAAGGCTTGTCTCTTGGTGCAGATTTGATTCCATCAGATCAGCTTAAGAAGATAGCTGCTTTACCGACGCGTCTTCAAGCACTTGCCACTTTAGCAGGACTTGTCAAGATGCCGATTACTCACTTAGTGTATGGTTTAAAAGATGCCCCAGCCCGCTTGGTGCGAGTCTTACATGCACACAAAGAAGCGATGGCTTCAAGTTAACACTAAAACTCAAAAAGGAGAAATTCTATGTCAGATAAAGTAATTGATTCAATGGTCGAAGAGATCAGTAAACTTGATGTTATGCAGGTATGTGCTTTGGTAGATGCTATTAAAGAGAAGTTTGGTGTATCCGATGCTCCAGCGGCTGTTGCTGTTGCTGCTGCGCCAGGTGCAGCTGAAGCTGTTGCAGAACAAACTGAATTTAATGTCAAGCTTAAAAGTGTAGGCGACAAAAAGATCAACGTTATTAAAGCAATACGTGAAATCACCTCTTTGGCACTGAAAGAAGCTAAAGATTTAGTGGAAAGTGCTCCTGCAGTGGTTAAGGAATCGGTTTCTAAAGAAGATGCTGCTGATATAAAAGCCAAGCTAGAGGCCGCTGGTGCGGAAGTAGAGATAGCTTAAGCTATTATCTAACCACTAAACGTGACAGTAATTATCAGGAGTAATAGAGTCTATGGGAAGTAAAAACTCTCGAGTGAGTATTGAACATCTTTCGAAGGTAGCCCAAATGAGGCCGCGTCTTGATCTACAGGACGCTACCCAATCTTTGGTTAAACCACCAAGTCTAGTGGCTATTCAGACAGAAGCATATAAAGATCTTCTTCAGCTTGGCGTTCCTAGAGATGAGCTAAGAGATGTTGGTTTGCATGCGGTTTTTAACTCAGTGTTCCCTATAAAAAGTGCCTCAGGCCTAGTTGAGATAGCTTATGATCATTATGAGCTGTCTCTCCCTGTCTACACGATTCAAGAGTGTAAAGTCAAGGGGCTTAGCTATGGCGGTGCTTTGCGTGCCAAGATTAAAATGGTGATTTACAACTCTGATCATGTTGTCACCTCGATTAAAGAGCAAATGGTGTACATGGGCGAGATCCCATTTATGACCGAATCAGGTGGTTTCGTCATCAATGGTACAGAGCGTGTTGTCGTCTCACAGCTCCATCGTTCTCCAGGCGTATTCTTTGAGCAAGACAAGTCTAGAGTCAACGCTTCAGGAAGTAAAAACTATTTTACATCAAGAGTTATACCATATCGTGGTGCGTGGCTTGACTTTGAGTATGATACCAAGAACTGTTTGTTTGTACGAATCGATAGACGTCGTAAACTCGCTGTAACGGTTCTTCTAAAAGCAATTGGTATGTCTGCTGAAGATATCTTGGAGCATTACTTTGATTCTATTGATGTCAACGTCAAGAAGAAAAAGTATTATTTTAAGCAAGACTTAGCAACTCTAAAAGGGACTTTTTCACAAGTAGAAATTGTTGACCCAAAAGGAGATGTAATTGTTAAAAGAGGTCGCCGAATTACGGCTCGCCATATCAAGGCCATCCAAGAAAAGAAGATGACTGAATGGCTAGTAGATACTGAAATCTTAGAAGATCAAGTATTAGCGAAGTCCATCATTGACAAAGATACAGGTGAGTTTATTGCTGAAGCCAATGAAGTGATAACAAAAGAATTACTTGCCAAAATCGAAGCAGCTGGTATTGATACATTTAAACTTCTACATATTAATGAGTTGGATCGTGGTTCATATATCTCTGATACTTTAGCTATTGATGGTTGCGAGAGTACAGAGGCAGCATTGATGGAGATATACCGCGTCATGCGCCCAGGCGAACCTCCAACAGAAGAAGCTGCACGCTCGTTATTCAATGAGTTATTTTTCAATAAAGATCGCTACGATTTATCACAAGTTGGGCGAATGAAGGTAAACCGACGACTTGGTTTTGAGCTTTCTATCGATGAATTGACTCTCAGAAAAGAGGACATACAAGCGATTGTCAAAGAGCTCGTTGCTGTACGTGATGGATCCGGCCAAATAGACGATATCGATAATCTCGGAAACCGTCGTATTCGCTGCGTTGGAGAGATGATAGAAAACCAGTATAGATTAGGGATGATACGTCTTGAGAGAACAATCAAAGATAAGTTGTCTCACCCTGATGTGGAATCAATGGCGCCGCAAGATTTGGTTAACTCAAAGCCTGTGTCTGCTGTGATCAAAGAATTTTTTGGAACCAATCAGTTATCACAATTTATGGACCAGGCAAATCCTCTGTCTGAAGTTACACATAAAAGACGTATATCTGCACTTGGTCCAGGTGGTTTGACAAGGGATCGTGCAGGTTTTGAAGTACGAGATGTTCATCACACTCATTATGGTCGATTGTGTCCTGTCGAGACTCCAGAAGGGCCAAATATTGGTTTGATTAATTCATTGTCAGTATACGCTCGAGTCAATCATTATGGTTTTCTTGAGAGTCCTTATCGTCGAGTAGTAGACGGTATGCTAACCGACAAAATCGAGTATTTATCTGCTATTGAAGAAGGTGGCTTCTATATTGCTGATGCCAAAGTTGCGATTAGTAAAGATGGTACATTATTAGATGATAATGTGACTTGCCGCTACCAAGGTGAATTTACTTTCACTTCACCAGATAAGATTGACTACATTGACGTGTCACCAAGGCAGATTGTATCGGTTGCTGCAGCGCTTATACCATTTCTAGAGCATAATGATGCAAACCGTGCGTTGATGGGATCGAATATGCAACGTCAGGCAGTACCTTTGATTCGTTCTGAAAAACCCTTGGTTGGAACAGGAATGGAGCGTCTGGTTTGCTCAGACTCGGGTATTTCTGTAGTGGCTAAGCGTGATGGTATTGTAAGCTACGTTGATTCGTCGCGTATCGTGATAAAAACCAGTGAGTCTGAAGGCGACGAGAATATGGGTGTTGATGTTTACCCATTGGTCAAGTACAAGAAATCAAACCACAATACTTGTGTAAACCAAAGACCACTTGTCAAACTGAATCAAATAGTGGTCAAAGGCGATGTATTGGCCGACGGTCCAGCAACTGACTTGGGTGAGCTTGCATTGGGGCAGAACTTGTTGGTGGCATTTATGCCATGGCGTGGGTACAACTTCGAAGATTCGATTTTGATTTCTGAGCGAGTGGTGCAAGAAGACCGCTTTACCAGTATTCACATCCAAGAGATGAGTTGTATTGCGCGTGATACCAAGTTGGGATCAGAAGAGATCACCTGTGATATACCTAATGTAGGTGAGCAATACCTATCCAAACTAGATGAATCTGGTATTGTATACATAGGTGCAGAAGTCGGTCCTGATGATATCCTTGTTGGTAAA
>MDTG01344052.1_pt1 | contig 10397 bp, 11 predicted proteins | sample 811421 | NCBI WGS metagenome assembly MDTG01 (sample SAMN05326645, study PRJNA326480) | marine metagenome | isolation source: seawater | place: Pacific Ocean: South East | collected 2011
ATATCGATCGGCATCGTCGAGTTCGACCCCGCCGATATAGACCGGGTCGATCTCGCCGATCTCGTGGTATTCGATGCCGGCGCGCGCCAGATGCCAGATATCGATCAACAGGCCGCCGTTGCGCTGCGCCGCACCTTCGACGATCTGCCGAGCCCGACCCACACTGCGTACGTTGCTGAAGGGCATGATCTCCAGGGTGAGCGCGGTGTTGTAACGGGCGGCCTCGACGGCCAGTTCGCCGAAGCAGTCGACCATGCGGGGCACGTCGGCCTCCTGTTCGTCCTCGCCCAGACCGGGCGCGACCTTGACGGCACGAGCGTTCAGCGCATCGGCTGCCTCGAACAGTTCCTGCCGCATCTTGTCGGAGGCGCGCTGGGCCTCGCCGGTCTTGTACCAGTCGGCCAGGAACTCGAACTCGATATGCTTGATGCCGTGATCGGCCATGATCCGATTCATTTCGGCATAGCCGAGCCGGTCCTTCGTGGCCATCAGATCCTGATGAACCAGACCGATGCCGGTATAACCGGCCCGGGCCGCGGCTTCGACCCGGTGCTCGAAACGAAACGGGCTGACCTCGTTGTCCTGAAACGGGTATACGTCGCCGGAGATCGTGAAATACGCGGCGAGCAGTTCGGGATGGGTTGTTGCCATGAAAGCCTCCAATATCGTTTATGCGAATCCATCGTTCGCGACTGGAGACAACGGTACGGTCAACTCATGAGAGGATAAACAGACGCCATATCGACACTCTGTAAACCAAATGTCTACCGAAACCGGGCCGCTGCTGACCGGCATCCATACGTTTGTGACCGCGGCGCGTTGCCAGAGCTTCACCCGAGCGGGCGAGGAGCTCGGCATCAGTAAATCGGCCGTCGGCAAAGCCATTGCTCGTCTCGAAGCCCGGCTCGGTATCGCTCTGTTTCATCGCACGACGCGACATATCTCGCTGACCGCCGATGGCCAGGCGTACTACGCCAGCTGTGCCAATGCCCTGGAGACACTGACCGAGGCCGAAAGAGCACTGGTCACGGGCCATGAACGGCCGGCCGGACGCCTGCGCGTCGATATGCCGGCGGCGTTTGGCCGCACAGTGCTTCTGCCGGTGCTGCTCCGCATCACGCAACAACACCCGGACCTGCGCCTGACCGTGACGTTCAACGATCATCTGGTCGACCCGATCGAAGAGGGAATCGATCTGTTGGTGCGGTTCGGGCCGGTCGAGGACAGCACTGGGCTTGTCGCCCGACCGCTCACGCGTCAGCGCCTGGTCATATGCGCCGCGCCGGCGTATCTGGCAGCGCACGGTCGTCCAACATCCATCGAAGCGCTTAACAATCACCGCTGTATCGTGGGATATCGCCGCGGTCGGTCGCTGGCATGGACCGTCGAGAATGCTACCGGCGAATCGGTGCGCATCGATCCGCCGCCGACCTTCGAGCTTAGCGACGGCGATGCCATTTTGCGGGCAGCTCTCAGCGGCTGCGGCCTGTGCCAGGTGCCGATCTCGCTGGCCCGGGAAGCAATCGACAACGGCGATCTGGTCCCCGTGCTCGAAGCACAATCCACCCACGAAGTACCGGTACACGCCGTCTGGCCGGCGACGCGCCATCTGCTGCCGAAGGTGCGACGAGTCGTCGATGAGCTGCTTGAGCAAGCCCGGCTTGGCGCGCTCGATTAGAGACAACAGGGTTTTCGGCGTATGTCCGCTCTGGGTCCAGGCTGCGTGAAAACTCGGAACATCGGCATTTCAGGGGTTCGTTTACCCCTGCCTAGTAGCCGATTGTAGCGTCAGCGGGCGTACAGAGCGTCGGTTTTCAGCCGGACGGCAACCGAAGTGAGTTTTCACACAGCCTGGGTCGCTATCGGCCAAAAAAGCAGAAAATTACACTCGCCGTAGCTGGGGCTGGGTGCCGGCACGGGCGCCACTACAGTGCTGGGCCGAGGCAGTTGCCGTAGTGCGGGTATGTGGCGAGCGGCTTTTCGCTCTACGTCGTGGTCAGCGCTCGATATCACCGCGATGGACGGCGATCCGGATAGCTTGGGCCGTCGTCGTGGCGCCGAGGCGCTGGCGTATTCGGCGCAAATGGTTTTCTACCGTACGTTGCGACAAGCCGAGTGTCGCGGCGATATCGGCCTGGCGACGTCCAGCGGCGATCCAGGCCAGCACTTCTTTTTCACGGTTCGACAACTGACTGCTCATTTCGGCGACAGGTGCCTCGAGCAGGCGACGCGCGGCACAGAATGCGGCGGTCGCTACAAGCGTCAGCGCCAGACGAACTGTCGAAGACGCGTTTATACGCTCTCCGCCCAGGCTCATGGCGCCCTCGAGCCCGAGCGGGCCGAATACCGGGATCTGCAGGCCATGGATACCATCACCACGCGGCGCACGAACAACACGGTATTGTTCGCCCTTCTTGCCTTGGGTTTTCGTCCAGAAGAACGGCTCTTTTGCCTCCAATATGTGGTGCGTCATCGGGCAGCGGCGAATATAGGTATCGGCATCGACGCACTCGCCATCGTCGAACCAATCCCCTTCCACCCAGTAGATGCGCTCGACCACCTCGTCCCGTGCCGCCGTGGCGGAGAACAGGACGAAGCGGTCATAGCCGAACGGTGCTGAATAGGCACGAACCGTCTCTTCGATAGCGGTCAACGTGCCGGCATGCTCGACGGCGAGCGTTACGTTGAACGCATTATCGCCAGCGGCGGACGTCACGCGTTAGACACGTCTTCGAGCAAAGCCTGGGCTGCGAGTTTGCCGAGCGCATTGCCGGCGAGCGGACTGTCGCCGGTCAGCAGTTTGCGATCGCGGTGTGTGGCACCGGTGATGTCGTCGTTGATGATCTCGAAGCCAAGCCCTTCGAGCTTCTCGCCGAATTTCCAGGTCAGATGGCCCGGCATGTAACCCATATCGGGCGTCTGCGCGTCCAGCGAATCGGGAAAGGCACAGATCTTGTAGCCCCTGTACATGTCGCTGTCGCCGACGGACAGGAACGCCGCCGGGCCATGGCAGAGCGAGATCACGAACTTGTCGTTGTGGTGAACCCATTCGAGAACGGTTTTCACATCGCGGCTATCAGGCAGACCGATTAGAGCGCCATGCCCGCCGGGAATGAACACGGCCGCATAGTCGCCGCTGTCGAGCCCCTTTTCAATAACGTCGGCAAGCTTCAGCGGTGTCTTGAACTGATCACGGTACTTGGCGAAGAAGTTCTTGACCTCTTCATCCTCTGAAGGCATTGCCCAGTGCTCGAACTTGACCGGATTGCCGGAGATCGTCGCCACGTCGAAGGCGAAGCCGGCCTTGGCGAGGTGAACCATCGGCAACAACGTCTCCACCGGGTGGTTGCCGGTCGAAAACATCGTGCCGTTGTCGGTCAGCAGGTAGCGCTCATCGGCGCCGATCATCAGTACTTTGAGACGTCCACCCTGATAGGCGTTTGGGTAGTCGGCGCCTTCGAGATCGGAGTTCGGCGAAGTGAACTGGCTCAACGAATAGGGGGACGGGAAAAATGCATTGTCCTCGGCCGGATCGGGGGTCGGGCGTTTGTCTTCCGGTTGCAGCTCGGTCATGGCTTTTCCACACGTTCGATGAATTCTCCAACCCAGTATATTCTCGGCACGAGTACGTATGAGGGTTATACCTCAATCCGCTGCTTGCTGTACGCAGACGCAGCTCGGCAAAATTGGCGACCGAGCTTCTGCTTGGGTCGCAATCGGCCAACCGAACGAAACGGCAGGTCGATGATGAATTGCCCGGGCCATGGGCGTCGCCCCGGTCGTCGAATTAAGATAGCCACGAGCTTCACGGCGCTTAACGCCCGGTCATCTTCAGCGCCGCCTCGGGCAGCCGTTCGCCCTGGATCTCGATCTTCGAGGCCGCCGTGTCGATCTCATCGAGATCGTCTGTGGTCAACTCCAGGTCGAGTGCGCCCAGGTTCTCATCGAGCCGATGCCGCTTGGTGGTCCCTGGAATCGGCACGATCCACGATTTTTGTGCGAGCAGCCAAGCGAGTGCGACCTGTGCTGGCGTGGCCTGCTTGCGCTCGGCTACGGCCTTGATCACATCCACCAGCGCGAAATTCGCCTTGCGCGCCTCGGCCGAGAAACGCGGCACGTTGTTGCGGAAATCGCTGGCGTCGAACGTGGTGTTCTCGTCGATCTGGCCGGTCAGAAACCCGGCGCCCAGGGGGCTGAACGGGACAAAGCCGATGCCCAGTTCCTCGAGCACGGGCAGAAGCTCAGCTTCCGGGCCACGCCAGAACAGCGAGTATTCGCTCTGTACGGCTGTCACCGGTTGTACGGCATGCGCACGGCGGATGGTCTGGATACCGGCCTCCGACAGGCCGAAGTGCGTGACCTTGCCTTCGGCGATCAGATCGCGGACCGCGCCGGCCACGTCCTCGATCGGCACGGCCGGATCCACGCGATGCTGGTACAGCAGATCGATATGATCGGTGTTCAGGCGCTTGAGACAGGCTTCGACCGCGGCCTTGATGTGTTCCGGTCGACTGTTGGTGCCGCCCCGACGTTCGCCGGTTTCCGGGTCGATATCGAAGCCGAACTTGGTGGCGATGACCACGTTGTTGCGGATCGGGGCGAGCGCTTCGCCGAGCAGACCCTCGTTGGTGAACGGGCCATAGGATTCGGCTGTATCAAAAAAGGTGACGCCGCGCTCGTGTGCGGTGCGGATCAGCTGGATCATCTCCTTCGTATCGGCCGGCGGGCCGTACAGCGCGCTCATGCCCATGCAGCCGAGGCCGAGAGCCGAGACGTCCAGATTGCTGTTGCCGAGTGTGCGGTGTTGCATCGATATACTCCGTTGTTTATTTGAGCCAGCCGGTGACTCGTTCCATCGTTTGTCGTTCCTGATCAGCCTGCATCGAGAAACCGGTCTGAAGCCGGGCCCGGGGTGCATGGTGGGCCAGCACGGACTGGCTGTTGCCCGGCCCGTAACCGCCGTGTGTGACGAACGGAATCAGGGTCTTGTCGGCGAGATCGTCGGCCGACAGAAAACTGCGAATGATCGGCGGGGCGGTCTCGCCCCAAATGGGAAAGCCGAGGAAGACCGTGTCGTACGCCGCCAGACGGGAGACCTGGGCGGCCAGCGCGGGCTCGTCGCCGCGGTCGCGTTCGCCACGGGCCTGTTCGACGGTTTCCAGATAGTTGGCCGGATAGGCGCGCGCCGGCCGAATCTCGAACAGGTCGGTGTCCAGCGTGCGATGGATCAGCCCGGCCACGACGCGTGTGTTGCCGGTGCGCGAAAAATACGCCACGAGTGTTCGGGAGCCTGTCTGCCGGGGTTCGCCCGCCTCGGCGGTCGTGGCCAGGGGACTGCCCAGGGCAACCAGGCTCGCCAGCGAAACGCTCACCGCGCGGCGTACCGGATCGACGACCGGTTCGCGCATCGAATCAGCGATCCACGCGGGCCTGTAGGGCGGCCGGATAGCGCTCGCCCGCGATCTCGGTCCGGTCCACGAGGGCGGTGAGTTCGCGCACGTCGTCATCGCTCAGCACGATGTCGGCGGCAGCCAGATTCTCTTCCAGACGATGCGGCTTGGTGGTGCCCGGAATCGGCACGATCCAGGGCTTTTGTGCCAGCAGCCAGGCCAGCGTGATCTGGGCGGGCGTCACGCCCTTGTCGCGGGCGATCTCGCCCAGCCGATCCACCAGCGCCTGATTGGCCTCGAGTGCGGAGGGCGAAAAGCGCGGCACGATGCTGCGGAAGTCGTCGTCGCGGAAAGTCGCATTGGCATCGATCGCGCCGGTCAGAAAACCCTTGCCAAGCGGGCTGAAAGGCACGAAGCCGATCCCCAGCTCCGCCAGCGTCGGCAGGATCTCCCGCTCCGGCTCGCGCCACCACAGCGAGTATTCGCTCTGCAGTGCGGTCACCGGCTGTACGGCGTGGGCGCGGCGGATGGTCTGCTCGCCCGCCTCGGACAGGCCGAAATGCTTGACCTTGCCCTCGGCGATCAGGTCCTTGACTGTGCCGGCTACATCCTCGATCGGCACGTCGGGGTCGACCCGGTGCTGGTACAGCAGGTCGATCGAATCCGTGCGCAGACGTTTGAGCGAGCCTTCCGCGGCCCGCCGGATATGCTCCGGCCGGCTGTTGAGAATCTGTTGCTTGTTGTCGTCACCGAAGGTGAAGCCGAACTTGGTGGCGATCACCACTTGCTCGCGCATTGGGGCCAGCGCTTCGCCGACCACGTCTTCGTTGAGATAGGGGCCATAGACTTCGGCCGTGTCGAAAAATGTCACGCCGTGATCCACCGCGGCACGAATCAACGAAATAGCGGCCTGCCGGTCCGTTGCCGGGCCGTAACCGTGGCTCAGGCCCATGCAGCCGAGACCGATGGCTGAGACTTCGAGCGGGCTGTTGCCGAGTTTGCGTGTGTTCATGGTGTTCTCCGTTGCCATGCCGAGCACTCTAGAGTCGACCGATTGAGAACACTAGATGGCATAATCGGAAAGAGTTGATAACTTGAGTGCATAAATGCCCGCCGGCAACTACGATCATCTGGCGACGTTTTCGGTCGTGGCTCGGGAACGCAGCTTCACGCGGGCGGCCGCCAAGCTCGGCATGTCGCAGCCGGCGCTGAGCCGCGCCATGCGCAACCTGGAAGAGCGGCTGGGTGTCCGGCTGCTGGCGCGCACCACGCGTAGCGTGTCCCCCACCGAAGCGGGTGAACATCTGCTGCAGGTGATCGCGCCCCGGTTCGAGGAGATCGACGCCGAGCTGGCGTTGCTCAGCGAATTTCGGGACAAGCCGGCGGGGCGTATCAATATCACCGCCGGCGAACATGCAGCGATCACGATTCTGCAGCCTGCGCTGGCCCGGATCCTGCCGAACCATCCGGATATCCACGTGGAGATCAGTGCGGATTACGGGCTCACGGATATCGTGGCCGAGGGGTTTGACGCCGGCGTGCGCCTGGGCGAACAGGTTGCCCAGGACATGATCGCCACCCGCATCGGCCCGGATATGCGGATGGCCGTGGTGGGCTCTCCGGCATACTTCAAGCGCCATCCGCGCCCTGATACGCCGCGCGATCTGCCCCGGCACAACTGCATCACGAGTCGATTGCCGACCTACGGCGGTATCGCGGCCTGGTCGTTCGAGAAAGACGGTGAAGACTTGAAGGTACGCGTTGACGGCCAGCTCGTCTTCCGCCCCATCGCGATGCGCCTCAATGCCGCCTGCGACGGCCTGGGACTCGCCTGTATGCCCGAGGATCTGGTGCAGCCGCATGTCGTGGACGGGCGATTGGTCCGTGTACTTGCGGACTGGTGCCCAGCGTTCTCCGGATACCATCTTTACTACCCGAGCCGGCGCCAGACGTCACCCGCATTCACTTTGTTTCGGGATGCGTTGCGCTATCCGACTTGAAGCGGCGTTCGAGCGTGTGAAGAGATAGGGCTGCGCGAACGACCTAATGGCTGCTTCGGGTCCAGGCTGTGTGAAAACGCTGAATAGGACCGTTTCAGGGGGTCTCTTGACCCCTACCTGCTATGAGGTCGGGGCTTAGATGGGCGCACAGGAGGTCGGTTATCTACGGAGGGGCGATCGAGGGAGTTTTCACACAGCCTGGGTCGATAGCCGACATTCCTACCGCGAGCAATCCGCCGCTAGTAAAAAAGCTAGCGGTCGCGGTTCGCTGCACGCTCGATCCAGCACCGCGGCATGATCGACCTGATAACTGACGATAGTCAGTGGCTGCAGGTGCATGACCATGCCCTGTGCAGCCTCCGTGATGGCCCCCATGATCGACGTTGCGGTGTACAGCATCGGCGTACCGGGCTTGTTGAAGCGGCCACCGTACAGCGCCGCCCCCTGGCCGGACGCCGGATCGAACGCCCATTTCGGATCGTGGGCGCGATACACGAGCCCTTGAAAGCGGAACAGCGCCGGCACTAGGCGAAGCCGCCCACCGCGATTCTCGACAGATGGGTTTTGACGGCCTCGGCCAGGCCTTCGGCCACGAGATCCGATGCGGTCCGCTGGCCGGTAGCGGCTCACTCCGATACCAGGCGTAGGCTTGCATATCCGAGCCGGTCCAGTGGCTCACGCGGTTCAGGATCTCAACGACATCCCGCATACGCCGTTGTGTCGGGCCGCTGCGCTCACGCTCTCGCTTGCGCAACGAATCCGCCGACAGGCCGATGGCCGCGGCCAGTTCGCTTTTCGTGACATGGAGTGTCTGGGCCAAGGCGTTCGAGAGTACGCGGTCATTCTGGATGACGCGTTCGTACAGGGGGACCGGCGGTGCGATTTCGATTGGGCTCGTCATGACGCCCCTCATATCGGACGTTTTATGAGTTAACTAGTATGGCATACCGACAACGCGCGGTCAGCCTGCTGGGCGCATTTCCCGGTCTCGCGGATCATTGACAGCGTGCGCCGCGCAGCGGCAAGCTATCCATACACCCCACCGCTAGGTTTATAGCGGCCCTTGAAGCCTCGCCGGGTCGTGCGACGAGGCGCCTTTCTAGGTTCGATCCAAACTTCGCCATCAACTGCCGCTCTGCCGGCGGTCCTTTGCCCACCAGGGAAATATCATCCCTGGGCGGATCGGTGTTTCCCGCTCTCAGGAGAAACACCATGCATCGCTTCACGCGCGACGATCGTCAATCAATCCTCGATCGGGTCTATACCCATTTCATCGAAAACCAACAGCCCGCCGGACGTGACAATGGCGGCGCGCGCTGTCTCTATCACGGCGTCGACAAGAACGGGCCGCAGGTGTCCTGCGCGATCGGGATCTTCGATACCGATCATCGGTTCGACCGCGAATCGCTCATCACGTTAGGGGTTCGTCAAATGATCGACGTCGACCCAGACGCGCTCGCTGACGTGTTCGGTAGCGCGGTGTTCAACGACCTGGATCTCGAGTTTCTAATCGGCGTTCAGGATGAACACGACCTGGCCGTGCGCCGTGCCGCATTGTCGGACCCGAACTTCGACACATTCTTCATCGAGGAATTGGCACACCGGCTTGATCGTTTTGCCGGTGAACAAGATCTCGTTTCGCCGTGTTCACCGAGTGATCTCGGGCCCGGCTGAGTTATAGACACTCGCTCATGCGAGCACTTTCTTCCCGAGCCGAGTTGGCTGATGGTCTTGAACGCATTGCGTGCGATGAGGACCTGGCGCCGGTTCATTCTTTCTAATCCAATGCCACGCTTACGCGGGCCTTTCTTCACCCACCACGGGGCAGTTCCACCCCGTGAGGCGTGGTGTCTGCCCCTTTATCCAAGGAGCATCACCATGACGCTTGAAACCGACGACTTCGTGACGGGTCAATCGATTCTCACCACAGCCACTCGGGTGCCAGTGAATCGGCGCATGCAGTTTCTACCGCGGTTTCTCGGCCACGACATGCGGGTCGGCGAAGCCCTGGTTTATGACTGGATGCAGGCACTTGCCCCGGATTACGGCGGCGGCTACTGGGAGTTTTACGAATTGAGCAACGGCGGCTTTTACATGGCGCCCGAGCTCGGTTGTGAAACGATCCGGATCCGCTGCCCCGGCAATTTCTACGACGCAACCATGTCGCCCGATGCCGCCGGTATCGTCGCGACGCTTTATGCGCTCAATGCGTTGGTCTGGAAGACACGCAAAGCGGAACTCAGGGACATGTTCGACCGGCTTCGTGATTACGCCGGCGATCATACCGAAGGGCCGAAGATCTTCGCGGCCATCGACTGAATTGGACCGACCAAGACACGCTTTTAAGCGCGTCATTTCCCACTGCGGGGCATATCACCCCGCAGGGCGTGGTGTGCCCTTTTTTCAAGGAGTATCACCATGCTTTTAGCGCTATCCGACGATGATGCAATGATCGTTCGCCAGGCGAGCGAGATCATGAAGCGCCACTTGATCTCAGATCGGACCGTACTGAGCAGCCCGATGGATACTCGGGAGTATCTGCAGCTTCAGATCGCACACCTCGAGCACGAGGTCTTTGGCGTGATCTTCGTCACTAATCGCAATCAGATTATTGACGATCGAATCATGTTTCGCGGGACGATCGACGGCGCGGCCGTCTATCCGCGCGAGATCGCCAAGGAGGCTTTGCGGCTCAATGCGTCCGGTCTGGTGCTTTATCACAATCATCCGAGCGGTGTATCCGAGCCGTCCTGGGCCGATCGCGACATCACGGAGCGGATCACCCAGGCGGTCGGATTGTTCGATATGCGCGTTCTGGATCATCTGATCGTGGCGAGCGATCACGCGACCTCGATGGCCGAACGCGGTCTCATTTGACGTTCACGACCAGGGCTTCGCCCTGGTTTTTCTTTCTAACCCCATCGGGGCATGCCGCCCCAATGGGGTGGCGTGTGCCCGATTCATTCGGAGTACACCATGCAGACACAAGCACAGATCTATCGCTCTG
>MDTG01369555.1_pt1 | contig 10397 bp, 16 predicted proteins | sample 811421 | NCBI WGS metagenome assembly MDTG01 (sample SAMN05326645, study PRJNA326480) | marine metagenome | isolation source: seawater | place: Pacific Ocean: South East | collected 2011
AGGCGCGCAGGGAAGATCCTGTAGTGAAGCCTGAAGTCATGGACTTGACACAAGAAGATCCAGGTGAGAGACTTATATTTTGCGTTATATGATGCAACTAACTAAACTTACACAGAGGTTCGAGAAATGCGCAAGCAACTGGAAAAGATGAAAGAGTTGTCACAGCACACCACAGATGTCATTGAGCACTACAAGGAAATGTCAAAGAAATCGCGATGTGGGTGCTGCCTGCAGGACGTCAATGAATGTAACAGACAAGTTTTCTGTGATGATAAAGGATGTTTTAACTGCATCGACTGCCTAGTGCAAGTACTAGTCGACAACAAGGACACAAAGGACTATACTATGATGTGTTTTGGATGCGATTCAAAATTGAGTCCCCAAAGTATTCTGCGCAATCACAAGCTGACTGAAAGTGAATGTGAAGTGCTGGTAATAGTGTGCAAATATTTGAAGTCGACTTCAATTGCGCTAACTGTAATTGTGTTGTAGGTTGAACACATAACAAAACAGGATCTTGCACAAATCAAAGCTGATAAAGATCAAGAGCTAAAAGCCATGCAGCAGAAGCACGACAACGAATCCAAGGCTGATGGGAAGGTTTCTCTCGAAGCGCTTAAGAAAGTTTTCGAAACCAGAACACCTTGCTGCGGAAAAGTGTACGGTGACTGGGAAGAGTGTGGAGTTATAAAGTGTAATTGTCGTCGTGCTGTGAATTTTTGTTGCTTTTGTGATGCAGTGATAGAAGGAGATGGACACAATCACGTGGCAAACTGCAAATATAACTTTATACATAACGTTTATGTGCAGAGTTCTCCACAGGCGTTGATGGTGAACTACAAACACATGTCTCGGGTGCTGGATAATTTGCAGAACTGCATTCCCGAAGAAGCGTGGACGAAATGGGCTCCGCCGTTTTCAGAAGAACAGATATTGGGTCTGATGAGAAAAGAAGCACATGAACGACGACTATTCACGAACGATATTCAGGAGCGTCTTTTAAGAGACGGGGGATATTAATGTGTTTGTATCAAAAAATCGACGGCGTCGGTTGTGGATAGAGCCCCCGCGTCGTTGTATTCAAAAGGTCGCGTATTGAGATACAAACCGGAATCTTGAAATCCGAATGTATACATAGTGTCCCAATAGACACTTAAATTGGTTTTATGATAATAAGAATCTATTCCTTTACACGTTGGTTTATACACAATAATTACGTTAGTGTCTCGAAGCATCTTTAACGCGCGAACTGTCGTATATTTCAGTCGGTACGGTACAGATACGATGAGTATAATTTTCCCAGGCTCATTCATTGGATTCATAACTTTGACGGATCGTACTAGAGTTGGTATATCAGATTCCGGTCGGAGCTCAACCATGATGGGGTTACGAAACGTGGTTGCAAACCTCACGTGGGTTGTATTGGTTTCGTCAATTCGCAAAATATGACCAGTACATACGTATCGTTCTTGAATAAACATCTTTTCAAATTCTACGTCAACTAGATTATGAACTGTAGAGTGCGAAAGCGTTGTATTGTCTAATTTGAAGGGTATTTTTTCTTTTACGTCATTGGGGACATGCGTGTGATAGTCCATAGTTTCCCCGAGGTGACGCGTATACTTGTGAGAAATACTGGAAATAAAGTATTTTTCCACATTTTTGGTAGTATCGTGTGGGGTGTCACATAATGCACTCGTTGTGATAATAGGAACATGACATAATTTTCCGTATAACCACGATAACATTCTCAAGTCAGCATATGATCGATTCATAGTGAGTTGATTTCCAAGCGAACATGAAGCAATGGATGGACCACAATGAAATATTCGAGCGCGACCTTTTTGTACAGTTTCGAGTGAAACTCTCGTCTTTCGAATATCTGTCGGGTGGACGAGTCCTGGCAGGTTACGTATCGACAATCTTTGCACCATGTATATCTATCATTCAAACTCTTTATGCGTTTTGTCCTGGGGCACGTGTGGTTCCTTTTATGAATTTCACAGTGGATTCTACTGTACTTTTAAGCAATGCTGTATCCGGACCAAACATCACCGCGTTCACGCCGTATTTCAACATTTCTACGTCTTTGTGCATCATCAAACGGGGACTACACCAAATGAATGATTTTCCGGCGGCTCTTGTTCGTTTAGCAATATCAATCACCGCATCTAAAAATATTGAACTTTCGTATTCATTCGGAATACCCAAGTTTACACTCAAGTCGTGAGGACCCACCCATATCGCATCAATCTCCGATATGCGCAAAAAGTCATCCAAACGTGCGTGACCAATTTTACTTTCAATACCCACAGCAATAACAAAATTATCAGGATTCCTATTGATATACTTTTCTTGATCTGGCGTTACACTATGACTTTGCACCGGTCTATTTCTCACCATTTTACACAAATGTTCAATATGCTCCGGGTGTTCACAATACGACAAGAATACGCCTTCAGTGCCATAGTCTGCCATTTTCGTCATTTGATTATGATCTTGCGTCGACAGTCGGACCATCACGGATTGATTCACGAGACCTGCTGCGGTTCGCGTGTTAGTGATGTTCATCGGCAGATGTTCAGACTCTACAACAAGAAAATCAACATCAGTGCCCCCCAATGTTCTGAAAACCTCCATCGAGTCACTCATATGAACAAGTGTACCAACTAAGGTTTCCATACCCGCAAGCAAGCGTTGCCGGACCAACTTTTTACATTCGCGTTTGTTTGGTACATGTTTACGTATGACTCGTGAATCTAAAATGAGTTTCCATGCATCATCTGGTGTCCCGACGCCGTCGACCTTTGTCCATTTCCCGGGTTCGTCGTTCTTGTATTTTTCAAAAAAATCAACAACCTCTTCAAAGTTTCTGTCATCGCGCGATTCCCATGAGGGGATCCCGATTATTTTATCGTCGCGACCATCTTCATCACACATGTTGATGACAGCGATGGGTTTAATATTGATTATGGTACCGGGATGTAGCGAAAAGTCACACAAGACGAGCACATCGAGTGGATCTCCGTCACCTGCCAACGTATTTGGAACATACCCGTAATTTCCAGGATACCCACTTTGGTGAGCAATTATACGATCACAACGTATAGCCGAGTAATGTTCGTCGCGTTCGTATTTGACTCGCGATCCTTTTGGAATTTCTATGATGACATCTATATTAAACATCCGCGTGTTATGTACAACAATGTCAGCTTTAAATCTTTTGAAATTTAGATGCACTTTTTGTGTCAAAAAAAGCAGCTTAGACTGTAATGACAGAGCATTGTATACTTTTTGGCCACCGAGGACACCTTGCGCAGACAAGGATCATACCATCTCTCGTGAAGCGCGGCGTGTCTTTCACGGGGGTTTCCCGAAGACACCGCGTCGATTTGTCCGGTATCACAGACCCTAACGTATATGCGTATATGTCAATACCCACTCACGCACTGGAGACAACCCTAAAACCGTACGAAACAGAGATGAATCAGTTAGACCCCTTGTACATTTTAGAGAAACCGTACGGTTTATCCAGATCAAATTTCATGGAGATCGATCGATACATTCATACACGTGATATGAATGTCATATTTAACGATCATTACCTAGGAAAAGACGCAATGAGATATGCCGTGTCTGATAAATGGACTTGTCCAAATGTGGCTGATACTCGAAGTATTATGGTGACTATACATGAAGGAGCGGGTGTGGACGACCGTTTGGGATATTTTAACGACGCGGGTATCGTGTTGGATATGTACCAAAATCACACGTTGGTTGTTTATTCGATCATTTTGTCTCGAATATTCAATTGTAGTCGCAAAGACATATTGAAAGAACTCGCCAAAACAAAAATCAATGAAATAATACTGAAACGATACAAAGGATACCAAGGGGACAAATTCACGTATTGCAAAATATACACCCATTTCAGGCATGTCACACTAATTGCATCCGTCGGTAAAATGTTACCAGATGAGAAACACGTGGATATCGTCACAACGAATGGCGTAGAAACACTAGACCTATCGAACAATATGTCATGTCCATACGATAACATCATTGGGGATATATTGAAGGGAGATCATCACTTATTTCCAGATGTCGATGAGATTAGATACATGTGGGATCATGTATCAGACGTCGCGTAAAGTAACACATTTTGATTCCACGTCTTTTGTATACTTTCAAACGGCGTTCCTGGAAATATTTGAGATAATTCACACAATCCTTCTGTGATACTTTGAATTATCGTGATGTGATGCACATGACGACATTCATTTTGATGCGCTACTAATAATTGTTTGTTTTTCGCGGCATGACCACACATACACTTCCACTTTTCACAAACTTGATTGATTACATGGTACCCTAACGATTGTTCGGATGTAAACTTTTTCCCACATTTCGGACACGAGCATATTTTTAGCATGGCTCTATAGTCATTAGCACTTTTGTTTTATTTTTCAGACGAATGTGTTATTTTTAACTGTTTTACAGTTAGTCTTCTTGATTTGGGGTAGATTGCGTATCTTCGTTTTTTGGGGGTAATGATTGGTATTCGTTAAATTCGTTAAAGTTGGTACGTTTATGCATTTAAAGAAAAAACGTCTAGAAACTTAAGAGGGTGAGTGACCATGACGAGACTAAAGGGTTCTGTAAATAAAGACAATCATTGGCGAATTAATATATTGAGTCCAACAAATGGGGTTGATATTATTTGGTCAAAAGAGTACACCACTGTATACGCCATGAGTACGGATGTATCTTGTATGTTTTCAAATGCGCAAATCAAGTCGTATGTACAGGGGTCGAGAAATCCGCCAAAGTGTGTACAAATCGTAAAATTGTAAATGTCACTTAAATAATGTTGATCATTGTAAATAATACCAACATGGAAACTTCTGGATACAGTATCATCAAAACTTGGTGTTCGGGTGACGCGCAAGCGCTGAAGAGTCTCCGAACCTCCTTTGATGCAGAATGCAAAAAATTTCAAGAATTTACCCAACACAAATCGGAACAGCCATATGTGATGGGTGGATTTGCGGCTCTGGGAAATCCTTCGAGTTTTCACAATCCATTCGTCAGACAATTGCGGGAATGGTGTATGGCCGAAGTGTTGAAATCTGGAGTCATACGCGCCCCTTCCAAGTCACACAAGTTTGAACAAATCATAGACCGAATGATGTTGCGTCGACAAGGAAGCGTTCCATCCAAGGAATCATGGCATAGAGACGAGGCGCCACTAGCCAAACCGAATGATGTACTGTATGGCGGTTGGATAAATCTCGATGACACGCCTCAATATTTCTCGTGCATTCCAGGATCCCATACCGTGAAACGTGGACCCGGTGGAGGGTTCGTAAAAGTGATGAAAGAAAAAAGCAAAGAGTACGACAAATCAAAACCACCACCAGTTCTAATAAATCCTGGAGACATCATCGTGTTTCATGAAAATATTTTACATGAAGTTCTATCAAATAAGTCAAAGACGGACATGTATCGCGTATTCCTGGGTTGGCGCGTCACTACTGAAGATACACCGCTGATACCAGGACTCGACGCGCGACTGGACAACCAATCCGTGATGCCTCTAAAAAGCAATCAAACTCCACCCATGTATGCTAAGCTACATTGGACAAATCACGTAGATAAACTCGTGACTTTTAGCAAAGCTTTGGATCCTCGATGTTTAGAAATAAAGACGATGAAATCGGGAAAACGAAGCGGCGAGGAATTCACGGTGGTGAAACGCGATCTACCGTCTCTCAAGGAACTTGGTATGACGCTGTATCCGGCGTATAATACGCGCGAACGAAAACTATACAAGCCGAGAAAGCAGTGGATCTTGCGTATACCTGGAAAATCCAGACTTATGAAAACTTACACGTTTGACTAATTGTTAGATTTTCGCTTTCGCTTTTTTTTAGTATTCTCAGTGACTGGAGTATCTGCCTCTGCACCTTCGTTTGTGTCTTCCTCTGCACCTTCGTTTGTGTCTTCCTCTGAACCTTCGTTTGTGTCTACTACATCGCTTTCAGTCTGAGTGCTGGCATCTACTAACCCGTCTTGTATCTTTCCCAACTGGCGCGCCGCTTCTTGGAAAAACATAGGAAGTACACTTTTATTCCATGCGTCTGGATTCTCGGGCGTCGTACGATATACATCGTCCTGCACACATACATCGTCAATTAACGCTTTAAGTTTGTGCAGTGTTTTACCGAATCGTGGTATATGTCCATCTGTCCATTTTCAAAAATCACATGGTGTTCATATCCACCATCAGAAGTCTTTGTAGTGTACACCCACTTTCCGATGTATTCAGCTTTTCCAGTATCTTCATCATACCCTTCTATGATATACACATCAGCAGTGCAGGGTCCCTGCTTTGGACTTTGCTTCTGTCGAATTGTGACACAAACTCAGACCAGCAACCCAAGTTACTTTCACAGCATTCAACGTAGTTACCTGTGCTGTCCAAAATGCGTGCCTAGCTTTGACTGGTAAAATCTTCGATATGCGCATTCTACCTGCGCGCTGTGCGGGTTTCTGTTGACTGCGCACTTCAATCTCGAACCCAAAACAAACTCTTGAAAGTACAAGTACACAGTAGTGACTCAAAATCACTGTACTGTACTCTGAGCTACAAGTATTGATATTACTCTGGCTTTACTGGAAGTACACTATCACTTTCACCATGCCAAAGCGCGCAAAACCAGATTCGACAAAAGAAACTACCATTGTGGTGCTCGACATAAACAGAGACCTGCTAAGTGCCATCACATTGGTGTTTGAAGCATTTGGCCAGCGCGTGTTTGGTGAGAAGCTGTGGGAAACTTGCAAAACTTTGGGTGCGCAGTCCAGGGTTTCGAACTTGTCAGAAGCTTTGCATAGATGGCTTAAACCATCTGCAGCTACCACAAGCATATGTACTTGTACATGTAACTGCACAACCTGCCAAAAATAGTCTACAATTTTACAGAATACTTGCTCTTGCTGTGCGTGCACAAACCGAGAAACTATTGATCATTCAATGTCTGAGCCACGCAGTGCGCATAAAAAGCGAAAACAGCCGGAACCTTCAAACCCCATTATAGGAGGAGAATCCGCAAGTACCATCGCAAGCACAGCGAGCCGCAGACTGAGAGACCTATTAACCGCCGACGTAACAGCTAAAGGTAAACTGATCGCATATGGGACGCACCGACTGCCTCGAAGATCATCTAGCTTCAAGCTGTCAAACTTGAACCACATCAATGGTCGCAAGCTCCAGGCAATGGTGTCAAAATTTGACGGAATAACAGAGTACAGCGCGCCCAACATGAGCTCTGGATCGGGAGTCCCACTTGAACGCATACTGCCAATCTCAACAAACGACGGGAACACACGCGTATTGTTTCGTGGATTTCACCTTTCTCAATCCCCTACGTCTGACGAGGAGAATCGTTGTGTGAAAAATACCGAACCAAACGATAAAGGTGAGCTTCCACCGGAAAAGTACATATCAAGCCTTCACTATCCAGGGCACACGGGTGCCTTCTTCGCCGCAAATCCGAATCTTGCGGTGAGGTACGCCTACCACAACAGTGACGCACAGAGCGACCACTACCTGGCGGTGTATGGTGTCGACGACGCAAAGCGGTATATTTCAGGGTCGTTTTATGACGACGCTACGGAGGAGACCCTGAAAGCGAAAGGCGAGTACGGCAGTTTCACGCACGACGTTATCCACAAAGAACTTGGAAGTGAGATATTTTTACACAACAATGTCCCCATCCGGTTGATGGCGTTGTTTCGTGTATACATTGATAAGATGAATAAAGTATGACGCGGTTGCAAGATTTACAAAACCGGGGTCCTATAATTTTGCCACTCCGTATAAAGCGAGTGCTCGTAGCTGGTTACAAATATAACTTTCAAACTCTGCTATATTTCAAGTATACTGCATGCATGCATGGTATCGCGTTGTGAATATGAAACGGTCTGTTGCTTTCGCGGAGCGAATATAACGAATCCAAACACTCTTGGACCATTTCTGTATTAGCTATCACAATTCCATCTTCATTCATCAACACATCCACAAATGGTTTAGCAAACAACCAATCGTAACTGTAACCAAAATATTGTACGCGTCCCGAAGTTGAAGGAAAATTGACATCCAGTATCGCGCCATTATCGTGAAGTATCCACGCGTTTTTTTCCCAATCACCGCCACCAACTTTCGTCAACCCTATGTATAATGTTTTGTCGCGCGAATTGCCATTCATAAACCGAATAACTCTGTTCAAGTCCTTTGTACTCGTACCCTTGAGCTGCGATCCGTCTATTTCAGAAAAAACGCCTTCCTTTCCAAGTTTGGTTCGAACATAACAGTGCAAAGACGCGAGTCCGATGGCGAGAGATTCCAAGTCACTTTCCGACCATGCAAATTTTTTTCGTAAACACTGTTCGATACACGAAACAACTGCCAGAGATTGAACAGGTTGGCGCGAGCCGCATACTTGTTTGTGTTGTTTCCAGTGTGTATGTTGACAGCGCTTGCTGCAGTAAAATTGTTCTTTACAAGCCGAGCATCTACTGCGGGCCACATTTCCACATATACACAAAGCAGTATCTGCTTCCAGGATAGTTGGCGTCGGTTGAAATGGCGTATCCCTAGGTCCTTCTGTTGTGTAACTGATGTCCACCCAACTCGCGCCATCGGATCCCGCGACAAAAACAAAATACGGTGATCCGTATGCTTGTCTGCTAAATACGTAAGACACCCAAAACCGTACTTTATTCAAGCTGACTGCATACTTCTCAGAAAACGCGCAAAGAATATTTAACCATAAAGGTTTTTCTTCCCAGAACTCTAACCTTTTAGGAACGTCGTCTATATACAACCCCTGCTTGTTGACTTCACCCTTTGTATCATACGCGCTTCGAAGTCTGGTGCGCCGGATGAGCCATAGTAGTTTGTGCAGCACCATCAATTTCAAAACAGATGGCGCCATCCTGCGCTGCACTTCGTATTCAACAGAACCAATCGAACTTTTTTCAAACTTCGCACCCATCAATATACTATGAGAGACAGCTTCCCAATCCAATGGAACACCTACAGTGCTTAAAGAAAACTCAGTGACATCTTCAGGTATTTGATTAACGAAATCCATTGTGCGCAGTTCTGCAAGTGTTTTGCGGTATTCCCAAATTTTAACAGTGAGTACAGTACAAGGTAGTAATAACTGGAATTTGAGAATAAATAATAATTAGGGAGTACTATCCCACTGACCCAAAAGGTGCTCAGTCAGTACACAATGGCGCCAACTTGCGCTACACCACATTGTGAGAATCAAACAGAAAATAAAGGATCATTCGATCACAATAGCGTGAAGTGCTGGAAATGCAACAACACTTACTGCGCACCGTGCACCGGTCAAATTTGGACTACTGATTGGACCGCGGAGAGCTTTTCAAAAGAACCCATTGTACTTCCAGGTGGACTGGTGCACCAAGTGTTCAAGTGTCCTATATGCAGGTCTGCTTTTGATAGAGTTGTTTGTCCAAGCCAGTGAAGATGTATGTTGAAGTCAAACCAAGCCTTGCTCATGGTAAAGGATTATTTGCGTCAAAAAACTACTCTGCAGGTGAAGTGATAGTGACAGAAACAGACAGCGCCTTCATTTGGGCGCGAGACTTGGCTATTGTAGGCGTAGATTCTGGACCTTTGTCATCCGCTTGGGGGGTCACTCTAGCTTTGCTGCAACTTCAAAAGCAAAACAAGCTACCACCATGGGTTTTGGAGTTGTGCAGAAACACATACTTAATAGAAACTGTACTTCTGGACGTGAATGAGGCCATCGCGCTGTTGGCCATCGCGCGCAGGGTAGGCTGCAGTGAAAGCGCGGCGCGATATATGTTTGGAGTTGCTGTCACGAGTTATTTCCACCAACGCAACATAAGTTCATTGGGAGTCTGGAGTAGCAGACTCAATCACGGAGAAAATCCAAACGTGAGGACTCGATTACAAGTAGAGACGCACGATAATCGCGTAACTCGCGTCCAGGGGGAAATAGTGGCTTACACTGATATATGCGCTGGTGATGAATTGTTTGTTGACTATGGGAAGGAATACACCGAATTTCTTACGCCGTGCACCTATGGAATATCAAGTTTGAAAAACTGGGACGCTGTGCAGTTGGAATACTTCGATTTCATGGATAAATATTTTGACATATGTGCATCGACTCCTGTAAACTTTTATCCAAGTACGCTGGAAGCACCCATAGAAATAAAACGAGCACTAAGTGCATATGGATGGAATACAGACGCGCCTTTACTTATAAACGCAAGACATGCGCAGCATCGTCAGAGTCCACTCAGAGCTAAGGATAAATATCGCTTGAGTGAAT
>MDTG01232108.1_pt1 | contig 10396 bp, 13 predicted proteins | sample 811421 | NCBI WGS metagenome assembly MDTG01 (sample SAMN05326645, study PRJNA326480) | marine metagenome | isolation source: seawater | place: Pacific Ocean: South East | collected 2011
AAGAATTTTTCGAATTTGAGAGCTTCCCGGAAGTGGAAAGTTATGAACTGCAGCTAGTTGGCGTCTCTTTTGAAGATGCAACGCCTATTCCTAAAGTAAAAACCCAAGCTCGTTTTAGAGTACCCTTTTCCGATGATGTAAATTTTGAGTCTCTAGAAGAAGACTTAGAAGCAAAAGGAGCTCACTTATGTGACTGTATTAGTTTTCGATGGATTTTGGATGAACTAGATGACTACGATACTTCTTTTGGAGACAATCTTGGAACGGAAGCACTTTTGTTGGAAGATTAAATGACTAAAGCTCTTCTTTTCCACAATCCCAGATGTAGCAAATCTAGACAAGCCCTAAATCTCCTTGAACAGGAAAAAGAAAGTTTTGAAGTTTTTATGTATCTCGAAGAGAAACTCGAAAAAGATTTTCTAAAGGAAATAATTCAGAAACTGGGTATGAGTCCTAGAGATCTTTTGAGGAAAGGAGAATCTATATATAAAGAGAATAATTTAAAAGACACGGATATTTCAGATGAAGAAATCATTAATTTAATGGTTGAACATCCAAAGCTTATTGAAAGGCCGATTTATATTAAAGACTCAAAGGCAATTGTTGGCAGACCGCCGGAAAATGTTTTGAAGATTATTTAGTTACTCTCTCAAAAGTTTTTTAGGTTTAAAAATATTTGTCAGCCCTATCCCAATTAAAATACACAGAGAACCCAATATGACCTTTTGATCTATATTCTCATTTAGAAAAATTGCTCCCCAAAAAATTCCGGTTATTGGCACCAAGAAAATTATCGAAGAAGCTTGAACTGGAGAAGATCTTTGTAACAAAACAACGTAAGCAATAAATGAGATGCCTGTTGAAACCAGCCCTAGGAATAAAGTTGCTAAATAAGTTTTTAGTGATAAATCAAATGAAAAAGATTGTGGCTCAGACAGAAATAATGGAATTGAAAAAATAAAACCTGACAGCATAGTTGCAGAAGCAAGAGCTGAAGAATTTATATGATTCAATTTAAATAAGACATTGTTTGAATATGCATAACAAAAAGCTCCAATTAGGCATAAGGTTACTGGAAAAAATACTAATCTAATTTCATCGAGTCCTATAAAAATTAAGAGCCCGATAAATCCTGCTAGAAGACCTATTACTTGAAGGAAGGTAGTATTTTGTCTAAAAAGCAAGATTGCAATAATTAATGCAAATAAAGGCGAAGTGCCATTTAAGATTGAAAGCATGCCAGCTGTTAGCTCTTGAGCAGACCAAGCGAATAAAAAGAAAGGCAAGGCAGCATTTATTACCCCTAGTAACATCAAAGAAGGAATAACTTTGGACATTTTTACTAAATCTTCTTTGCCGATAAACAAGGGGCCTAACAAAAGAGATGCTAATAACAATCTTATTGAAACTAAATGAGAGGGAGAAATTTCTTCTACCACTAAACGCGTAAACATAAAAGAAGCTCCCCAACTAAAACTTACAAACAGTACGAGCAACCAATTTAAAATACTTATCTTCATAAGGTAATAGTCTTTTGCGGAATACTTTTTATTTGAAACCTTATAAAACCTGAAAAATCATTCATCTTGTTTTCTATTTTTTTCTAGTTTACATTGCCTCACTAAAATTATTCATTATGAAAATTGTAGTTGAAAATCTTATTTATAAACTGTTTAACCAAGAAATAGTTGAACTAGATCCAAATATAGAGATTATTTCATTAAATGCTGAAGATCCTAATGATCCTTCTTGGCAAGAAGTTCCTAAATATGATGCTCTTTTTCTATCCTATACATTTCTTTTTGCAGTCAGGGATCATAAGCATCTTTTTGGACCAATGTTGGAACTTGCAAAAAAAGCAAAGTTTATTCAAAGCGGCTATGCTGGAATGGACGATCCTTTTTTACAAGCTATATTGAAGGAAACAGATGCCGTTGTTGCCAACTCAAGCAGTATTTATGGAAAACCCATGGCCAATTATGTTTTAGCTCAAATGCTACGGTGGAATAAAAGAATTGATCTTCATATTGAACTTCAGAAAGAAAAAAATTGGATGCCAAATGGAGGAGATGGTGAATTAACCAATAAAAACTTACTAATTTATGGATATGGGGGTATTGGAAAAGAAATTGCTCGAATTTCTAAAACATTTGAAATGAATGTCACAGGCATTAGAAGGTCGCCGGAACCTTGCGAATTTGCAAACGAAGTTAAAACTCCTAAAGACTTTATAGATATTTTGCCGTTTGCAGATTTTCTTGTAACAGTTTTACCTGATAGCGAAGATACCCGAGATGTAATTGACAAAAAAGTCTTAAAACATATGAATCCTCAAAGTATGTTTATAAATGTTGGCAGAGGAAGTGCTGTGAATGAAGTGGATTTAGCTGAGGCTCTCAATACCGGAAAAATAGCTGCGGCAGCTTTAGACACTACCAAGAATGAACCTCTAGAAAAAGACTCTCCTCTTTGGGAAGCTAAAAATTGTTTTATTTCAGCTCATGATTCTGCGCATTCCTTAATGTCTTTGCCCAGATCATTCGATCTGTTTCTTGAAAATCTTGCCAATTTAAAAGATGGTAAGCCAATAACAAATCTTTTTGAGCTTTAGCACATGAAAATAAATCTTCTTGGCATGTCTTTGGATGCTATGGAAAAATTTTTTGTAACAATAGGAGAAAAGCCTTTTCGCGCAAGGCAAGCTTTTCAATGGATTCATCAAAAAGGAATCTCGAAATTTTCTGATATGACTAATCTTTCAAAAAGCTTACAGAGTATTTTAGAAGAGCGTGCAGAAATTAGAGCTCCAGAAATTGTTTATGAAAAAGATTCTAAAGACGGAACTCGAAAATGGGTGCTAAGTGTCGGAGAAGGTGATTTAGTTGAAATGGTTTTAATTCCAGAAGGTAAAAGAGCTACTCTATGCGTTTCTTCTCAGGTGGGATGCGCTGTTAACTGTAGTTTTTGTGCAACGGGAAAACAAGGATTTTCAAGGAATTTATCAACAGCAGAGATCATAGGTCAAGTTTGGGTTGCAGAAAATTCTTTCGGAACTCCCAGAGAACATGGTTCAAAGAATGTAACAAATATCGTGATGATGGGTATGGGAGAGCCTTTGCTGAATTTCGAACCAGTCACAGAAGCTATGAATTTGATGATGCACGACAAGGCATATGGACTCTCAAAAAGAAAGGTTACTTTAAGTACCTCTGGATTGGTTCCCATGATAGATAAGCTTTCGGAGGTAACCGATGCAGCTTTAACCATTTCTCTTCATGCCCCTAATGACAAATTACGTAATATTCTAGTGCCCTTAAACAAAAAATATCCAATTAAAAAACTATTAGAGTCGGTAACGCGTTATGTTCAAAAATGTGGCGATCAAAGAAAAACTACCATGGAATACATTTTGATTAATAAAGTTAATGATTCCTTGGATAATGCCAGGGAATTGGCAGAAATATTAAGAGATATCCCTAGCAAGATTAATTTGATCCCTTTCAATCCATTTCCTGGTACTGCCTATAAAAGGCCTTCGAACATAAGGGTAGAGACTTTCAAAAAGGTTCTTCAAAGGGAAGGTTATATCACCACCGTGAGAACTACTAGAGGAGAGGATATCATGGCAGCTTGTGGTCAACTTGTTGGAAAAGTAAATGATAGGACTAATAGGAAAAAACGCCTTGTAAAAGAAGAGAAATATATCAAAACAAAGTCCCTGGTATAAAATGAAATAAGATTAATATTTAAATTTATGCTTAAAAATTTTCTAATTTCACTCTTAGGTTTAACCACCGGTCTTTTAATTGGAAGCTACTACTTCATTTTTATTTATTGAACGGATACTTCATTGAAATCCATTGCGGGAATATTCTTTATAAGTTTGGTGGTCGGTGCCTTAGCTGCATTTTTGGTGCTTTATAATTACCTGAATGTTTATCCAGAAAGAAATGCTCCTTCAGGAGGTCTGTATAAGACTTTTTCTATTGACCACGATAACATTGAAAGGACATACGATTTATATATTCCGAAGAACTTTAAAGAGAATTCTGGGGCTTTTTTTGTTCTTCATGGCTCTTATGGAAAGGCGAAAGATATGCGAATTGCTACTGGGTATGATTTTGAGTATCTTGCGGAAGAGAAAGGATTTTTGGTTATATACCCTCAAGGATATAAAAATTTTTGGAATGATTGCAGGGCTTCTGCTGATTATGCTGCGAATCAAGAAAATATTGATGACGTAGGATTCTTAAAAAAAATTATTCAAAAAATTTCTTCTGACTTTAAGGTTGATAAGAAAAAAATAATAGCAACTGGAATTTCAAATGGTGGACAGATGATTTACCGTATTGCTTATGAAGCTCCTAAGCTAATTTATGTTCTTGCTCCATTAGTTGCAACGATTCCTGTAGATGTAAATAACGAATGCAAAAAGGAAAATGAGGGAGTGAATATATTAATCTTTAACGGAACCGCAGATCCCATTGCTCCATACAACGGAGGACAAGTAGAGCTTTTTGGAAATACAAGTCGTGGCATAGTCCAGTCTTCAGAGAGCACATATGAATATTGGAAAAGTTTAAGCCCCGTTGGAAAGGAGACGGTCTTCCAGATTCAGGATATAGATGGAGACAAAAGCAATGGGGTCACAAAAAAAATTAATGCAGGAAAAAATGTTGTGGCATTGTTTACTCTTACAAATGGCGGTCATATTTATGCTTCTCCAAACGTAAAATACAGTTCTTTTTTTGGAGGCAATGTAAGAGATATTTCTACTGCTGAAGAAATCTTTAAAATATTTGAAGGGCTTGCTGACTAACCAGCTTCTTCTTTATTCTTTTCACGGTTTTTTCGGAAAATATAGATTGCGACGGGTATTCCAAAAATATAAATCATTCCAACAACTGACAAAAACTGCCACAGAAAATTTATCATTAACAATACCAAAACCACAAAGCCAACAAAAAACCTAAGAAAAAACTTCCTATTCACAGTTATATTGAGTTCTTTCAGAGAAAATGTTGGAATTTTGCTGACCATCAATAAACCGACTAGACTGGTATAAATTGCAACCACCTCAGGGTTTTCTATACCCCAGTTGAAACCGATAAAAGAATGAATTAAGGGGAGTAAAATCAGTCCCGCGCCAGATGGAGTTGGCACTCCTAAAAAATATCCCTGTTTCTGGGCATCCTCAGTTGGGGGCAAGTTAAGGTTGAATATTGCTAGTCTTAAGCAAGCAAATACTATAAAAGCAGTTACAGCAAGGTATCCCCAGATTGCTAATTCTTCAAGGATTCCGAAATAAACCAAAATTCCTGGCGCGACTCCAAAGCTCAAAAAATCAGCCAAAGAATCAAGTTCAGCACCCAAATCTGATTGAGTTTTTAAAAGTCTAGAAAATAATCCATCCAAAACATCGCAAATTGCAGCAATAAGAATACATACAACTGCAGCTTTAAAATCTTCTAACACTGCAAATCTTATAGAGCTAAGACCAAAACAAAGTCCAGTCAAGGTTATAAGGTTTGGAATAAAATTTTTAATGCTTCTTTCAGACATGATTGTTAATTAGCAATAATACTCTCTCCAGCAATTACCTTTTGTCCTAGTTCTACTTTTGGACCGTAATTGGAAGGAAGATAGACATCAACGCGCGAACCAAACCTAATGAGACCAAACCTTTCACCAATCTTAAGTGAGTCAAAAAGATTTACAAAAGAAAGGATTCTTCTTGCAATGAGCCCTGCTATTTGAACCACAATAATTTCTTCATTTTTATTATTTTCTAGCACGAGAATATTACGTTCATTGTGTTCGCTAGCTTTGTCTAAGCTGGCATTTATAAATTTTCCTGGAACATAGATTATTTCTTTGATGTTACCTGCAACAGGTGCTCTATTTACGTGAACATTAAAAACATTCATAAAGACCGAAATTTTTAATAATTCCTCGGAACTATTAAGCTCTTTGGGTGGAAGAGTTTTTTCTATTTTGCAGATAACGCCATCTGCAGGAGAAATAATACCTACTTCAGATGATGGAATCGTTCTTTCTGGATCTCTAAAAAACCATAAAACGAAAATCGTTAAAAGGAACCCTAGAATTCCTAGAGGAAGGTAAAAAAAGCCTGATAAAGAAGAAAGTAATATGAATATCAAAAAGAACTTGTAACCTTCTGGGTGAACTCGCTCAAGAGACAGCCAAAAAGTAACTACACCCATGCAAGAAATCATAAGGTTTTGTAAACCAGAAAGAACAACAAATCCGTTTAGCTCACCTATTAAGCTTAAGGTCGCTCCTGCAAAAATAAAAAGCAGTCCAAAAAACATCAATAATTTTCTTAAAATTCTCATCGGAGAAGAATTATACATATCTAAAATGTTTTAAATAAATTTCTCTATGCTTTTGATTCAATAAGATTAAAATAGCGTTTCGAAATGCAAATTAATTTCCGTGCAAAAAAATTAATATTCCTAATCTTATTTTCCAGTCTTTTAATGTCTGACGAGAGATTTACAAACACCAACAATATGCCAAATCTAAAAAGTTTTGGAGACTTTTTAAAATGGAGCTTTAATAGAAAAAAACCAACCCCTATTAAAATAGAATCATCGGATGAATGGAAAAACTTTTCTGATCAAAAAGAGAACTACTTAATTTGGATCGGGCACTCTACTTTTTTAATTAATATAGAAGGAACAGTTGTCCTTACTGATCCGGTTTTTTCTGACCGAGCCTCTCCAGTTAAAATAGCAGGCCCAAAAAGAATTATCCCTCCAGCCATGCAAATTGCAGACTTGCCTGAAATAGACGTAGTTACAGTAAGTCATAATCATTATGATCACCTAGATATTCCCTCCTTAAAAAAACTTTCAACAAAGAATCCAAAAACTTTATTTCTAGTTCCAAAAGGAGATCAAAAACTATTAAATCGAAAAGGAATTAAAAACACTAGAGAGTTTTTATGGTGGGAAAGTATTGAAATTAAAGAAGCTAAATTTACTTTCACTCCTACTCAACATTGGTCGGCAAGAGGTTTAGCTGACAGAAACAAGAGCCTTTGGGGTGGATGGTTTATGTCTTTTCCTAATTTTAAAAGCTTTCATGCAGGGGATTCTGGTTACTCCAAAGATTTCCAAGATACCCAAGCCAGACTTGGCAATCCTGACCTTTCTTTGATACCGATAGGAGCGTATGCGCCTAGGTGGTTTATGAAAGCAAATCATGTGAATCCCGAAGAGGCTTTGCAAGTTGCCCTAGATTTGGGATCTAAAAAGAATTATGCGATGCACTGGGGTACCTTCTCGCTTACTGATGAAGAGACGCTTGAGCCACCTACATTATTAAGAGGAGCCTTAGCAAAAAAGGGACTTTCTGAAACTTTTTTTGAAATTTTAAAGCCTGGTCAACTAAGAAAAGTTACACTCAATTAAGAGATGGAATATGGATTGTGGCTGTGGAAGAAGTCCAACAGGCAAATGTATCGGTTGGGATAAACTTTCAGAGGAAGAATACGCAGAAGCTTTAAAAAAATATAAAGCTAAAGAAGCCGATTAGGTTTTAAGTTCTTCTTTTAATAATCTACGCTTGGTAGCTGTACCACCGGGTGCACAGTATCCGCCTAATTTACCGTCTGACTTAATTACCCTGTGACAAGAAATTCTTATAGGATGAAGGTTTTTCCCACAAGCGTTTGCAACTGCTCTTACTGCCAAGGGATGGCCAATAGCAATGGCAACTTCCTTGTAAGTTCTAGTTTCTCCTTTTAGAATTTTCGAAAGTTCTAGCCAAACTTTTTTTTAAAGTTCATTCCTTCCAGGTTTAAAAATATTTTGTCTTTTATCTCCAAAAATCTTTAACCCAAGGAGTCGGCAATACCTTTCGGTACCACTTACCGCTTTTCCCTTCAATAGCCTCAGGTGGATTTGGCTTTCCATGAAAGATAACGATTCTTGTATTTTCTGGTAATTCAGGTGGGTAAAAGAATTGTTTAAATCCTTTTTGAATGCAATGCTTTTTAAAGCTCTTGCACCAATCCTCAGGCCAGTAGCTCAATTGATCTTTTTTATCCATAAAAGCGGATAAATATTCTTGTTCGTTTCTGTGTTTATTTTTTATATCAATAAAATTATTTTTGAAATTTTCAATTACGTCTTCATGCTGACCTATCTCAAATCTATAAACTGAACTATTGCCAGTTACATCTTTTCGAATGAAATCCTTAGCTATTAAAAAATCACCTTCGATTTCAAAAAGCTCATCTAAACTTCCTGTGATGATTAAATCTAAATCTAAAAAAAGAGCTTTCCCTTCTAAATCTCCTAAATTTTTTGAAAAAGTTGTAAGTTTAAGCCAGCCTCTTTCAGGAATATCATTTGGTAAATTTAAACTAGGGAGATCAAAAACATCTACTTCTTCGTTTATTCCATTTGGATCGTCAGTAAAGCATACAAACCGAAAAGGGATGCTTAAATTCCTTGAAACCATATTAAATAATATGTTCACGTAATCAGCTGAGTATTTATCCCCCCACTTCATACAAATAACGTTTTTGAGAGGAGCAGTCATCCAGATTTGTCTAGCTTTTCTATTATTTCTATAACTTCATGAGCCCAATTACCAATAATTGGAATAAACTCAAATTGAGCAAGAAGCTGAATAAAAATGGTTACTAAAACTGTAGCTCCAACAACTGAACCAAGGCCAATTGCCAAACCTCGAAGTAGGTTGTAATACATAAATTTCCATGCAGATTCGTGAATTTTCATAAAGTTATGATCTTTCAGTTCTTCCAAAGCATCGGCTAGTCTTTTTTGTTCTTCATCCATATTTTCTCCTAAATCGAGCAACTTGAATTCTTAAGAGGTAAGATTATAAAGTATTAATAAGTAAAAATTAGATCGACAATGAAAAAAATCGAATATTACCTAGACTGCAGTAGTCCTTGGACCTACCTTTCCTTCCGAGGAATTTTAGAAATAAAAAAAATTAAAGACTTCGAGATAATTTGGAAGCCAATATTGGTTGGAGGAATTTTCAACTCAACAAATCCTAGTGTATATGAAAGTAGGAAAAATCCCGTTAAAGAAAAATTAGAATATTATCAGAAAGATATGGATGACTGGGCAAAGCAAAGAGATATAGAATTTAATTGGCCTAAAATTTTTCCCATCAACAGCGTAAAGTCAATGCGTGGAGCTTTTTATTTCATAGATAAAAACAAAAATATTGAAGAGTACTTAGAAAAAGTTTTTAAAGCTTATTGGACTGAAGGCAAAGATATTTCAGACGATGATTGTATCAAGGATATTGTAACTTCTCTTTCTGTCTCAGCTGATGATTTTTTAGAGTTCATCGCACTGCCAGAAACAAAGGTAAGGCTTATAGAAAATACGCAAGAATTAATGGACCGCAAAGGATTTGGCTCACCAACTTTCTTTTTGAATAAAGAAGATATGTATTTTGGGAACGATAGAATTCAGCTAATTGAAAAAAAATTATAGAAATTATTGATTTTCTTTTTTCTTTGCCATCTTTGCGATGGCTTTAGCATCTTGTTTAAACATGGTTTTTAAACTTTCTTTGGAAATTCCCTCGCCAAAGTTTCTTGCCGCCTTTCCTACATCAATTCCTCTCCGAACAGCGGGTCTGGATTTTATTACGTCAAACCATCTTCTGACATTTTTGAAAGTATCTAAATCTACTTCATATCTTTTATAAGCAGTTACCCAGGGGAAGGATGCTATATCAGCAATTGAATAATCTCCTGCCAAGAATTCACGCATATTTAGAATTCTATCCATAACGCCGAGTAACCTATCGTACTCATTTTTATATCGTTCTTCTGAATAAGAATGATCACCCTGAAAATTTGGTGCATAGTTAACAAAATGACTAACTTGACCTGCCATAGGGCCCAAACCACCTACTTGCCAAAAAAGCCACTCTAAAACTTTTTCCTTATCGGGAGATTTCTGTGGAAAGAATTTTCCAGACTTTTCCCCCAGGTACATCAAAATCGCTCCAGACTCAAAAATGCTAATTGGCTCACCATCAATTATGTTTTCTTGATCTACGATGACAGGCATTCTGTTGTTTGGACTAATTTTTAAAAATTCTGGGGTAAATTGGTCGCCTTTACCAAGGTTTACAGGAATGACTTTGTAATCCATTTCACACTCTTCAAGCATGATAGATATCTTCCAGCCATTAGGAGTTGGGGCGTAATATAAATCGATCATCTTAAGATTCAATTAATGGAAGTTTTTGTAATCCTAAGGCTTCTCTATAAGTGTTATGGTAATGATGCAAAGCAGGCTCATTTCTACCAAAAGTCAGAAAATCAATATTGCCAGATTTAAGTCCTTTATGAGAAGAAGCGGCAACAACATAA
>MDTG01203637.1_pt1 | contig 10395 bp, 3 predicted proteins | sample 811421 | NCBI WGS metagenome assembly MDTG01 (sample SAMN05326645, study PRJNA326480) | marine metagenome | isolation source: seawater | place: Pacific Ocean: South East | collected 2011
CGGCCGCGGCGGCCGCGGCGGCCGCGGCATCGGCGCGCCGCCCCCGCCGCCCACCACCACCAAAGGGGACGACAAGCTCTGCGTCATCTGTCTAGACTCGGAAAAGACCCAATTCATCGTTCCCTGCGGCCATCGCTGCCTCTGCGCGGCGTGCGCCGAAACCAACAAGCCGAGCAAGTGCCCAATCTGCCGCGCCGACGTGGCCGCCATCTGGAATGGACGCGTGTTTGAGTAGCTTGCGTGTCCCTCACAGAAGTTGCTTCTAGGCGCGTCTGTTTAAAAACCCACGTACACACCAACTAACGCTTCGAAATGCCGCGCGACGCCGGCTTTTTCATCGACAGCGCTTTCATTTTGCGCGCCGCTTCCGCCGCCTCCTCCATGTCCTGGCGCCGGAAGGCCTCGACCTTGAATTCCGGATACTTGGGGTGGTCCTCCGGAATGTAGTTGAGCGCAAACTTGGTTTGCGCCAGGGCCATCATTGCAAGCTCGTAGTAGTCGTCGCGGTCCACTGGGACAAATTGGATCGCCCTGCCGTTTTGCGTCAGGGCGAGTCGCGCGAGCCAGCCATAGTCGGCGCGGTCCTTGGGCACAAACTCGAGCGCCAGGCCGTTTTGCTTTACCGCCCTCATCGCCGTTCTGGCGTAGTCGTAAGAGTACGTGGGGTACCACTGCAGCAGCAGCCCGTCCTCTTCCATGTCCCACTCATTGGGCTGAATGGTGAAGCCACCCTCAGTCACCCGCCGCTCCCCGAAGGCGCCCGTGGGCGCCGTCACCGGCAGCCGGTGCAGACTCGGCAGCATGGCTCCTTGACAAGACAGCGCAAGCGCGCGCGTTATCACGACATGTACACACACGCCCACACACACGCCGCCGACTCATCAGCAGTCGGCGCACCACGATGGCGGAAAAGAGGCGGCCACGGCCGCGGCCAGCCACACCACCGAGACGGGAAAGATCCAGCAGCCCCGAATGGAGAGGAGCCGGCTGGCCCACGGACTCGCCTCCTGGATGCCCCACGGCGAGCCGATTCGCGTCAGGTCGTCCATGGTCGACAGGCCGGCCATGAGCGCCAAGAGCCCCAGCAGCACGGCAAACCACACGTTTTTGCGATTGTACATGTGCGCGAGGATGGTGTGCATCGAGAGCACACCGAGCACGTAAAAGCTCACGTAGACGACCGCCGCGACGAGCATTGCGACGCCGTGCACGCACCGGTCAGTGCTCGTCTGCTTGGCGATGCGCAGGGGTCGTTCCTCGCGCAGGTAGTAGACCATGGGTCGGTAAAAGGGCGTAAGCAGCGCCACGACGCTGTCGTCGGACATGGCGCTGCCTCGCCGACCGAGAAAGTGCGCAATGGCCACGATGGCCAGGTCGAATGCCCAGAGGTAAAAGGCCACGGCAATCGTAAAGTTGCCAAAGCGCATGTCCGTTTCCTTGTGCACTATGTCAAATTCAAAGAGCAGCGGGCGCCCCAGGAAGAATGTCGCGATGACCACAATGTAGAGCGAGGTCAGCAGGTGCGCGAAGCGGAGGCCGGGGCCGAGCTCGCGCACCAGCGTGGTGGAGCCACTCTCATACGTCCAGTCGAGGGAGCGGCTGCCGTTGAGCCAGGTGCCAAAGCTCACGGCGCAGACCTCCGAAAACGTCGGCTGCGTGGTGCCGAGGTAGCGGCTCACGTCGCGCGAGCAGTTTTCGTAGCGCGGCGCGTACCAGGCCGTGCTCTCGTCCACGTCCACGACGCGGTTGACCGAGTAGCGCTTGGTGCCGGCCATGGCACGCGCGCGTCGCTCGACAACGTCGCCCTTGCCACCACCCCTTGTTGTCGGCCTAATTAGCCCAACCGGGTGCGGCTAGGAGTAGGCGGCTTGCGGCGTGCGCGCACGCACGTGCGCCAGAAACGCGCGCAGGTCAGAACCCATGGCCGACAGCCTCGGACTCGATCCCGGCGGCAACGATTCGGATTTGGAATCCTCGGATGATAACCAGCTTCAGTTTGCGCCCGACACGGAGCAGCCCGAGGCGCCCGAGCCGGACAGGCTTGAGGGGTTGGGGCCGTTGAGGAGGGTCGACCCCACGCCCGACGCACTGGACCGTCTCGCGAGCGAGGTGGCGGAGCAACAGCAGCGGGAGGACGCTTCGGCTCAGGAGAGGGCCGAAGCGCAGCCAGACGAGCAAGAGCCGCGACGAGTCAACCTTGCTCGGGCGCGCGAAGAGAATGAGAATGAGTACAAGGGCATCCTGGGCAAGGAAAGGTACGATCTGTTGAAGCCTGATGCGGATGTCCCCGTTGACGAGGATGAGGAGGATGACGATGAGGAGGCAGCAGCACGCATCGCCGCGATTTACGCACAGGCCGTCAGGGGCAATTACGACGATTACGACGAGGAGAAGGCATTTCGTGACGATGCAGCCGCCACGGAAGAGGACAAGACGATGTGGAAGCTGTGGGACGACAAGCTTCGACGCAAGCGTCGAAGAGATTGGGCACGCTTTGTCGACCAAGTGCAGTATCACGAAGACCTGATGTATGGCCCAAGGAAGGACAATGAGGAAAAGCGCATCTGGAGCGGTGGCTTTATTCGCGACGGCGAGACCCAACAAGTCCTGTGGGAATACTGGACGTCGCGCTACACCCAAGAAGACGACGAGGCACCAGTCGAGAGGAAGCGCGGATCCGCATCCGATGTCCTGGACGCCAAAAAGGACGACCCCAAGACCGAGTTCCGACCGGCTCGCAAAGAGTTTGACAAGAAGACGCGGCGCCAGATGCGTCGCCTGCTTCCCATGGCGGAAACGGACGAGCACGGCAACCGCCTATTCCACGCCGATGGCAGTCCAGTGATTATGGGCAAGTCCCGCGTTGTGCGCGACCCCCTCACCGGCGTGCCCCTAGAAGACCCCAACAACCCAGGTCGCCCCCTGACGGAGCCCATCGACGACATGCTGCGCATGCACGAGCAGTACGAGCGCGACAAGAGTGGCAAAAAGGTTTTCAGGGACGGTATGCCCGTCATGCGCGTGCGGGAGCGCAACGTCAATCCGTCGATTGCGCGGATACGCCTGCAGATGATCTCCATTCGGCTGAATGCGCACCACTGGGAGTGGCACTACTCGCGCCACTTGCAGAATCACGAAATGTTTGACACGCCGAGCATGACGCCGTACCTGCACAACAATGAGTTTGAGGACGTCTTTGGCAACGGACGCTTAGGTGCGCACGCGAGCGGCGCGGCCATCCCGCTGCTGACGCGCGGCACCCTCGGGTTTGAGGGCGTCCGCCTCGACGTCCAAGGAAACCTTGTGCAACCAACATTGCCCGCGGGTGCCGCGCCAGCAATCGCCATTGACACACTCGACAGGGTGACGGGGGCCAACGCCCCGTGGACCCTTGCCAGGCTGCGCGGGCTGCCGCGCATCCGCGAGATCAACATCACGAGACCGAACGTCAAACTCCTGCCAAAGCTCGCGAGTGAGGCCACGGGCCACCCCACCCACACCTTTCCGAACACCAACGTGACGGTCGACTTTCTCTTCCTCGACAACCCGAACACCCCTCACGCGGTGCCGACCTGGGCCACCGTGTTCCGCCTCAAGGAGGGCAACGGCGCGTTTGAATACTACGCCAACGCCTACACGTCGAACGAAACCACGACGCATACGCATCTTGGCGTAAACGGCTACGACTCGTGGGTCAACGGGACCGGCCCGGCGGCCATCCTGGCCTCGACCGACCCCGCAAACGCGGACAAACGACTCAGGCTGGCCTTTGAGGGCCTGCCGCTCTTCTTTGCGGGGGAGAACAATGACAACCTAGTCAATGGAAAGACCGCAGTTGGGCCGTTTTACGACGCGCGCGTCCACGTCCGCCAGAAGAGTAGCTCCGGCGGCGGCGAACCCACGGGCGCCAACAAGTATTACTCCGAGGTCTATCGCGAGCTCATGTTTGAGCCCCTGCCCGTGCGCTCCGTGGCCACGCTGCCGCCAGCCGCCTCGTCTTTGGACAGGCCGTACGCAGTGAATAAGTTTCGCGACAAGCTCGACAACGTGGTCGGCGAGAAGGATGCCAGCGAGTCTGTGAAACGGCTGCAGATGCCCAAGTACCTGAACTTTAGCACAAACCTGTCCGGTTCAAGGACAGCGCAGGGCCAGTCTCTGCCGAAGACCCGAGAGGAGAAGAACAAGAAGGCCGACGAAGACCTCTACAAAGGCGGCGACAACCTTGATGTGGCGGCTGGCAACGACGAGTGCGTGAAACTGCCCAGGCACATGGCCGCCGGAGACGACAACCGTCGCAGGGAGATCGAGGGGGTGCGCCAGGCGCTTGAGCAGCACTACCCGGAGGTGGTCTTGTGCTATCGTTCACAAACCAACGACCTAGCCAGGCAGGTGTCGAATTACCGCGACACCATGGGCGGCCCGGGGAAAAAGGGCGTCCGGAAGGCACAGGCGGGCAAGGACAAGCAAACGTCGCTCTCGACTCGGCATCCGGCGCTTAGCAAACTCCAGGGCGACAAGAAGCCGCCCAAAAACTGGCGCACGGAGATGGGCCTCGACCAACCCGTTGCGAACCAATCCGTCGAGCTGCAGGCAATGGCGCCCACCACCCTCTTTGGCGCCATGGCGCGCTACGTGACCGAACACGGAGTCGCGCTCGCCTACTACACGAAGAAGAATGCCGATGGCACCGACATCGTGGACGAGCACGGCAACCCCAAACGCAAGCTCATCGACGCGTCGCCCGAACGGTTGAACCAGCCAGGGGGTCTCTACTACTCGTGCCGCATCGACACGGGCACGGGGCCCAACCAGGGCGGGCTCGACACGCTGCTGCCCTTGGGCATGGACGCGACCGTGTACGACATTGCTGAGGTCAACCTTGCGCGTGGCGCTCACGACTACCTCTACACGGAGCCGGTGCAGCAGGACGGCACACAGATGCGCGATGACGACTTTACGGAACGCGCCGGCCCGCCCCACTGGTGGACGCTGGAGCAGCAAAAGCTGTACCAGAACGTCGATCCGTTCTTCCGCGGGTACAACGACCCACGCCCGTTTGACAAGGACGTGCACTACTACGATCAGAACCACCCTCTGGGGGCAATTCGCCCCGTGGCGTCGATCTGGACCGAAGGCGTGACGCGCGCTTGGCCGCAGGTTGCAAACCAGAATCAACACCCACCGCCCCAACACCACACCGATCGCGCTGCGCCGACGCGCGCGCTCTACGACCACGTCTTGTCGAACGTGGCGCCCGCAGATCCAGCGCGCCGAATGCTCTTTGCCACCAGCCAGCTGCGCCGACTCGACACGACCGAGGGCTATCCCGAGCGCGCCGACGTGGGCGATCCGAGCGCGATGAAGACCGAAGGGAAGCCAGACTTTGCTGGTTACGCCAGCGCTTACCCGGTTGGAGAAGGGTCGACGCTGCACAGGGCGCTGAAAGAGCACCTAGGCACTCCAGATAGGTTGCTTCCCAGCGGGTACGAGGGCCTTGTGGGTCCCACGAGGGTGTCTGTCGCGAGCGCAGCGACGACCACTCTGGCGACTGAGAACAAGAAGACCTCGGACCAGACCGTCATGTTCGAGCGGTTCTACCCGGCAGCCCACCCGGGAAATGGCCCGCAGGCGCCCGCAAGCGCGCAAGGCGTGCAGACAGTGGAGGCGCTGCCGCACCGCTACGACATGCGCGTGCCGTGCATGCCCATCTATCCGACGCGGCTGGGTCTGCAGGCGCGCAAGGAGGCATGGAAGCGCGTATGCCTGCAGCAAAAGGCCCAGCGCGCCGACGAAGACCCGGACGTGGTCAGCGCGAGGCGCGCCGCCGAGAAGGCGGCCAGTAAGCCGACCCCAAGGCCCAAGGGCGCGGACGACAACACGGATGCCGACAAGTACCGCACCGACTTGCCCGACGGACTCGACGAGTTTGACCGCTACCGCGGCTACGGCGCAAAGGGCGCGCGCAAAAAGGGCTACCACGCGGCGCGGTCGGACGCGGCTCCGAGGGTGCACACCGACCAAGTGGCAGGCGTGTTTGGCCGCGTTCTCGTGGCGCCGCTGTACGTTGTCGCCCTCGAGTTTGACGACTTCAAGCAAGCCGTGCGGACGACTGACCTGGAGTGGGGCGACTTTTTCATGACGCGGAAACCCTACTTGCTGGACAAGGACAAGTTTCAGGTACAGCAGCGGCCCGCTGGCGGGGGCAAGTTTGTCGAGTACCTCGTGCCCAACCCGAAATACCGGCTGCCTGTGGCCACATACCCGCCGCGCAAAGCGGGCGACTGGCGGACCCACGACGGTCCGTGGTACCACGGCGACGAGGCGCCCAGGAATGATCAGACGGGCATCGAAGAACGAGGCACCCTCACGGAAGCCGACTGGGAGAGGCTCGAGCTTGCGCGGCGGCCCGACACGCGCCTGCGCGCCTCGTGGTTTGACGACCGGTACGACTTTGGTCGGTACGAACCGCCAACGCGGCAAGCGCCAGCGGCCAGTGCCCTTGAGCTGTTCAAGAAGCGGGTCGACGCGTGGCTGAAGATGTACCGTCAATACACCGAGATGCAAGCGTCGCTGAGCGACGCCGCGACTGCCAACGACACGATCAAGAAGCACGCCGACATGCTGGCGACCCACTCGCTGCGCCTGTGCTGGGGCCTGACCCGGCTCGGCCAGACCGCGGACCCCACAACCCTCTATGCGAGCGACGGCATGGAGCCCATGTGGAGCAACCGCGAGGATCTGCTGCGGCAGTGGATGTCGCCGCCTGACGATGACGTCGTGACCAACCCGTTTTGGGAGCTAAAGACGCGACTGCCGCTCGCCATCTTTTTCATCGACATGGTCGACCACGTGGCGGGGCTGCGCAAAGAGATTGCGTGGCTGGAACAGCGCCACTTTGAGCTCACGGGGACCGAGGATCGGCTGGCAAACGCAACGCGTGCGCGAGCCGCGCGTCGCGCGCAACAAGAATACGACTACGAGCACCTGGACTCCCTCGGCACCATCAAGCCCCCCAGCTGGCCGGAAGTAGACGACATTGACCACGTGTGCCACCTCGGCGGGGAGGCAATTGCCAAAGTGCTCGTGGCGCTTTGGGGCGACGAGGCGTTGAAGGACGCAATCTTCGAAAAGGCACAGCGGATTCTCGACGAGGCGCGCAGAGCGGGAGAGGACGCCATCGCGCGCGTATCTCGGTACGCGCCTGAGAACATCGACGAGGACGAGGATGGCAATCCCGTCATCAAGTACAACCTAGACGACGATCGCATCAAAGCGCGCCCCAAGATCACTGCCCTTATCAACGGCTTCAAGTATCCTGATCCTGAAGTCGAGAACGATCACGCCCTGGCGGTTCAGAACGAGCATCACGTGCGCCTCTTTTTGGAGGCGTGGGTGAGGACGATCGTCGACGACCAACTTGCCAAAATTGATGACGTGCGCAATCCGAGCGCCGTTGCCGACTATACCGATTTTGGTCGCGCGATCAAGCCGCTCGAGGACGGGCTTATCAACAACCCGATGCCGCAGATCGCATTGGACCCCGAGACGTCGGAGGAAGTGGGTCGCGAGATTGCGTTTGGCAAGAGCGCCGACTTGCACGCAGCGGCCGTCCTGTTTGGGCTGCGCAAGGTGAAATGGCGGGACGCCGACCCGGTAGACGACGGCTCAGAGCACGACAAAGGCAAATGGCCCGGCCCCTTTGACGCGCCCCTGGGGCCGACGGTCAAGTACGCGCGCGAGCTCAAGTCGGTGCACCGGCTCATGCAAGCGCAGGTGAGCCTCATGATGGACGCGCAGCTCTTCCAAACCAATCGCAAGAGTTTCGACGCGAAGCGCGACGACTACGAGATCATGGCATTCACCGCGGACGCGTTCAAGTTTATTTTTTCCAGTGTGCAGGGAACCCCCACGGCGGTGCTCAACGAGATGCTCCAGGAGCTCCTTACCGGAACGCTGCCAGAGGCGCAAAGGAAGGTGCTCGAGGACGGGCTCGCCCAGGCAAAGGCCAGGTTTCGCGCGGCGCATCGCGCGGACACGGAGCGCTTGTTGGAACCGTCGGACGACCCCGGGGACGCTCCAGATGCGCTTTTCATGGCATTCAAGATTGCAGAGGCGGCGACGGGGACCTACAGCCCTGAGGCACAGCAGGATGCCGCGAATCTCAGCGCGGTGCAGCTTAGCCAAGTCAGAAAGCTGATGGCTTGGTACGATACGGTGCGCAAGAAGGCGATTACGGCCCAAACGAGTCTCCGTACCGAAAGGGCACGGCTGGCGAATGCTCCAAATGCAGACCGCGACGCGTATCTTAAGGCCAAGGAGGAGGAGCTGAAGCTTCTGCTCGATTTTCTGCGCGAGATCAAGGGAATGCGCGATCGCAAGCGGTTTGGAGTCCTCGCGCGGCTCGGCGGCCTGATGAAAAAGGCGCGGAAGCATGGCCAGCAGCGCGAGCGGCGGGTGCGGCCGCGGCCCGAGGGGCAGCAGGCGGAGCCACCAGAGGAGCCGCCGACGTCCGAGGACGACACTGCCGAGCATGAAGAGGACGTGTTTGGCGACATTGCGCAGGCGCAGCAGGCTGCTGCCGACGAACCCGACATTTATGCCAGTGGTCTCAGGATTGACGATTTTGAGGCGCCATCAGCCGAACTACAAGGGGCCGCTTCGGTTTGGCAGGAGATACGGCGAGAAAGGGCAGCGCAGGAGGAGAATGACAGGGACCTCGATGCGATTGCCAACCTGACGCAGGAACTGAGAGCGCGCTACCCTGACCAACCTCTCGACGTGCTTGAAGCAGACGCGCGGGAACAATACTATGCGCAAAAAGCGATGAGGGGCGCCGCCGGTCCATCGTCGGGCGCCTTCTTTGATGCGCCGCCGTCGCTGCCGCCCTCGCCGCCGTCCGAGCCGATGCCGATGCTCACGGGGCTCGCGCCAACGGGAAAGCATTCGCCGACGCCCATGCTGCTCAATGAGCCCGACAGCGTCGTCGAGCAGCTCCTCGGCGAGAAGCAGATCAACGAAAAGCGCAAGGCCTTCGAAAAGCAGCAGCTGAGCGAGGTGCCCGCAGAGCTCGTCGCCTTGCTCGAATCGGAGCTCGACGTCTTGCGCGCGTCCTATGACGAGGCGGTGCGCAAGCACGACGCGATGCAGGCTCTGTACACCAAGCAGAAGTGGGCCTTTGCGCAGGTGCGCGCCTACTTGCTCCGTGCCGAGCTGGACGAGGACGCCGCCGCGCGCCGCGCCGAGCAGCTCGAAGCGCTCAACGACGGGCTGCGCCGTTTCCGATCGGACACGCCACAGGGGCTCACCTACTCCGAGTACCTCGCGCGGCTTGATGGCATCGGCATCACCGATCCGGAGGCGTGCAACGACAGTAACGTCAATGACATTGACGTGCACGAGGTGCACGGGTGGAAGGGCCAGTACCGCCTGCACGTGGGCCGCATGCTGCGCGTGCTGCCGACGGGCGGGCTGGATGGGGGCCCGTGCTACCACCTCGACGCGCTCCCGCCGACGCCGCGCCAGTGGCTCGAGAGCGAGGACGCCGTCTACGCGTCCGGCCCGCCCCTGCCACCGCGCATCGACGCCGACGCGCGGGCCGACGCGGCCATGCTGCAAGAGACCTCCCTGGACTGGGCCGTCGACGAAATCGTCGGACCCAAGAACGCGAACGCCAAGGAGGCGGCCGACGTCAAGGCGACGCTCGCGGCCCTCCTGCAGGCGGACCGCGAGCGTCTGCTCGACGCTCGCCGGTCGCGATTCGCGCCGTGGGCCTTTGACTTTGACATGCTCGCCCCGTCGAGCGTCGTGCCACGGTAGGAATCGTGTGTGTGTTTGGGACAATAACACCCGTGTGCGTGCGTTTATACAAGAATTAGCCTTTGCGTGTGTCCATGGACCTCCTGCCCGGCCTGGGCCGGCTGTCGCTTCACGCGCAGACGGAAGCCCCCACCGAGGACGAGGAGTGGGAGGCCCAGCCCGATGGCAGCTTTGTCGAGAAAGTAAAGGCCGACCTTGCCTCCGCCATTAAAAAGGCCGACGAGCTGGTGTCACAGGCCAAGAGGATGAAAATCGACTATACCGCGTTGGAGATTGCGAGGGCGGGCGCGAACTGGGCGAAAACCTTTCAGGGCGCGCAGAAGATGAAGGAGGCACTGCTCGAGTTGCGACTGCATAATTCGGTCATGGAGCAGAAAATCGACGACTCACCGCCACCGCTCGAGGAAAACGACGACTCGGACGACACCAACTCGGACACCGTGACCATACCGTCTCTCGACGAGGAGGACGATCTAGTCGATGCGCTCCGTGGTGCCGTGGCACGCGCCGCACTGGAGCCCGCGCCGGCGCCGGCGCCGGAGCCGGCGCCCGCGCCCGCGCCGGAGCCGGCGCCCGCGC
>MDTG01206785.1_pt1 | contig 10395 bp, 12 predicted proteins | sample 811421 | NCBI WGS metagenome assembly MDTG01 (sample SAMN05326645, study PRJNA326480) | marine metagenome | isolation source: seawater | place: Pacific Ocean: South East | collected 2011
ATTATTGGTTATGATGCGACACAGCAAGGTGGAGTTTTCAATAATGATAGCCCATACACGATTCCATCTGATGAAATATCAAGGTTTACAGGCCAATTTAATTACGGTATTATTTTAAAGACCAAAACATTATATTTTGAATATTCCCGTACAGTACTTACCAGAGAATTTGATACGGGATCTCCAACTAAATGGGGAGGAGTTAGAATTGGGTTTACATTTTAGCTCTTTTGATAAAATGTTATTTCACCTTCTAATACCACGCTATTAAATTATTTGATCCCCATCAATAATGCGTTATATAGAATGCCACAAGTATTTTAAATCTGATCTTATAAAATGAAAAACCCTGACAATTAAAAATCATCAGGGGTTCTTAAGTACTCGAGGTGGGAATCGAACCCACACAACCGAAGTTACTGGATTTTGAATCCAGCGCGTCTACCAATTCCGCCACTCGAGCTTGTGGACGGCAAAAATATAAAATTTTTGGTTCTAAGGAATGAATTCACTGGAAATTATTTAAGGCAGTCCCGAAGCTGAAATAAAAAAATCTGAAGCTTTGGCAAGGCAGACGTAGCAGTATTCAGAATTTAAATTCGTTTTTAAAAGATTCTACTAATCAACTTAATTCAAGCCTGGAGGAATAACCCCATTAGTAAGACATTTGGCAACTACTTCAGTAGTGTTTGTACACCCACTTTTATTAAGGATATTTTTTCGATGCGTTTTGATGGTATGATGAGAAAGGTTTAATTTCCTCGCGATCTGTTCCGCATTCAGTCCTCTTGAAAACATAATTACTATCTGTTTTTCCCTTTCAGAAAAAAGATCAGATAAATCTCCGGCTTCTTCACAAAGCTCCGGAGAAAATTTTCCTGTAACCACATCTATATTAAAATATGATTTTCCGCCATTTATATTGATAAAAGAAACAGCGTTGGTACTGGTTACCTTCATATGGGTGACGTCTGTTTGAATACATAGCACATGCTCTGGCATTCCATTTTCCAAAACGCTCAATGGGATTGCCTGATATAGCATAGTTCTTACATCACCACTGGCATTTCTCATCCGATAGGAAAAAATATTCTTATAGCTAAGTACCTTATCGGCATCCAGGAAGGAAGTATAAAAATCACTTATTACTCTGCTTTTTAGATTGATATTATCAATTTCCTCGGGAAGTACCGTTTTCATTAAGTCTTTAAGCTCGACATTTTCAGCCTTGATATCCACAAAGCTTTCTACAGATTTCGAAATATACTCCAGCTCAAAATCATGAAGATTAACAATATATAAATAGGAATTCCCCAGAGAGAAAAGCGAAGCATATCTTTTAAAATCGGCAGTAATTTCAAACGGTCGGTACTTATGTACCCTGCTTGAATATATCTCTTTCCAGTAATCTGAGATCTTCTTAATAGCTTTATCCATAATATTCGGTTAGTTGGAAAGCTAAAGATAAGGCTTGTAGAAGAAACAAAGATTTTTTCCGTCTTTTTCAGTTTGATCCTATCTCAAATAAAAAAGCCTTCAGGAAAATCCTAAAGGCTCATTGTCAAAAATAAGTGCTTTAAATTATAAATTAGATACATATTTCTGTTCTACCCCAACAAAACAATTTGGAATTTCGACCCTACTCAAATTTCCACATGCACTAGGCAATAATTATAAACATAATGATATTGACTATGCTAAGATAGAAACCGCGAATAATTAATGAAATACCACTAAAGAGGTATTTTTGAAATAAATTTGTTCCATAGCCTATTCCCGAAGGCTCGTTCACCTTGGCAATTATTTGAATAAATTGTACTTTCGAAACTTCCTTTATAAACCTGAACTATGTCTCAATTTTGGTTGTACTTTAAACTTGGACTGGAACACGTACTGGACTGGCAGGCCTATGATCATGTGCTTTTCATAATTGTACTGGTTGCCTCTTATGGTTTTTCTACCTGGAAAAGAGTATTATGGCTGGTCACGCTCTTTACATTAGGCCATACTCTGGCCCTATTCCTTTCAGTTTATCAGATTGTTAAAGTAGATGCCAATTATGTGGAATTTTTCATTCCTGTTACCATTTTAGCAACGGCTATTTTTGATATTGCCACGGCAGGGAAAAAAGTTAGGAACACTAATTTTAACCTGCTTTATTTTACCACGGTTTTCTTCGGAATTGTTCACGGCTTAGGCTTCTCATCTTATTTTAAAATGATCGCTGCAGGCTCTGAGAGTAAATTCTGGCCCCTGGTTGAATTTGCGCTGGGAATTGAAACAGCCCAGATAATTGTAGTTCTGGTAGTGATGATCATTGGTTTCTTACTTCAAAACGTCCTGAATGTATCGAAAAGGGATTGGATACTCATTACCGCATCTATCGTAATAGGCGTGGTTCTTCCAATTCTTATGGAAACCTATTCAGCTCTTTAAATTACAAGGATCTTTACGCCAGTTTTTTAACAATAATCTATTAATTTGCAGTCTATTAATAATCTTTAGGATATAGACCCTTGTACTTGCTATGAACAGAAAAAAACAGCTGAAATTCGATAAAGCTTATTTGAGAATTGCCCGGGAATGGAGTAAATTATCCCATTGTAATAGAAAACAGGTTGGCGCGTTAATTGTAAAAGATAGAATGATCATTTCTGACGGTTATAATGGAACACCTTCAGGTTTTGAGAATTTTTGTGAGGATGAAGAAGGTTATACTAAATGGTATGTTTTACATGCTGAAGCCAATGCGATACTTAAAGTTGCAGGCTCTACACAATCATGTAAAGATGCAACCTTATATATAACCATGTCTCCGTGTAAGGAGTGCAGTAAATTAATACACCAATCTGGTATAAGCAGGCTGGTTTATCAAATTGATTATAAAGATAATTCCGGACTTGATTTTTTAGAAAGAGCAGGAGTTGAACTTAAGCAAATAACAGTACTGGAAGATTGAAAGGAAGAAATAAAATATACACACCACTATTACTTAGTATCGCTTGCGCCGTAGGACTAATTCTCGGAGCGAGGCTTGATTTTGATCCTTCTGATGAACTTTTTTCTGCAAACCCAAAAAAGCAAAAACTCAACAGACTTATAGATTATATTGATTATGAATATGTTGATGATGTAAATACCGATAGTATTGTTGATATTACCGTAAACAGGATCCTTGAGAATTTGGATCCCCATTCGGTTTATATCCCTAAAGACGAATACACCCGGGTCACAGAAAATATGAAAGGTGATTTTGTGGGGATTGGGGTAAGTTTTTACAAGGTTCAGGACACTATAGTGGTTATCAAAGCTCTGGAAGGTGGCCCGAGTGAGAAAATTGGTATTCGCGGTGGAGACAGAATTTTATACGCCAATGGCCAAAAATTATTTGACCGGCAAATTAGCGATGACTCCCTTACAACTCAGTTAAAAGGTAAAGCGAATACCAAAGTCACTTTAAAAGTTCTAAGAAAAGGCATTCAAGACCTGCTCACCTTTAAACTGAAAAGAGGCACCGTTCCACTTAAGAGTGTGAATGCTGCCTATATGCTTACCAAAGATTTAGGCTACATCAAAATAGACCGCTTTTCTGAAACTACCTACGAGGAATTCAGGCAATCTATCAAACAACTCAAGAAAAATGGTGCAAACCAGATAGCGCTAGACCTTAGGAATAATCCTGGCGGATATCTTTCAGAAGCAATTAATATAGCCGATGAATTTATCAAAGACGACAAGCTTATTCTTTTTACCAAAAATAAAAGTGGCGCGATTGAAGAGACCTATGCCCAAAGAAAAGGAGATTTTGAGAACGGGAAGGTTTTTGTCCTAATTAACGAGAATTCTGCCTCTGCCAGTGAGGTAGTAGCAGGTGCTTTACAGGATAACGACGTGGGGACTATTGTGGGTAGGCGTTCTTATGGAAAAGGCCTGGTTCAGAGAGAGATGGAATTAGGAGATGGAAGCGCCGTGAGACTAACTATTGCCCGGTATTATACCCCTACGGGTAGATCTATCCAGAAACCCTACGAAAACGGCAACGAGACCTACTTTAACGACTATATGCGTAGGTATAAAAATGGCGAATTGAATAGTGAAGACAGTATAGAGATTAATGATTCATTAAAATACGAAACCCCGGGTGGAAAAATAGTTTACGGGGGTGGAGGGATCATACCCGATATTTTTGTACCCAAGGACACCGACTCTGAAAAAGAAAAACTTACTTTTTTACTCCGCGGTGGTTATATGAGTCGTTTTGTATTTGATATCCTGGAAAAAAACAGGGAATATTATAATTCTATTTCTAAAAATGACTTTCGTGAAGAGCTCGAAATCACCGAGGAAATGATCCTTGATTTTGATCGCTATATACGAAGAATGAATATAGGTGTTAAAGATACCAGTGAAGAACGCAAGCCACTCTTAAAGAAATATTTAAAGGCCGAAATGGCACAACAATTATTTGGAACTAATGCATTTGAACGGTATTTAAATGAAGATGATCGATTAATCGAGAAAGTAATTGAGTTGTCCGAAGAAAAATAATACTTTGGATAATTGATGGAAAATTTTCTACAATATCTATCGGCAATTTGGCCTTTGACACCTCTCTTTTTATTTATTATCGCAGTATCCTTTAGATTACTCGATAATAGTACTTATCTATTCCTAAAAAATGATATTCTGGTAAATAGCTCCAATGTTTCAAGGAGCCTGTTAAAAAAGCAAATAAAATCCAGCCAGGACAACGAATTTACCAGACAATTAAAACGTGCATTATTATTTAGAAATCTTCAGCAAAGTTTTATGATGCTGGCTATAATTAGTCTTCCTGTAAGTCTTATTTTTTATTTTCTAAGATAATTTATCATGCACTTTGGTGTGTTCTCCGTTATTCCAAAAAGTAAGTATATCTGTAGCTACCGAAGCACCACTACCACTGGCAATAGCATATTGGCTTCGCCAACCGGCAAGTGTACCCGCAACATATAATCCCGGTTTTACCAAGTGATCTTCATTTTTTAATTGAATACGGTTTTTAGAAGCTTTCGCTTTCTTATGCGGAATTAGAAAATCATCGAGTCCGCGTATCCTCATGGGACTGGTATACCCTATCGCTATTACAACTTTTTCAGCAGTGTATATTCTCTTATTGGTCACTACCTTAAAGCCTTCGTTAATTTCTAAAATTTCCTTTACTTTCTCTTTCGATATCAGCTCTACTGCTGGATACGTTTCTGAAAGATGAGTAACCCCATCCTTAAGTACGTCCATTCCTTTGGTTCCGGGCTTGATTCCGAAGACATTTCGAAGTAAAGCAGATTGAAGATGCGATGATTTTTGATGCAGGATTATTCCTGCCTTCTTATTCACTGCGTGAGACTTTTCCAGTCCAGAACCAATTACCAGAGCACAGGAAAACCCTGCGACCCCACCGCCAATAATCAAAACATCAAAATCCATTTTACCGATGCTTTTTAGCTATCGTTCTGGAAACCAATAGAATCGCCATTAGTATGATTACACAAAGGCTAGCTGCGATAACAATTAATGCATTTCCGCTATCACCCTCCAGTAAATTATTGATATCTACAGTTTGCAAACTAATTCCTATAAAAACAACAGCTAAAAAGATGATGGTATATATAAAGTACTTCATGAAAATAAACTCTGAATATTAGCTGCGAAAAGCTTTACGGCAATGGCCAGAAGGATTACTCCAAAAACTTTTCTGATTACATTGATACCCTGAGCACCAAGGACCTTCTCAATTTTCCCGGAAGATTTTAGTACCAGGTACACAAATATAATATTGATAACGATAGCAACAATGATATTTACCATTTCATATTCGGCTTGTAATGACACTAGTGAAGTCATGGTTCCCGCTCCAGCAATTAATGGAAAAGCCAACGGCACCACCGATGCAGTTTCAGGAGCATCATCTTTATAAAGACTAATACCCAGAATCATTTCAAGTGCCAAAAAGAAGAGAATAAAAGAACCTGCTACGGCGAATGAGTTAACATCAATCCCAATAAGGTTTAAGATTTCCTTTCCAAGGAAAAGAAAAACGATCATAATTATCCCCGCTACTATGGAAGCCTTTTCACTTTGAATATGCCCCACTTTTTTTCGTAGATCTATGATAATCGGGATATTTCCAATAATATCAATTACAGCAAAAAGAATCATCCCTGCAGTAAATATTTGCCTGAAATCGAACACTTTAAACATAACCAACTTCTTTTAAAAATTGCGTGCAAAAGTACTTCAAGTTATCTGATTGGCAATCGTTGAAGCAGGTTAAATTTATGTGAATTTTCTTCCTGTATTTCTTCATCTTAAAGCATAGAAATTTATCTTTGTCGCATGTTTCAATTGGGTAAGACTTTAGTTTCTGAAGAGATCATTAAAAATGATTTTTTGTGTAACCTTTCAGCCTGCAAAGGAGCCTGCTGCATCGATGGTGAAGCCGGCGCTCCCGTAGAGCCGGAAGAAAGAGCCATTTTGGAAAAAATCTATCCCAAGGTTAAACCCTATTTACGCAAGGAAGGCATTGATGCTATTGAAAAACAGGGTGTTTATATTACCCGCGAAAACGGTGAGATTGAAACTCCTTTGATAGATAATGCAGATTGTGCCTATGTCACTTTTGATGATAGAGGCATTGCTTTATGCGGAATTGAAGAAGCTTATAACCAAGGAGATATTGACTGGAAGAAACCTGTCTCCTGTCATCTTTACCCGGTAAGAATTCAGAAATATTCGTCTTTCTCTGCGGTAAACTATCACCGCTGGGAAATTTGCGACGACGCCTGCAGTCTTGGTGCTGAACTACAGGTTCCAATCTACAAGTTTGTTAAGGAAGCCCTAATTCGAAAATACGGGGAAGACTGGTATAACGAACTGGAACAGGTAGCTGCAAAATTTCTGAAGGAATAAGCGTATAAAAAACTAACAATCAGTACATTATATTTGTTTTTCCGCTTATATTTCTTATATTTACTCATCTTAGTCCACCCTCCCAACTTATTTCTTAAGTAATTTAATTGCAGTCGCATCAAGCATACTGTATTTAGAAAGATGTCCCCATTTTAGTTTTTCTTTTAAAAATTAAAATATGAAGTATTTAAGCACAATGGTTTTAGCGTTCCTTTTAATTGGAAACAGCATGAACGCCCAGTTCCTTAAAAAATTAAAAGAAAAAGTAGAGCAAAAAGTAGAAAATACTGTTACTGAGAACATTTCCAATAAAGCTGCCAAAGAAGCGGATAATACTCTCAATAACATTTGGGAGTCAAACATGGAAGGCAATATGCAATTTGGTGTAAACCAGATTGATTATTCTAAAATTCCCGAGACTTACATATTCTCGTGGAAATATGATATGAAAGTAGAAACTAAAAGTGGTTCTACAGACCTTTCTTATCTCTTTCAAGAAGGTGCCGATTATCTTGGAACCCTGATTGACCAGAAAGACAATAATATGATTATGGTATTTGATCCATCTAAAAATATTAATGTGATATATATGGATAACAAAGGCAATAAGATGTTGATGGGATCAGAAATTACGATCAATAAAGAAGATATTGAAGAGTTATCTGATTATGAAGAAATGGAGATTACCGAAATCGGCAAAAAAGAAATTCTGGGATATGATTGTACGGGCTACCGCATGGAAAATGACGAGTATGTTGTCACCTCCTATCTTACCAATGATGCCACGCTGAATTTTGCTAATATGTTTCAAAGTAAGGGAAATCCTAAAATCCCAAAGAGTGTAGATGCGGAGTGGTTCAAAAAACATTCAGATGGATTGATGTTGGAAATGGAGATGGTTTCCAAACGAAATCCAAAAGACAACATGAAAATGTATTGTACTTCGCTTTCTAAAAAGGATATTCAACTAAATAAGTCAGATTATAAAAGCATGTAGACAATTTTTATAGGTGCCAACCAGAAGATTACTTCTGTTTTCTAGAAAACCGGTATTTTTTACCGGTTTTCGCATTTCAAGACCCCCGAAATTATATCCGATTTGAGGAATATTTTGAAAATTAGCGAGAGCTGAGTTCCTATCAACTTTATTTAAGTTCATAATATTATTAACATTTTATAAAAAAATGAATATCAGCAATTTATATTCCGTAATTAACAAGAATGTATGAAAAACCTAAGCTTAATGCTGTTGAAAACTTTGTTGAAAAGCTTTACTCAGAATCCTTTCATTATAGCTCTCATTTTTAAATATTTGTTAAACACTTTTCAATAAGACCCATTAAAACTGAAAATTTTAACAATTATGGCCCAAACAGAACCCATTTTACAGGAGAATAAAGATCGCTTTGTGATCTTTCCAATTAAACATCATGATATTTGGGACTGGTATAAAAAAATGGAGGCTTGTTTCTGGACTGCTGAAGAAATTGACCTTCATCAGGATCTTACCGATTGGACCAACAAACTCAGTTCTGATGAGCGCTACTTTTTAAAACATATTCTTGCATTTTTCGCGGCTTCTGACGGAATCGTAAACGAAAACCTTGCAGAAAATTTTGTGAATGAAGTTCAATATTCTGAAGCTAAATTCTTCTATGGCTTTCAGATCATGATGGAAAATATACATTCTGAAACATACTCGCTTCTTATTGATACTTACGTTAAAAATGAGAAAGAAAAAGATCAGCTTTTTAAAGCCATTGAAGTATTTCCAGCAATAAAGAAAAAAGCAGACTGGGCCTTGAAATGGATAGAATCTGACTCATTTGCTGAAAGACTAATAGCATTCGCCGCTGTAGAAGGAATTTTCTTTTCCGGAGCATTTTGTTCCATTTTCTGGCTGAAGAAACGTGGATTAATGCCTGGCTTAACTTTCTCTAACGAATTAATTTCAAGAGATGAAGGCATGCATTGTGACTTCGCTGTGCATCTGCACAACCATCACCTCATCAATAAAGTACCGAAGGAGAAAATTAGAGAGATCCTTATTGATGCGCTAAATATAGAACGTGAATTCGTTACCGAATCCCTTCCGGTTAGCTTAATAGGTATGAACGCCAAATTAATGACCCAATATCTTGAGTTTGTAACAGACAGGCTTTTAGTAGAACTGGATTGTGAAAAAGAGTATAATGTAAGCAATCCGTTTGACTTTATGGATATGATCAACCTGCAGGGCAAAACCAATTTCTTCGAAAAACGCGTAAGCGAGTATCAGAAAGCAGGGGTTATGAACAAAGACAAAGAATCAGATGAAATTAGCTTTGATGCTGATTTCTAAAGAGCGACTGCGTCCCGACCCCCAACGGGGCGTTAGTTGATTTTAATATTTATCACCCGAATTTTTAATTAATTAATCCCGATGAAACCACCGGGCCAGGACGCTAATCTTCTTTCCCAAAAGATGCTTTAGCTGAACTAACTAAAATTGCAGCCTATGTTCGTAGTAAAAAGAGATGGAAGAAAAGAGCCCGTAATGTTCGACAAAATTACCTCCAGGGTCAAAAAGCTCTGTTATGGCTTAAATGAACTGGTAGATCCTGTGAAGGTTGCCATGCGAGTAATAGAAGGTCTTTACGACAATGTTTCCACTAGTGAGTTAGATAACCTTGCTGCGGAAATTGCCGCTACCATGACGACATCCCATCCAGACTATGCAAAACTTGCGGCGAGAATTTCAGTATCCAACCTGCATAAAAATACCAAAAAGACTTTTTCTGAGGTAATGACAGATTTGTATGAATATGTGAATCCGCGTACCAATGAAAAAGCCCCGTTGCTTTCAGACGAAGTATACAAGGTGATTATTGAAAACAAAGAAAAATTAGATTCCACCATCATTTATAACCGTGATTTTGGTTATGATTACTTCGGATTTAAAACCCTGGAAAGATCTTACCTTTTAAAATTGAATGGGAAAATAGCCGAAAGACCTCAACATATGTTGATGCGCGTTTCCATTGGAATCCATATTGATGATTTAGATGCAGCTATAGAAACCTACGAGCTGATGTCTAAAAAGTTCTTTACCCACGCTACCCCAACATTATTTAACTCGGGTACACCAAAACCGCAAATGTCTTCCTGTTTTCTATTAACTATGATAGACGACAGTATTGATGGCATTTATGATACACTCAAGCAAACGGCCAAGATTTCACAGTCTGCCGGCGGTATAGGACTTTCTATCCATAATGTACGTGCCACCGGATCTTATATTTCTGGTACCAATGGTACGTCTAATGGAATCGTGCCGATGCTGCGTGTTTTCAATGATACTGCGCGGTATGTAGACCAGGGTGGTGGGAAAAGAAAAGGCTCTTTCGCCATGTACGTAGAACCATGGCATGCAGATATTTTCGATTTTCTGGATCTAAAAAAGAACCA
>MDTG01431937.1_pt1 | contig 10395 bp, 6 predicted proteins | sample 811421 | NCBI WGS metagenome assembly MDTG01 (sample SAMN05326645, study PRJNA326480) | marine metagenome | isolation source: seawater | place: Pacific Ocean: South East | collected 2011
ATATCATTGACCGCCAGAGTATATACGTTATTCATGCCAACCTTTCAAAGACAGCCAAAGGCTCTCAATCAATACAAGATGAGTTTGTTACGACCGAGATTGGTATGAAAGCTTATGAAGTCCTTCAAGCGCTGCACACGCCACTTAGAAAAAGGCACCCTAGCTCACAATCCTTCTTCCATAAAATAAAAGAGGATTTCAGTGAAATAAAGAAACAATCAATAGGAAAGCACTCTGTAGCTTGGTTCAACGATGCTATGGGTGACGAGCTTGCGCTGACCAATGAAGACCTTATTGACCTAAAAGTATCTGACCCCAATTTATCGTTTGAATTGGGCAGAAATTATGAGTTTACTCCACACCAAGCTCGCCGCTCTTTTGCTTATTTTTTAATTGGTTACGAGCTTTGTAACTTCCCGCAACTCAAACAACAGTTCAGTCATGTGTCTATGGCAATGACGCGACACTACGCTAAAAATGCCAGTAAATTTCAAAAAATCAGGCTCAAGAAAAAGACACTTGCGAACGAAATTGATGAAGAGCGAATCAACCAAAAAGCCCGTGTCTATTTAAGTGTCTATGAGAAATTGGCAAACAAGGAAAGAGTTGCAGGCGGTAAAGGCAAAGAGTTTGCTAAAAGCATGACCAAAACAGACCGTAACTTATTCACAGACAAGGTGGATAATGACATGCTTTCTCTTAATTTCTGGAAAAAGCAAATTCGAAATAAAAAACGACACCTTCACGCAGTTGCACCTGGGATATATTGCACTTCGACCACTTGTGGTTTAAGAACGCTTGTTAACCTCATTGAATGCGTCGATTGCAAGAATGACTACATCGTGGATGCCGTATTTGCTGAAGCAAAGCGTAAAGAAGCTGAAATTCACATGCTTTACGATATTGAAAATAATGAACTAACCCCTCAAACTGCCTCTGAATCTTACATTAAAATTCAAGCGGCAGAACGTATTATGGGTGATTTAGGTATCGACTATGAGCCTGTCGTTTTTCCTAATGAAGTTAGGGATTTACTCATCCCATTTGGAGTTGTTTCATAATGTCGCAGACAACAAAAAAGAAGCTAGTTGACGCGTTAGAAAGGCTGCTAAGCGGTGATGTAGCAAAGTTAACATCGAGAGAGCTGCGTAATAAAGCGCGAAAAGGCAAACTCAAAATCAACAACAGTAGCGTTGAAAAAGAAGCTGGGCTTTCTGCTGGCGCACTCAGAAGGCACAGCGATGTCGTTCTGATGATAAAGAACAAATCATTAGAGGTACAAGTTGCTCAAGATGAGAATACAGACTCCCCTATTGAAGTGCTTCAAAAGGAAATAAAGGCGCTGAAAGGTGAACGAACGCAAGCCAATAAGAAGAAAAAAGAGTATTACGATGAGGCTCAAAGCCATAAGGAGGCGTTGGCTACTCAAGCAGCCATTCATGTAAAAGTAGTACAAGAGCTTATGGATATGCTGCATGAGAGCCAGCGAGAAAAAGCTATGGATAAAATCGTCTCGGCTCGTTTAGACAATGTGGTTGCACATCCATTTAGAAAACCAAAGTAGTGTTTAGCACTGCCACCCAACTTTGTCCTGTTTGGAGTAATCACTAGACAGGACACTGGTTTTTCGATAAAAGTGTACACTCTAACGTAACAAAAATGCTCTAAAAAGGACGTGGTGAAATACACCACGCCAAATACCACTAGTTGAGAAAGTAAGGACAAAACCAATGACAATCGAAGTCGGACAAACTGCACCAGATTTCACTCTAAATGACCAAGACAATAACCCAGTTACGCTCTCGGAGCTTCAAGGAAAGAAGGTGCTACTCTACTTCTATCCACGCGCTTCAACTCCTGGCTGTACCGTTCAGGCTCAAGGGTTGCGTGACACTAAAGCTGAGCTAGATGCCCACAACGTTGTTGTGCTTGGTTTAAGCCCAGACACCCCGAAAAAACTGACCAACTTTATCAACAAGCAAGAGCTAAACTTCACGCTACTAGCCGATGAAGAACATGAAGTGTGTGAGAAGTACGGTGTTTGGCAGCTCAAGAAGTTCATGGGTCGTGAAAACATGGGCGTTGTAAGAACAAGCTTCCTGATTGATGAGTCTGGCAACCTTGAGCATGTATTCAACAAGTTCAAAACCAAAGATCACCATGAAGTTGTACTGGACTACCTGAACAGCAAATAACCATTCATGTTCAATTAACTTGGCAACTTGGGGGCAGGCATGATTGGCTACATTCGAGTATCAGATTCACAAAGAGCCGATGGCGAATCACAGCGAGAAGCGATTAAGGCGTACGCTACTAAACGTGGCATACAAATATCGGATTGGATCGAAGAGCATGTGTCTGCCACCAAAACAGAACTGCGTGAGCGAAAGTTATCTTCCCTTATCACCTCGCAACAAAGCATCATCGTATCGGATATCACTCGGCTGGGTCGCCACAAGGTGATGGAGTTGGTCGGCGCTATAGGCCAGATAGCCTCCTACGGTGAACTGCATTTGGCATACAGTGACACCATCATTAACTCAGAAAACGTTGATAATGCAGAAATCATTTTTACCGTTATTGGGCAGTCCTTTGCAAGCGCAGTAGAGGCTCAGAAACGCTCAGAGCGAGCTAAAGCAGGTCATGCAAAACGCAAGGCCAAAGGACTTCCATCTGGCCGCCAGAAAGGACAGAAGGTTAAATCGAAGCTTGATGAACATACAGCGTTCATATTGAATATGCTTGATTCTGACAAGTCAAAGGCTGAGATTTTAAGGAAGCTTAGTGACAAAGGGGTACAAGTATCTCGAAGTCGTTTCTACTCCTGGCTGGAAGACCGTGGCCTGTATAACAAGAAGGCAGAGTTTCAGGCAGACATGTTCACTGAGTAGCCGACTCAGTGCTGATTATCCCTTAATCATACTTGGCTAGCTCATTTATGCCCCAAAGTGAGTTAATGAGAATGTTCTCACAAGCTTAATCTATTTGAGGTTTCCATATAAAAACTAATGCGTTGTTAACTGGATAGGACATAAAACATTGCACCTTATGAATAGTGAGAATGTCAGCAGGATGTTGAGAGATTGTTACGCTGTATTATGTAAACATTGCTTAATTTGATTAACCTTTAGAGGTCTGATTTTAAAGTTGTTTATTGAGGACATGGTCTGAAAACTCTGTTAGATTTCCCTGGAAACCTTGTATTTCTTACCCTAGGAGAATAACTGCCACCTATGTGCTCGAAACTATATTTACAGCGTACTCTCTTAAGTGAAAACAAAACACTCTCTGAAGTAGAGCTGTTATCTAATTCAAATTGCGTTGTCGTGTTAGCCGAGCCTGGGGGCGGTAAAACCGAACTTCTTGGAAGTTTGGCTCAACTATTAGGTACATCTTCAGTTACAGCAACCAAATTCGTACATTTAGGTACTCAACACGAGAATGTACCACTTGTTATTGATGCTTTTGATGAACTGGCTAAACTTGACCAAAGTAGTATTTATAAACTTCTCGCATGTATAACGACTGCAAAGCCAACTCACGTCGTTATTTCTAGCAGGTCTAGTGAGTGGGATATAACCGCCACAAATGCAATTGAGAGTTTTTTAGGAATTACACCGTTGGTGGTTAGACTTTGCGAGTTCGGTGACACTGAGCAACGCGCTATCTTTGAGCATCATGCACCAAGAGAAGATTACGCTAGATTCTATTCAGAAGTGTGTAGGTTTGATCTGCAATCACTTCTGCCAAATCCACAGTTCCTAAAAATGTTTGCTGACGCTTATCTTGAAAGCGAAAGAAAATTTAAAAATAAGCAATCTATCTTCAGACTCGCAGTGGAACGTTTAGCTAGGGTGGAAAGTCTGAGTTTATCAAGAACCAATCCGTCACTTTCATCGAATCAAAAAGTCGATTTTTCGTCAGAGATATTTGCCAAACTGCTATTGTCAGGCGCAGAAGGTGTAAGTATCAGCGAATTCGAAGAAAACCGTGTATATCCTTTGCTCACATCACTTGCTGGTAACAGGCAAGCACTTTTCAATGTGCTTGCGACACGACTTTTCAAGCCTGGGGATAGTAGTGACCAACACCGTCCAGTCCACAAGATCGTAGCTGAATATTGCGCAGCCGCCTATCTTACAAAGCGAATAGTGGATCCAAAAGATGATTTAACACTGAACCAATGCCTACCAATTATTGCGCCCAACTCTACCGTAAGAGATGAACTTCGAGGACTACTGGGCTGGATGGCTGCTTTAGGAAATAAAGCTATTCAACATGCAGCAATTGAACTTGACCCTTACGCTGTTCTCGCAAACGGAGACCCTTCCCAGCTCGAACCTTCATCTAAGCAATTACTTTTATCGAAACTGAGGGATATCGAAGAAGCAGATCCATATTTTAGAAGAAGCGACTTTTGGCGTAGATTCAGTGTTACAGGCTTTTTTACAGAAGATATTGTTGGAGATATCCAAATACTACTGAGTAGTAAAAGCGATGGACAACTACGTGATCTAATTCTTGAACTATTGATTGAGTCTCCTATCGCTCACCTTTTGATAGATGAGTTGCGTCAGATCCTCTTTGAGCCTCGAGAAGGAAAGTACAATCGGATCTATGCAATTAAATGTCTTTTGGGTTGTACCACCTATGAGCCTGAACCAGACTTGATGAAGCTCTTATCTGAGGCAAGCCCAGAGTCACTTACGGTGGCCGCGAAAGCAATGGAGCATCTTGAGTTAAAGATGTTCGACTTAGCATTTCTTGAGAAGTATTTTTTGGCTTGTGCCAATCTATACCCCAAAAGTAGGGATCGATTGGAGCGAGTGATTGGAGAGCATTACTTTATAAAATCCCTAATCATTAGATTAGACAAAGGAACCCTCGAGAAACTGTTAGATAGACTCACTATAAATCTTAACTGTAGCTGTGGTTTGAAGTCATATGAATGTTATTGTCGAAACGGTATAAGTAAAATCGTCGGATATATGCTCGACCATTATTTCGATATGGCACTACCACCGTTTGAGCCATTACGCGTTTGGAACTGGGTTGCAAATTTAAACTTCCATGGAAGCATGGGGCCAAAAGACAGTTGTTCCGTCCAAGTTTTATATGAAAATAGTGAATTGAGACAAGGGATTCTCACCCATGTTTTCACGGGGTTAAAAGACCGTGAACAAATATTTGATACCAAGATACACAAGTTCGACTTTCAATCGCATTCCGGCCTCCGTTTATCTATAGAAGACTGTAAATTTATAGCTGATCTAGCATTTGATACAGATAACCCTGAACTATGGGGAAGCTTTATAACAGGGCATTCTAGACACCGTAAGCCAGAGGAAAGAGGCGTAGATGCTTTACGTTACCACATGAGAACTCAGGCACTAGAGAAGCCTTTGTTCATGCGTGAGTGGGCTAAATGCAATAGGGCTGCCTCACGATTTGAGAAAGAAAACTATCGACGTTGGAATGCAAAAAGCAATCGAATGTCTCGCCGCTATAAAAAGCGACAAAATGATATCCATGCTGAAAATATTCAATATCTCCGAGATAACAGAGAGCTTGTCGAAAGTGGTCGTCATTGGAGCTTTTTGGTCTATTTCGCGCAGGTAGTGCTTACAGAACCAAAAGATATTGTTCTGAAATTTGGCGACGAGGAGATTGTGAAAAACGCTCTCAAGAATTGCCATGAATTCATAGAACCAGAAGTACCTAGCTTAAACAAACTGGCGGAGTTGCGATGCGCTTCCAAGGGGTTACATGTTGAAACTATCCTTTTCGCTTCTTGCATTGAAATAATGCGAGAGTATAAAAACCTAGATAGTGTCAAACCAGAGTTATTACTTGCTCTGAAGACCAACTTTAATATTCACTACGATGCGGTTGATGAAATCGAGTACAACGCTCTAAAAGCAGAAGTCAACCGCATACTTTTTTCTAGTATTGAATCCATTGAACAATTCCTTCGTTCTTATGTTGAACCTCAGCTGGCAGATTCTCAGTGTTCTTATCCGCGGGTTGAGTTGTTGGAGTCTGATCAGATATTCAGCCCTTTGAAGGCTAATTTATCAATCGAATGGCTCGAGCGTTTCGATGAACTCGATACTTCCGTACTTGGTACGCTGTTCAATCTCGCAGCGCAGTTCGGAGATAAAAATAAGCTCAATAAAATCATTCTAACTCGCTGTTCCAACTTTTCGTCTCAATTTCCTGAACCTACGGGTGATGAAAAGATCGAACAGAGGCGAAAATTTTGGTTCCTTCGAGCCTTCTATTTTCTGGATCTAGAAGTTGCGAAGCCATACTTTGATTGGCTTAAGACTGATAGAGACTCTCTGCTACTGTTTGAGGGTCGCTCGAGTAGAATGAGTAGAGGCAGTTACTCATACTGGCCAAATCTAACATCCACTAAGATCGAATCCATTTTATTTGCTTTCTTTAATCAATGGCCAAAGGTTCACCTCCCTAGTAGTTATGGAACGGAAAGCCCAAAGGGCGAAACTGCATATCGTTTTATTACTGGAATTATATGGTCAATAGGCAGCGATTCGCCTGATGAGGCGATTCCAGTTCTTAATCGCCTCATTGAAGATCACAGGTTTGGTGATATTCATCGTGAGTTGAAAAGCTTAAAAGCAGAACAATTGCGGAAAAATTCGCTGAGAGACTTCGATCCGCCTACTCCAGAAAGAGTTGTGGATATGCTGGACAATAATGCAGTTGTTACGGTGGAAGGTCTAAGACAAATTGTTCTTCAAAAACTTGCAGACTATCAGAAGGATATAGATGGAGGAGAATTCAACGCTGCTACGCGATTTTACACGAAAGATGGTAGCGGAAAGAATGTACATCGAAATGAAGTCAGCTGTGTTGAGATAATTGCTGAACGTTTGAATTTGGTACTTCAGCCTCAAAATATTTCTATTACTTCTGAGTATCAGACGAGAAACCAAAATAGAATTGACATAACAGCAGCGAAAACAATAGCAGGTAAAAGGCGACTGCTCGTAATAGAAGCTAAAGGGCAATGGCACAAGGATTTGTATACAGCAGCCTCTGCTCAGTTGTATCAACGCTACTCAATTCACCCAGATGCAGAGCAGCAGGGTATATATCTCGTCATATGGTTTGGTTCTGATGGCGTTATTGCTGGGCGCAAGAACATTGGGATTGCTTGTGCGCAGGATCTAAAATTAAGTATTGAAGCAAAGTTGCCATCAGAACTAAAAGGATTGATCGATGTATTTGTCTTAGATGTATCGCTTTGCTAATACCCTACTTAAACTTATCCGAAACACTTGGCTTAGAGCACCAACTCTAAGTCGTTTATGTCCAAAAATCAGTTTTACAGGCTGGCTTTTCACTGTGCTCACCGAGCGACTCTGTCGTATCATAACTACCAAGCGACTTTGTCATTACACTAACTACCGAGGGAGAATGACCCAGAATAGGTAGGGAGTGTTAATGCGATAAAAGTTATGCCTATGCGACTTGCTGATCTACAACACAGTATTTTCTATGTATAGGTGAATGTGTGTTCACGTAAGTATAAGATAACTTTGTAATTATATTTAATTTAAAAGGATTTTTTAAGTGCTCGACGTGATCCAAAAATTAGTTCATTTTTTCCTAATAGTGATGTTTGGCTTTATCTTGGTGGTGTTATTTTTATCTAACCCAATTATGGGTACCGCTGTTGCTACTGCTGCAGGTTTAATCTTTTACAAAGTTAAGTTGGCGACGAATACGTATAATTTTTTCTCTAAATCGAATTCGGCTAGAACAAGCATTACTTCGGCGTCCCATCGTGGCAGTGAACTAACTAAATCAAAGAAAAGCTCTTACGAAATAGTCATTGAAAACAGTAAAGATCTTGAAGGTCGGTTAGCTAAAGTTGGAGCAACAGGTAAAGGGTTGCATGAAAAAATATCTTCAGTTTCTTCACTGCTTGCTCCAGAGCTGGTCAAAGAGTTGAGAGCTGTTGCGACGATCAGGAATAAACTAATCCATGAAGACGATTTTACCCTCACTCAACGCGAGTTAGGTGATTTCGAAGAGCTAGCATATTCGGCATACAAGCAGCTAAGAGACATTCCCACTTTACCTAAAGTACTAGTTCATCACTTTACTTGTTCAAAATGTATGAAAACGGATATTGCACATATCACAATGAAACATGCCGTACCGTTGTTTGCACAATGTCAGTATTGCGGTGAGCAATTAGATCTTGAGTCTGAAGGTTTCCGTTCAAAGTAAGGAATCTGAATGATTCCTTACCTGAACAATCGCGGCTTTGTTCAAAGCTTTTCTGTCCCAAAATGAGCTGTAGATCATCGAAATATTGTTACCAATATAAGCTTGTGTGCATAATATCTACTTGCTTACTTTGAATATCATCATGCCACCCATACATTGCCCACTTTCTTAACTTCGAGTCGTGGGCTTTTTTTCACTTTGCTATACCTTAAGTTATTCATGTTTTGCTAATGTTCGATTTTCCGAAACGCATTTTTGTCCAGAGTCTTCATAGACCTGAAGTTTTACTCATGGCACTTTTCTCAAAAAGTGCCAGTTAACTCAGATCTGCCCCATGGTGTTTTGAATAAGGTTCTACATTACGGCTAGTAGTCCATTATGCTATAAACTAATCTAATGTCATTTTCGAATCGAGAAACGGCTTATGAGCAAGAAAAAGCTATCAGAAAAAGAACTGCTTAAGGGTATTACACCTAAGACTGCCCACGCTGATGGGCTTGCTACAGTTTCATTAGATGAAGTGGGCCTAGAACCCTCAGAAAGCGACTATAAAGCCGTTTTGAAAAGAATTGAATCCTTGTTTGATGTGGCTGAACCAGGCACACCCGAAGGTGATGAGCTTGAAAGGCTAGTAATTTGGGTTGAAGGGTATGAAGAAGATCACTTCCCATTTTAAACTAGCTAACCTTCAGTTTTGCCTCAATCAATTTAGATAGCAGTAAAATAATTTGTGCAAGAAGTCCTTGCACAATTGCTCTTACTTTCAGATACGACAAAGCCACAGGCTTTGTATAACAGCTACATACAGAATGTTTTCATTAATTTGAATTCTGGGTGCGGTGCCAGGTATTTCATCACCAAATATGGGAGGGAGAGTACCTTAGGCTTATCGTATGTCCTCGGTTGGCTGCTTTGCAATTACGCTAGATTCAAATTGATACCATTACTTCTGGCCAGACAGTAAATAGTAACTCAAAGAATAAAGCAGGGATAACCGAGGCTCTCGCTATTAGTGTAAAGCGAAGAACCGAATGCAATAAGCTTACTTCCTCAAAGAAACAAGCTAACGCAGTTCATAGCTATCACGCCTCTGTAATTCAAATAGTCACTCGACTAAAAGGTTTAATTATCATGGTCGAACACAGCACTCTATTAGTTGATCCTTTTGGTCGAAGTTAGAGTTTGAGCATAACCTCGACCAGAAAAGTGAATGTTCTTTCTTTTTCGACTAAAAAGTTTAAAAGAATTGGTCGAGAGATTGCCGGCCTTGTCGCGTCTCATGAAAATGCCAACATTGTTAGGGTGGCCTCAATTATTGCTCCAGAAACATTCAATATCGATAAGCATTAATCCTCCCCCGGAATACAGAAGTGAAGCTTTTGATATTTTCTATGTGGGCCAATTGGTACTCACTACTTCCTGGGAAACTTCTCCAAGCTCTCGCTACTAATTTACTTATATAATGCCATGGGCTCTTTAGCTAACTTATACGAAGACAATTCGCTGAATGTATGATCTAGCGAAATTAGGAACATAACTCGAAGTGTCAAAAGCAACGCTACTAATAAACTAGCAAACCTCTCTGTTTAGGACCGTTTTTTAAGTGATATGCTCGCCCTCTAATGCTTACTACTATCAACAATGATCCAACGGGTTTCATCCTTAAGGTTATGATTTGTAATTATTAAAATCTTTAATCTTACTTTGAAAACTTTTAAGTAATCACACATCGCAAGTTGCGATGCGCAAGTTGCGATGTGGAGTGAAAACTATCTAGAGTCTTGCTCTCTGTTAGGTAGGCTACATATGACTCAGATTAGAAAACTATAGGTACCTATCACGTAACTCAGAGATCCCCCAACGTTTCAGGAGCCACAGTAAAACCCATAGGACTAGCTAATGAACAATTACCGAGGAACCCTCAGTAGTTGCAGAGTTTGCAACAACCCCTACATACCCAAATTGTCCAATAGCCTGTTGGACAAAGTTTAATACCTAAATTTTGCAAGAGGGTCTTGCAAAAATGCGAAACAAGTTGTTTCGTAAATCGTCTTTGCCCCTAAACGTTTAGAGCATAAGAAACTATCAATAGATTAATTTGTGTGTAAGCCTGTTGCACCAGTTTTTTTAGTC
>MDTG01189867.1_pt1 | contig 10394 bp, 13 predicted proteins | sample 811421 | NCBI WGS metagenome assembly MDTG01 (sample SAMN05326645, study PRJNA326480) | marine metagenome | isolation source: seawater | place: Pacific Ocean: South East | collected 2011
AATAGTTTAAAATGAAAGTAGATAAATCAAAATTACCAAGTAGACATACTACAGTTGGACCTGAGAGAGCTCCTCATAGATCATTTTATTATGCAATGAATTTAACGGAGTCAGATGTTGCAAAACCTTTTGTTGGTGTTGTTTCTACCTGGAATGAGGCAGCGCCTTGTAATATTGCTCTCATGAGACAGGCTCAAAGTGTCAAAAAGGGTGTTAATCAAAACAAAGGGACACCAAGAGAGTTTTGCACTATTACAGTTACTGATGGAATTGCTATGGGCCATGAAGGCATGAAGTCTTCTCTAATATCAAGAGAAGTAATAGCAGATTCAACTGAATTAACTGTTAGAGGGCATTGCTATGATGCTTTGGTTGGTTTAGCAGGGTGCGATAAGTCTTTGCCTGGTCTGATGATGGCAATGTGCAGGCTGAATGTTCCAAGTGTATTTATGTATGGCGGATCTATATTGCCAGGTAAATTTAAAGGTAAGGATGTTACAGTTGTAGATGTATATGAAGCTGTAGGTATGCATGAAGCAGGTAAAATGTCTGACGAGGATTTAAGAGAATTAGAGTTGGCTGCATGTCCATCAGCAGGTGCTTGTGGTGGACAATTTACTGCAAATACAATGGCATGTGTTTCAGAGGCTATAGGTTTAGCTTTACCTTATTCCTCAGGAACTCCAGCGCCCTATGAAGAGAGGGATAAGTATGCTTTGGAAAGTGGTATACAGGTTATGGAGTTATTAAAGCAAAAGATAAGACCTAGAGATATAGTTACGATTGAAGCTTTAAAAAATGCAGCAGTTATTGTTGCTGCAACAGGTGGCTCCACTAATGCTGCTCTTCATTTACCAGCTATTGCTAATGAATGTGGTCTTAAGTTTAATATTATGGATGTAGCAGAAATTTTTAAAAAAACCCCTTATCTTGCAGATTTAAAACCTGGAGGGAAATATGTGGCTAAAGATATGTTTGAAGCTGGAGGTGTACCCATGTTACTAAAAACTCTTCTAGATGGTGGGTTTATTAATGGTGATTGTTTAACTGTAACAGGAAAATCAATGGCAGAAAATTTAAAGAATGTGAAATTTAATGAAAATCAAGATGTTATAAGACCATTTAGTAAACCAATAACAAAAACCGGTGGAGTCGTAGGTTTAAAAGGAAATTTAGCAGAGGGCGGTGCCATTGTTAAAGTAGCTGGTATGAAAAGATTAAACTTTAAAGGTAATGCCAGATGTTTTGATTGCGAGGAAGATGCATTTAAAGCTGTAAAAGAAAAAAAATATAAAGAAGGAGATGTAATAGTTATTCGTTACGAAGGTCCCAAGGGTGGCCCAGGAATGAGAGAAATGCTCTCAACTACAGCAGCTATTTATGGTCAAGGCATGGGCGAGAAAGTTGCTTTAATTACTGATGGTAGATTTTCTGGAGCTACACGAGGTTTTTGTATTGGTCATGTCTCACCAGAGGCATGCGTAGGTGGAATGATTGGGTTATTAAAAGATGGTGATGAAATAGAAATTGATGCTGAAAAAGGAAGTATTTCTGTAAATTTATCGGAAGAAGAAATAAAAAAAAGAAAGTCTCAATGGAAACCTAAAGACTCTAATTTTGAAAGCGGTACATTATGGAAGTATGCCCAAAGTGTAGGGGATGCAACTAATGGCGCAGTTACACATCCAGGTGCTTTTAAAGAGAAAAAAATATACGCTGATATATAGTTAAATGAAGATTTTACCTGTTATTATTTGTGGTGGAGCAGGTACAAGACTTTTTTCAGAAAGCAAAGATAATTTACCAAAGCAGTTTGTTGATTTTGGAAACTGGACTATGTTTCAGAAAACACTAGAAAGAATAAATTTATCGATTTATTTACCACCAATTATTAGTACAAATATAAAATATTTATCTTTAGTAAAAAAATATTTAAAAAAATATGAGGTTAAAGAATATCATATAGTTTTGGAGCCTTTTAAAAAAAATACTGCACCTGCTATTTTAGCTGCTACACTGTTAGCTAACATTAAGTCATCACAACCAATGATTTTTTTACCATCAGATCAATTGATAGAAAATAAAATTAAATTTAATTCTGCTGTTAAAAAATATGCTAATAACATTAATTATAAAGATATATTTATATTTGGGATTAAACCAAAAGAACCTTCAGATCAATATGGTTACTTTATAAGAAAAAATAGCACAATTGAGGTTTCTAATTTTATCGAAAAACCAAATAAAAAAGCAGCTAAAAAGTTAATGAAAAAAAATGCGTTATGGAATGCAGGTATTTTTCTATCAACAAAAGAATCTATAATTTATCATTTTCTAAATAATCAAAAAAAAATGTTCAGAGATTGTTTAAGTTCAGTAAAAAAAGCTTTAATTAAAAATAATTGTATTTATTTAGAAAAAAAATCATTTAGTAAAATAGACTCTCTATCTTTTGATTATGCGATCTTAGAAAAAATTAATAATATCAAATCTATAAAGCTGATTACTAATTGGTCAGACCTTGGAAGCTGGAAAGCAATAAATACATTATTTAAAAAAAATAGATTCAAATTTTATAATAAAAGAAATTTATTTAAAAGACCTTGGGGAACATATCGTAACCTTTTTAAAGGAAAAAATTTTTTAATTAAGGAACTTATAGTTAATAAACAGGGGTGCTTAAGTTTGCAAAAACATAAATATAGATCGGAGTACTGGCTTATATTTGAAGGGAAACCAGAAATTACATTAGGATCGAAAATTATAAAACCATCTTTAAATGATTTAGTATTTGTACCAAAAGGCTCTGTTCATAGAATAAGAAATAGATTTAAACAACCAGTAAAAATTATAGAAGCCCAGATAGGCAAAATACTTAAGGAAACAGATATTACTCGTCTGGAAGATATTTACGGACGTATTAAAAAATAACTCTTATTGGAGCGTGATCGGATGGTCTATTAAAACCACGTGTGAATTTGTCTATTTCAACACTTTTAATTTTTGTTGAAATTTTATCTGTCACTAGAAAATGATCGATCCTTAATCCTTTATTTCTTTTCCATGATCCCTGAGTATAATCCCAAAAAGTATATTGTTTATCTTTATTATTAAATAATCTAAAACTGTCTTTAAAACCCAAGTTTAGTAATTTTCTAAATTCTTTTCTTATCTCTAATTTATAAAGAGCATCATTTTCCCAGTCTTCGGGATTCCCCACATCATTTGAATTAGGAATAATATTAAAATCTCCTCCAATTATAATACCATCATAATTGTTTATTTCTTTTTTAATAAAATTAAAAAAATTATTTAACCATTTAAGTTTATAAGGATATTTATCTGTATTTATTGGATTTCCATTTGGTAAATATATACAAATTAGTTTTATAAGTTTTCCGTTAATATTTACATCAGCTGATAAAAATCTTGATTGTTTATTTGGATCTTTGAAACTCTTATCAATTTTTGAAAGCTTTTTTTTTGATATTATCGCAACTCCATTATATGATTTTTGCCCAAAGACATAGCAATTATATTTTTTATTTTCAAAAAATTCGTACGGAAATTTATCATCCTCACATTTAATTTCCTGAAACATTAAAATATCCGGATTAATTTCATTTATATATTTTTCAATATTTTCTGTTCTTATTCTTACAGAATTAATATTCCAACTTGAAATCATCATATTGAAAACGATATCCCACACCCGCAAGATGCTTTTGCGTCTGGATTATGTATTCTGAACGATCTTCCCATTAAATTTTCTTCGTAGTCTAATTTTGAATTTTTAATGAATTCATGGCTTGTTTTGTCAATCAAAACTTCACCTATTGATATATCATTTATGCTTGAATTATTATCAATTGAAAAACTGTATTTAAAGCCAGAGCAACCACCGCCTGTAACAGAAACTCGAAAAAAAGAACCTTTTGGCTCATTTATAAGAAGTTTTGCTATTTGATTTTTCGCATTTTCTGTTATTTGAAGTGTGTTCATAATTTTAAATTTAAATGGATATTACTTATAAATACTCCAATTTAGCATCATTTGCATCAAAAGATGATAACTTTTTGGGTAGAAAATATCCTTACGCTTTAAGCAAATATAGGGGCGAATTTCAGAGAGATAGAGATCGAGTTATTCATTGTAATTCATTCAGGAGATTAAAATTTAAAACCCAGGTTTTTGTTTATTACGAAGGAGATCATTTTAGAACAAGATTAACACACTCTTTAGAAGTTTCTCAAATAGCGAGATCAGTAGCAAGAATTTTAAAGTTAAATGAAGATCTTTGTGAAGTTTTAAGTTTAGCCCATGATCTTGGTCATACACCATTTGGGCACGCTGGAGAAATATCTCTTTCAAATTGTTTAGGAAACGACTGTTTTGATCATAATATACAGTCATTAAGAATATTAATTTTATTAGAAAATAATTATAAAAATCAGAAAGGTTTAAATCTTTCCTTAAACTGTATCGATGGGCTTCTTAAGCATAATGGTCCAATCAATAATTTAAATATTATTCAAAATCAATTGCCTGAAATTTTAGATTATAAAATTAATCTTAAAAACTCTGGCAGCCTAGAAGCTCAAATCAGCTCTCTTTCAGATGACATTGCTTACAATTGTCATGATATTGATGATGGCTTGAGGGCGAGTTTGTTTGATATTGAGGATTTACTAGAATTAAAATATTTAAGCAAAATTTTTAAAAATGGATCAAAAATAAGCAAAAATGAAATAGTTAGAAAACTTCTTAATATATTGGTGACTGATTTAATTGAAAATTCACAAAATAAAATCAATTTAGCAAATATAAAAAATATAAATGATGTTTATAAAAAAAATTTTAATATTATTAATTTTTCTAATGATGTTAATATAGGATTAAATGAAATAAGAAATTTTTTAAAAATTAAAATGTATAATCATAATTGTATAAAGAAATGGAATGTAAAATCTGAAAAAATTATACACTGTATCTACAAATATTTTAAAAAAAATATTAAAAAAATACCTAATTTTGATGAAAATTATAATGAGAATAGAAATATCGCTGATTACATATCAGGCATGACAGATAAATTTGCTTTGAATGTATATAATTCTATAAAGTAAAATGAATATATTTGAGTACTATAAAGATATTTTTCTTAAGTCAATCAATATAAAAGATATAGATAAAAAATTAATAAATAAAATAGTAGTTGAAATACCTAAACAAAAAATTTTTGGAGACATATCATTTAATGCTCCCTTAATTTTAGGATCTTTCTTGAAAAAATCACCTTTGATATTAGCTGAAGAAATAAAAAAAAATATAATAAATAATAATAATGATTTTGAAAAAATTGAAGTTGTAAAACCAGGTTTTATTAATTTTACATTCAAAAAATCTATCTTATTAAAATTCTTAAGTAAAATTCAAAATGATTTTGGAAAATCAAATAATATTATAAAAAAAAAAATTAATATTGAATTCGTTTCAGCCAATCCTACGGGTCCACTCCATATTGGACACTGCAGAGGAGCAATATTTGGTGATATATTATGTAATTTTCTAAAGTATTGTGGTCACAGTGTTACTAAAGAGTATTATATTAACGATTATGGTAATCAGATTACTTTATTTTTGAAGTCTATTTATTTCAGAGCAATTGAAAAATTGAGAAATCATAAATTTCCAGAAGACCAGGGTCTCTATCCAGGAGAATATATAATTGATATTTCTAATGAGATATTGAAAGAGATAGATGTTGACAAATTTAATAACTTTGAAGATGTCAAATCTACACTAGCCTCAACGGCAATAAAATTATCAATGGACATTATTAAAAATGATTTAGACAAAATGGGCATAAAACACGATATATTTATTTCTGAGAGTGATATCGTTAAAAAAAACATTTTATCCAAATCAATTGAAAAATTGAAACAAGAAGGAGCTATAACAAAAGGTATTCTACCTAAGCCAAAGGGTGATACAGAAGATTGGGAACCAAGGGAGCAATTGTTATTCAAGTCAACAATTTATGGCGATGATGCTGATAGAGCTTTGCAAAAATCTGATGATACATGGACTTATTTTGCAAATGATATTGCTTATCATTACCACAAATTAATGAGAAAATATGACCATTATATAAATATATTGGGCGCCGATCATACAGGTTATATAAAAAGACTTTCTTCAGCGGTAAAAGCCTTAAATAAAAATATAAAATTTGAAATAAAAATCAGTCAAATTGTCAAATTATATAAATCTGGCAAGCCATATAGAATGTCTAAGAGAGCTGGTGATTTTATTTTAGCAAAAGATTTAATAGATGCTGTTGGTAAAGATGCTGTTAGATTTATGATGGTTTATAGAAGTTCACAATCCCCTTTAGATTTCGATTTTGATGTTATTAATGATAAATCAAAGGATAATCCATTATTTTATGTTCAGTATGCATGTGCCAGATTAAATTCATTGTTTCAAAAATCAAAATTTAGTATTGATAATGAAATTAAAGATGTAGATCTTCAATTATTAAACAGTTCACAAGAAATTAATTTAATAAAAAAAATTTTACAATGGCCAAAAATTGTAAGTTTGTGTAATGTAAATTTAGAGATTCATTATATTCCATTCTATCTTTACGAATTATCATCTGAGTTTCATTCTTTTTGGAATACAGGAAAGGAAAATGAAGATTTTAAAATTATTGATCATCCTGATACAAATTTATCTAAATCTAGGTTATTTTTACTTCAAAAACTTCATATAATTTTAAAAAATGGTTTAAATATTCTCGATGTTGAGATACCAAAAAAAATGTGATGAATTACTTAAAAATATTTAATTTTTTATTTTTTATAATTTTTTTCTGTTTGATAAATAATAACTATTTCTCAGATGAATTTTTAAGAAAAAAAAAATTAGCTAGAGAAAATTATAATTCTTATTTAAAAAGTGAAATTGATAAAATTAGTTTGGTAAAAAGTAAAAAAAATTTCAAAAAATTCAAAGATAATTCAGAATATTTTAAAATAAACCAGGAGAAAGAATTTTGGAAACTTCTAAGGACAAAATAATACCAGTTATATTTGGTTTGAAGGGTTATACTCTTACAAAAAAAGAAATAAATATTATAAAAAATAATATGATATTTGGGTTCATCATATTTCAGAGAAATATTCTAAATTTATCTCAATTACGCAATTTAATTAACCATTTAAATAAATTATCATTAAATGACCCTATTATAATGATTGATCATGAAGGGGGTAGGGTAAATAGATTTTCGAACTTATTTTCTCAAAGACGTTTTACAGCCAAATATTTTGGTGATTTGTTTTCAAAAGATAAAAAAAAATTTTTTAAAATTGTAAGATTTTTTATAAATTTTAACTGTAGAATTTTTAATTTTTTAGGCATTAATACTGTTGCATACCCAGTTTTAGATTTAAAATATAATAAAGCTCATGAAGTAATAGGTGATAGATCTTTTTCAAGCAATCCAAACATAGTCAAAAAAATTTCTAAATTATTCATAAAAGAATATCAAAAGAGAGGCATATATTGCATATCAAAACATGTACCTGGTCATGGTTTATCTGTAGTTGATAGTCATTACGATCTTCCTGTAGTTAGAGAAACATATGGTTATTTAAAAAAAAATGATTTTTGGTGTTTTAAAGATATTAAATCCAAATTCATGATGACTGCTCATATTCACTTCTCTTCGATTGATAAACAAATAACCACATACTCAAAAAAAATAAACCTTATTATAAAAAATGAACTTAATTTTAAAGGCCTAATTATGACAGACGATATTTGCATGAAAGCACTCAAAGAAAATATAGCATATAGGACTCTGCAACCTTTAATTGCAGGTTATGATATTATTTTACACTGTAACGGTAATATTAATGAAATGGAAAAAATAGTAAGTATTATTAAAAAATGGAAGAATCAAAAAAAACAAAAGATATAAATTTGCAGAATAAAGAAAATTTTTTAGATGAGAAAGTTCTGGAACTAAATATAGATAATTATGAAGGACCGTTAGATTTATTATTAGATATGGCAAAAACACAAAAGGTTGATTTAATGCAGATATCAATCGTTCAACTTGCTGATCAGTATATTTCCTTTGTCGAAAGAATTAAAAAAAATTTAGAAATTGCCGCTGATTTTTTAGTTATGGCATCATGGTTAGCTTATTTAAAATCAAGATTGCTTTTACCTGAAGATTTTGATGATGATTTTTCTGCTTCAAAAATGGCTGAAAAACTAAAATTACAATTAAGGAAACTCGAAATGATAAGATTGTTATCAGATCAACTGATGACCAGAAAACAAATGGGTATTGATATTTTTTTTAGAGGAGTCAAAGAAGGAATTAAAAAAAAAAAATACCCCCAAGTATTCTTTATCTTTATATGAATTAATTAAGTCTTATGCTGATTTTAAAAAAAGAAAAAATTTTTCGTCAATTAACATAAAAAGGTTAAAAATTTATACTATGGAAGAAGCTATAAAGAAAATTAACTCAATGTTTGATAAATTAAAAGATTGGTGTGATATTAGAGATTTAATACCCCAAACATTTAAGATAAAAAAAAATCTTAGAAGAACTGGATATGCCGGCTCTTTTGTAGCTGGTTTAGAATTAGTAAGGGAAGGAGATCTATTAATTAAACAAAAAAAACTATTTGATAAAATATATCTCAAAACAAAAAAGTGAAAAAAAAAGAAAAAAATCTTGTTGAAGCGTTATTATTTGCAGCTAGTGAGCCTTTGGATATTTCATCTATAAAGTCTAAAGTAAAAACTGGATCAGATGTCCTGAAAATTCTTTACGAACTCCAAAAAGACTACTCCGATAGAGGTGTTAATTTGGTTTGCTTAGCAGACAAGTGGTCTTTTAGAACTGCAGATGATTTATCTAATAAATTAAAAAAAGAAATTATAATCCAAAAAAAATTATCAAAAGCTGCAATTGAGACACTAGCTATAATTGCTTATCATCAGCCTGTCACAAGGTCTGAAATAGAGGAAATACGAGGTGTATCTTTTAGTACAGGAACTTTAGAAATATTATTTGAGCTTTCATGGGTGAAACCAAATGGCAGAAAAGAAATTCCAGGGAAGCCATTATTATACGTTACAACTGATAAATTTCTTAACCATTTTAATATCAATAGCTTAAATGATCTACCTAACGCTGAGGAGCTATTAGCAGCAGGACTAATCGATAGCAGAGTTGACAGTTCTATTTTTGGTACATCAAAATTTATTGATCCTGAGGAAAATCAGAAAAAAGAGAACATATTTTCTAATATAGATGATATGATATCTGATACCCTAAATAAGGATAAATAACCTCTTGTATTTAAATTTTATTTTAAATATAATTAGCCTATGCAGATAGGAATTTGGCAAATTGCGATTGTAGTTGCTTTAGTAGTTTTATTATTTGGAAGAGGCAAGATTTCAGAGCTTATGGGCGATGTTGCTAAGGGAATAAAAAGTTTTAAAAAGGGTTTGACGGATGACCCTAATAATAACAAATCTATTTCGGATAACGATAACAATAAATCAGAAAGTTAATTAATGCCTCAGATAGGATGGTCTGAGTTATTAGTTATTGTCATTTTGGCTGTTTTAATTATAGGCCCAAAAGATATGCCTGTAGTGTTAAAAAAAATTGCAAGTTCTGTAAAAAAAATTAAATCTTATATCTCAAATATTCAAGATGACATTGAGCATTCTGTAGATATCGATACTGAGACTGATAAGAGCAATAAAGATAAAAAAAACTCTTAAATGGCGGAGAAACAAACTACTGTCAGTGAACATCTTATAGAATTAAGAAGCCGACTTATTAAATCAATTATATTTTTATTTGTCACATTTATTATCTGTTATATTTTTTCTGAAAAGATTTATAATTTTTTAGTTGACCCATACGCTCAAGCTGTCAAAGATGATGGCAATAATCGTAGATTAATATTTACAGCATTACACGAGACATTTTTAACTTATCTAAAATTAGCTTTTTTTTCCGCATTCTTTTTTTCCTGTCCATTAATCTTAATTCAGATATGGAAATTTATAGCCCCGGGTTTATACAAAGATGAAAAGTTAGCATTATTTCCTTTTCTAGTTGCAACTCCAATACTTTTTTTATTGGGCGGAATGTTAGTTTATTATTTAATAATGCCTATAGCCATAAAATTTTTTTTATCTTTTGAGTCAGTCTCTGTTAATGGCTCTTTACCAATTCAACTTGAGGCTAAAGTAAATGAATATTTATCTTTAATTATGCGTTTAATTTTAGCGTTTGGTATAAGTTTTCAATTACCTGTTTTTTTAACTTTATTAGCTAAGGTAGG
>MDTG01226656.1_pt1 | contig 10394 bp, 9 predicted proteins | sample 811421 | NCBI WGS metagenome assembly MDTG01 (sample SAMN05326645, study PRJNA326480) | marine metagenome | isolation source: seawater | place: Pacific Ocean: South East | collected 2011
AAATTATACTTACATTCCGGCATAGCTCAGTGGTAGAGTAGATGACTGTTAATCATTTGGTCCCTGGTTCGAATCCAGGTGCCGGAGCCATAAAAGCTTCTAGATATTTGAACTTAAGTTCTTTTATCTAGAAGCTTTTTTTTTGCCTAAAAATAATACCTTAATTCTAAAGTGTCAAGTACTTGTCAAGAAATATACACTTAATATCTTTACTGAAATAATATATAATATTAGAAGTTTAACTAAAACGAATTATTAGGAGTATTATGAAAATATATGCACCATGGGAAAAAGCATTTCGTAGAATTGCTACCCCTTTTGAACACTTTATACATGCACAAACTACAACTGGACTTATACTAGTATTTATGACAATTTTAGCACTTATTTTAGCAAATTCTACATTATCTGAAAGTTATTTACATTTTTTTCATGTTAATATAGATTTCAATGTTGGTTCTTGGGCTCTATCTCACTCTTTACACCATTGGATAAATGATGGTCTTATGGCAATCTTTTTCTTTCTTATTGGTCTTGAAATTAAAAGAGAAATAACAGCTGGTGAATTATCAAACTTAAAAGTTGCAATGTTACCTATTCTTGCAGCTATTGGAGGAATGGTATTTCCTGCAGTAATTTATTTATATTTTAATACAGGTGCCCAAGGTGCAAATGGATGGGGAATTCCAATGGCTACTGATATTGCTTTTGCTATTAGTGCACTTGTTCTTTTAGGAAAAAGAGTTCCAACTGCACTTGTGACATTTTTAGTAGCACTTGCAATTGTTGATGATTTAGGAGCTGTTTTAGTAATTGCACTTTTTTATACAGAAACTATAAATATGCTACCACTTGGATTAGCTGGAGCTATGTTTTTTATAATGATAGTATTAAATAGATTTGGAATTCATGCTATTCTGCCTTATTTTGTAGTTGGTTTATTTATGTGGTTTTTCATGCTTGAGTCTGGAGTTCACGCAACAATTGCAGGTGTTTTAGCTGCACTTACAATTCCATCAAAACCTAAAAGAGCTCCAGCTTCTTTTTCAAAAGATACAAAAAACTTGATTGAAGAGTATGAAAAATATCCTATTCAAGAAAATCATATGATAGATGAAAATCAAAAAGCGATACTTTTAAATATAAAAGATAAAATAGATGAAATTGGAACACCTGCTGCAAGGTTAGAACATAGTCTACATTTACCTGTTGCACTTATTATTATTCCACTTTTTGCTTTAGCAAATGCAGGTATTGCAATTGATTTTAGTTCTATTGGTTCTACTGTTCTACAGCCTGTTTCTATAGGAATTATCGCAGGTCTTGTATTAGGAAAAGTAATTGGAATATTTGGTATATCTTGGCTTGCAATTAAGTTAAAAATAGCACAACTTCCAAGTGGAAGTACAATGAGCCAAATATTTGGTGTTTCCTTTTTAGGTGGTATTGGATTTACTATGTCTATTTTTGTTGCAGACTTGGCTTTTATAAACTCACCTGAACTTATTTTTCAAGCAAAAGTTGGAATATTATGTGCTTCCTTATTTGCTGGATTATTTGGCTTTTTTTGGTTAAAATACATAGCAAAGAAGGTATCATAATAAAAAAGGCAAAAGAATGAAAAAAGTATTACTTATTGAAGATGACTTAGTTTTACAAAACTTGATAAATGAGTATTTACAAGAGTATAATTACTCTTGTAGTGCTTTTTCAAATCCAATGGATGCCTTAGAGTTATTCCAAAAAAATCCAGATGATTTTACAATAGTAATACTTGATTTAGGACTTCCCAATATGGATGGTTTTGATCTATTTAAGAAATTAAAAAAGATAAAAAATATACCAATAATTATTTCAACTGCAAGAGATGATATAGGTAATAAAATCTATGGTTATGAACTAGGAACTGATGATTATCTTTCAAAACCTTATGAACCAAGAGAACTTGTTTTAAGAATTGAAGCTACATTAAAAAGATATAACAAAGCAGATTCTCTTAAAATACATGATTTAAGTATTGATATAAATAGTTCAAGAGTTTTTTTAAGTGGTCTTGAAATAGAGTTTACTAAAATTGAAAAAGAGATATTTTTACTTTTTATTAATAATTTAAATAACATTATTTCAAGAGAAGATATAGTAAAAAAAACTTCACTTAATGAAGATACAAAAAATAGAACTGTAGATATGCATATAAGTAATATTAGATATAAAATTGATGATAATTCAAAAGAGCCTAAATATATTAAGTCTATTTGGGGTATTGGGTATAAGTTTTTTTATGACAATTAGAAAACGACTATTTATATCTTTCTCTTTAATCTTATTAATTGTTACTTTTATTATTGGAGTGTTTTTTTATACAATTTATAATCTAAATAGTATTAACTACCAGCAAAATCATAGATATGACCAACTAATAAAGGTAGAAAAACTAAAAGAGTATAGTAATTCTTACTCTTGGGTAGTCCTTGATATAATTACTGATTTTGATAAAATACAAATAGTTGATAAAAGAATAAATAAAGCAAGTGATCTTTCTATAAGTTTAAGTAATCTTAAAACTATAGTTATAAATAACTCTGAGTCAATAGAAGAAAAAAAGAATCTAGTTTTGATTTTTGCTAATTTTGATACAATGTTGAATCTAATAAAAAATGAGCTTTATCCTTTAGTAATTAATCAAAATAATGACTTTAATAAGTTTAATAAAAAGTTTGAAGAGCTAAATATAGATACTCAAAAATTACTTGAAAAAGAGATAAAATACTTACAAGATAAACTAAATCAAACACAAAATAAAAGAGAAAATTTTCTAGATACTATAAAACTTGAATTAGTGATTTTATTTATTATCTTATTTTTATTTAGTTTTATTATTTCATCAAAAATAATAAATGAAATAAAAAATAAGCTTGATAAACTTAATCAAGGTGTTTTACAACTTTTTAAAAACAGCGAAAAAACTATAAAAGTTGATATTGGTGAAAATAATGAACTTAGTGTGATAACAGAAAATTTAAACTCTTATTTAGAAAAACAAGCTGATATTATATATTCAAGAGAAGAATTATTAAGAAATATAAGTCATGAATTAAAAACCCCAATTGCCAAAGGGAAGTTTATAATTGAAAAATTAGAAAATAAAGATAATAAAATATTAAAAGATATAAATACAATTTTTTATGATATAGAAAAGCTTACAAGTAAGCTATTACAAAGAGAAAAACTAAATTTTGCAGTTTTAAAAATAACTAAGTTTAAAGCAAGTAGTCTAATACTTGAATCCTTATCAAAACTTTCTATTGTAGATGAGTCAAAGGTAATAGTAGATATTGAAAATGATTTTGATATTAATGGAGATTTTTATTACTTAACAATTTCACTTAAAAATTTAATTGATAATGCAATGAAATACGCAATAGAGTTTCCAATTAGGATAAATAGTAGTAAAAATGAAATTTATATTGAAAATATTTCAAATAAACTTTCTAATGATTTAATATATTATATCCAACCTTTTACAAGAGAGCCTAACCAAGTTCAAGGACATGGTTTAGGCTTAAATATTGTAAATAAAATATTAAGCCTTCATGGATTTGAGCTAAAACACAAATACAAAGATTCACATAATATCTTTAGTATATATTTTTAATTTTAACCAGATATACTAGTACTTAAAACACCTAATCCTATAAAAAATACAAAATTTATTATTATTAAATTTCTTAAGAAGTCCATTGTTTTTCCTTTTTTATTTTATATAATATAATTTTAGAATATATTTGCAAAGTTAAAAAGGGTAGTTTTCTTGACATATACTTGACATATTTTTACTTTATAATAAAGTAAAAAAAGCTTCATAAAATAAAAGCTAAATAGTCTTGTAAAGTACTATATTATAGGCCTTGTATCCTATTAAATTTATTATAACTATTAATTAGATAAAATCTTTTAATTTATAAAACAATATAGATTAATCATATTATTTAAAGGACTTAATAAGAATGAATATTGATATAATTTTACAAAATATTCTAAATCCCCCAATTTTATTCTTTTTTTTAGGAATGCTTGCTGTTTTTCTAAAATCAGATTTATCAATACCACAACCCCTACCAAAACTATTTTCATTATATTTATTAATTGCAATAGGACTACATGGAGGATATGAACTATCTAAAAGTGGTTTAGACATAAATGTCTTAAAAGCTTTATTATTAGCCATTTTCATGGCAACGCTTGTGCCAATTTATAGTTACTTTATTTTAAAAAGAAAACTTGATACTTATAATGCAATTGCAGTTGCAGCAACTTATGGTTCTATTTCTGCAGTTACTTTTATTACAGGAATTACATATTTACAAACAATGGGTGTAGAATATGGTGGTTATATGGTTGCAGCCATGACGCTTATGGAATCTCCTGCTATTGTAATTGGTTTAGTTTTTGCTGCTGTATTTGCAAAAGACAAAAATAGTGACAAAGAGAATAAAACTGATTGGAAAGAGATTTTAAGAGAAGCATTTTTAAATCCTTCAGTATATTTATTAATTGGTGCTTTAGTTATTGGTATTTTAACAGGTGAAAAAGGTTGGACTTCAATGGAGCCACTTTTTGGAACTTTATTTAAAGGTTTCCTAGCTTTCTTCCTTTTAGATATGGGACTAGTAGCAGCTAGAAAAATATATGAACTTAGAAAAGTTGGTTTCTTTTTAATTGCATTTGCTTTAGTAATGCCTATTATAAATGCTTCAGTTGCACTTACATTAGCTTACTTTTTCCAGCTTTCAAAAGGTGATGCATTTCTTTTAGCACTTTTAAGTGGTAGTGCTTCATATATTGCAGTTCCAGCAGCAATGAGACTTTCAGTTCCTCAAGCAAATCCTGGAATATATTTACCATTAAGTTTAGCTATTACTTTCCCTTTTAATATTTCATTGGGAATACCATTATATTACTTTTTTATAAATACATTGTGGGGGTAGAATATGACAAAAATGAAAAAAGTTGAAATAATAATTGAATCAGTTTATATAAATAGATTATTAAAACTTTTAAAAGGGCACGGGATTACTGGATATACAATCATTAAAGATATAGCTGGTTGTGGTGGTCATGGTTTAAAAACAGCAGATGATGTAACTGATGTTTTTACTAACAATTATATATTTACTGTTTGTGAAGAAGAAAAATATCTAATTATGCAAGAAGATATTAGAAGCTTTATTAAAAAATATGGTGGTAAATGTATTGTAAGTGACGTTATGTTACTTATGTAATAAATTTTTAATGGATAATAATTAATGAATAAAGATTTTAACTATTCTAATTTAAAATTAGGAATAATAGGTGGCGGACAATTGGGCAAGATTATGTCTCAAAAAGCCAAAAAAATGGGCTTTCATGTTACAGTTTTAGACCCAACATTTAACTGCCCTGCAGCTCAAGTTTCAGATAAACATATAATTGGTGGATTCTATGACAAAGATAAACTTGAACAATTAGTACAAGAGACACATGTAACAACATTTGAATTAGAGCATGTTGATACTTCAATTCTAAAAGAATTATATGACCATGGACATAAAATTTATCCATCTCCTTATGTAATGGAATTAATTCAAAATAAATATGAACAAAAGAAACTTTTAGATGAAAAAGGTATTCCCGTTCCAAAATATAAAAATGTTAATAGTGAGGAAGATTTAAAAGCCTTTGGTTTTCCTGTAATTCAAAAAGCTAAAATGGGTGGGTACGATGGACAAGGTGTTCAGATGCTTAAATCTGAATCAGATATTAATATTGCTATTAAAGCTGAGTCTTTTATTGAAGAACTTGTTGATATAAATAAAGAATTAGCAGTTATAGTTGCAAGAAGTATTGAAGGTGAAATTAGATGTTACCCTGTAGTAGAAATGCTTTTTGATGAAAGAGTAAATATCTGTGATAGTGTGATGGCACCTGCAAGAATTTCAAAAGATATCGAAGAGAAATCTATTGAAATATGTATTAAGTCAATTGAAGCTTTAGATGGAGTTGGTATTTTTGGAGTTGAACTGTTTTTAACAAAAAGTGGAGAACTACTAGTAAATGAAATAGCTCCAAGACCACATAATTCAGGACATTATACTGTTGAATCATGTGCAACATCTCAGTTTGAACAAATTATAAGGGCAGTTACAAATCTTCCTTTAGGTTCTACAAAATTAATTTCACCTTCTGTTATGGTTAATTTACTTGGTGAAGAGGGATATGGAGGTGAGCCATTTATTGAAGGAATTCATGATGCTTTAGAGATTCCTGAATTATCTTTTCATTTCTATGGAAAAAGTTTTACAAAACCCTTTAGAAAAATGGGACATATAACGGTATTAGATGATGATATTGATGTAGCATTAGAAAAAGCAATGAAAGCAAAAGATATTTTAAAAATTAAAGGGAGTAAGAAATATGAGTAAAGTATTAGTTGGAATTATTATGGGAAGTGATTCAGACTTACCAGTTATGAGTGCAGCAGCACAAATGTGTGAAGAGTTCGGAGTTGAGTATGAAGTAAGTGTTGTATCAGCTCACAGAACACCAGATAGATTAGTTGAATATTCTAAAAATGCTGAAAAAAGAGGCTTAAGAGTTATCATCGCAGGTGCAGGAGGTGCAGCACATTTACCAGGAATGGTTGCAGCTTTAACTGCTTTACCAGTTATTGGTGTTCCAGTTAGAGGTTCTAATTTAGAGGGAATGGATTCATTATTATCAATTGTTCAAATGCCAGGTGGAGTTCCTGTTGCAACTGTTGCAATTAATGGTGCAAAAAATGCAGGAATATTAGCTACTCAAATACTTGGAGTTAAAGATTCAAGTTTAAGAAAGAAAATTCTAGCATATAAAAACAGTATGAAAGAAGAAGTAGAAGCTAAGGTAAAAAAATTAGATAAACTTGAATATAAAAAATATTTAAAACAAATGGCAAAATAATTAGAATAAAGTGAATTAAGTTTTTTAAGTAAAAGAACTTAATCTCTTTATTGAATATACTTACTAGCTCTTATAAACTAACAAAAAACTACTACAAAAAAACTGCAATATTTTATAAAATTGTCTATATATAGAAAATAAACTCTAGGATTAAAAATGAATATTGCCATAATTGGAGCAGGATTAAGTGGAACAAATATATATAATCTTTTAAAAAAAGATAGAAATAGTGTAAAGATATTTGAAAAAGCTAGAGGTTCGGGTGGAAGATGCAGTACAAGATATATAAATGACAAGTTAATAGATCATGGAACACCTTTTTTTAATGCAAATAATCAAGACTTCATAGATTTTTGTGAAAAAAAAGTAAAAGAAAATATTTTAGTAAAAAAAGATAATACTTATTATCCTTTAAAGGGTATGAATAAATTATGCTCATCAATGTTAGATAAAGATGACTTTTATAAAAATACGAAAATTGTAAGCTGTAAAAGAATTGATAATAAATGGCATTTATATGATGAAAATGGTATGTCATATTCACCTTTTGATAAATTAATTATTACAATTCCAACTCCTCAAATTTTAGATTTAGATATTGAACTTCCTATAAATATAGAAAAAGAGTTAAAAGAAGTTAGATATGAATCTATTGCTACACTTTTAATATACTCTTATACTTTGCAAAATATTATGAATCCAAAATTAGTAAATAATAATAGTTTTAAAAAGATAGTTGACAACTCTTCAAAATATGATTATGGAAACTTTTCTAGTTACGTTCTTCATTTAAATCCTACTATTTGTGAAGAGCAAAACTTAAGAAATAAAGATGAGGTAAAAGAGTATATGCAAAAAATAGTCAATGATATTTTGAACTTAAAACTTGAAGATGAATTTCATCTAATGCCGCACTTTTGGAAATATGCTAATGTAACAAAATCAATAGATAAAAGTTATATTTATGATGAAAGTTTATCTCTTGGAATTTGTGGGGATTTTTTTGAAGAAGATAATCTTGAAGGTTCTTATCTTAGTTCAAAAAGTTTATATGAACAGGAATTAACTTAAGTTATTTTAAAAATTATTATCTAAAATCTTTGAATCTTATATTCTCTGATATTTAAAAATAATTTTTTTAAATATCAATAAATAAAACTTTTTCCTCTTCAATAGCAATAAAATAGCAATCTAAAGATAATTTTACAATTTGTTACAAAAACTTAAGTTTAGGTAAAAATAACTAATTTTATTAAGACAAAATTAATTTTTATTATGTAAAACTGATTATATATTAAACTTTAAGGATTGAACATGAACAAATTAATGAAACTTGGTGCAGTATTATTACTTGGTGGAGCAACATACGCATTTGCATTAACAGCAGATGAAGTTAAAGCACATGTTATGGAAGGTAAAGCTTTCTGTGATGAAGTGGGTGTTGCTAAATGTGTTGAAGAAATTGGTAAAAAAGGTGGAAAATTTGACAAAGGTGAATTATATATCTGGGCAAATGACTTTGATGGTGTAATTACAGCTCATCCTAAGAAACCTCTTAAAGGTAAAAACTTACTTAGATACAAAGATAAAGCTGGAAATCAATTATTTAAAAACTTTATTGATGTAGTTAAGGCTGATGGAAAAGGTTGGAGTGATTATGTATGGGCACATCCTATAACTAAAAAACAAACACCTAAATCATCATTTGTAATTGGTATTGGCGAAAATCAATTAATTGGTGCTGGATACTATAAAGAATAACAATAATTATAAATTCCTGATTTTAATATCAGGAATTTTTTAAAAATCAATAAAATAAGTTTATCTTTGAGTAAATTTATTTTACTAATATTTTAAATAGGAACACAAATGTTAAATAATATAAAAATTGGTAGTAAACTAATAATTGCACCTGCAATTTCAGTGATTTTCTTAGTGATTTTAGCAATTTTTTCAAATAATGCTTTAAAATCAGATAAAGAAACACTAAATGAAATAGTTGAAGTAAAGTTTGAATTATATAAAGCTAGTACAAAACTACTTATTGATATAGATTTATATAATTCCGTATTGTATAAAATTTTTAGTTATGCAACTGATGGTTATGAACAATCACAAATTGATGAACAATTGCTAATATTGGCAAGTATTGGAAAATCAATGGATGAAGATTTGAAAATATTAAAATCATCGAAGAAACTTGATAAAAAAACAATTAAAATAATAAAAGAAATAGAAAAAAACAAAAAAGAGTACAGATTAACTGTTAGAGATGCAATTGATATGTTAACTGTTGATGTTGGTATGGCAACTCCAATGTTATCTGTTACAGATGAAGTTTTTTTACTTTTAAATAAAGATTTAAAAAAGATAAATGATGTTGCTGATAAAGAAAATAAAGAGAGTTATAAAGAAGCATTATCTCAAATTGATAGTACTTTATATACTTTATATTTATTAATAGCAATTGCTTTTATTGTATCTTTTATTATTATAATTGCAGTTACAAACTCTATAAAAAAACCTTTAGCAAAATTCCAAGTAGGTTTATTAGAATTCTTTAAGTATATGAATAAAGAGACTTCAGAAGCTAAATTAATTAATGTTGAATCAAAAGATGAACTAGGGGAAATGGCAAAAGCTGTAAACTTAGGTATTACTAGAATAAAAGAAGGCGTTGAAAGTGATAGAGTTTTAGTTGATAGTGCAATTTCTTGTGCTAGTGAAGCTAAAAAAGGTTATTTAGATGTTAGAATTGAAGGTAATACAAGTAATCCATCATTAAATGAATTAAAAGATTTAATTAATGAGATGTTAGAAGCTGTTGAAAGTAATATTAAAAATGCAATGAGAGTATTATCTGATTATGCTAAGTATGACTATAGACCAGCAATAGATATAAAATCAATGGATGGAGATTTAAAAGCCTTATGTTCTGATATAAATACATTAGGAAATGCAATTACAACTATGCTTATTGAGAATAAACAAATAGGACTAGTTCTATCTTCTAATTCAAATAGCTTATCTAGAAATGTTGATAATTTAACAAGTTCTGCAAACACTCAAGCAGCATCTTTAGAAGAGACAGCTGCTGCAATTGAAGAGATAACTGCAAATATGCAAAATAGTTCTGAAAATATTGCAAAAATGACTTCTTTTGCAAATGAAGTATCTAGTTCAGTTTCAATTGGACAAGAGTTAGCTTCAAAAACGGCATCTTCAATGGATGAGATTAATGGTCAAACACAAGCAATTGCAGATTCAATTACTATAATTGATCAAATTGCATTCCAAACAAATATTCTTTCATTAAACGCAGCAGTTGAAGCTGCAACTGCTGGTGAAGCTGGAAAAGGTTTTGCTGTTGTTGCTCAAGAGGTTAGAAATCTTGCAAGTAGATCTGCAGAAGCTGC
>MDTG01010055.1_pt1 | contig 10393 bp, 12 predicted proteins | sample 811421 | NCBI WGS metagenome assembly MDTG01 (sample SAMN05326645, study PRJNA326480) | marine metagenome | isolation source: seawater | place: Pacific Ocean: South East | collected 2011
TCTTTTAACTTTTTCTTATCTAATTCTGTTTCTATCTGGTCAATATAGTTACCTAAAAATGTCATTGTATCTTCACCTTTTTCTATAACATCATCTCTTACAGTTACATTAATATCAATAGGGTCATCAATTATCTGAAGTTGATGAACGTTTATTTCACTATATAACCTTTCAACAAATTTATTATACATTTCTTCATCTGTCTTATTTGATATGTACAACTTAACAAAAGTCTTATCAAACTCTTTGATATCATAGTCTGAATAACTATTATCTTTATCGTTGTAAATAATCTTTTTGTGTATTGTATATGGATTTGATACTCTTGTCAACTCTCTGGTGTCAGTATCAAATATATGAAACCCTTTAGGACAACCATGGTCTGACCAAGTTATCTCATACTGTGTACCTAGATAATACACTCTACCATCATCTGATTTTTTATGAAAGTGACCTGATATAACTTTATCATACCCTTCAAATATCTTTTTATCTAAACCAGATTCAGAAAAATGACCCTTGTGCATTTCAAATCCTTTAACTTCTAGATGTCCCATTAGTATCTCACAACTAGAGTTTTGAATCATGTTGACACTTTCGTCATAATTAGCATCACATATCCAAGGTATAAAAAGAATATCTAAATTACCAAAAGAAACTACTTCTGGACCTGTGTATGTTTTAGAATTTTTATTAATCTTTAAATTCTTTATTGCATTCACATCATTCGTATTTTTGTAATAAGTATCGTGATTGCCTAATATAATATGTGTTTCAATATTATTTCTATACAATCTACTCCAAAACTTCTTTCTAAAATTGTGTGCAGTATTATGGTTTATAAACTTTCTTCTATCAACGACATCACCTAGGTGTATCAAATACTTTATATTATTTTCTTTTAAATAAGGAAAGAAAATATCATCATAAAACTTGTTCTGATATTCCATAAAAGCAGGCGAATCGTTGCGACACCCAAAATGAGTATCATTCAACAATGCTATTTTCATATGAACTCGTCTAATTTACCTTTTAAGTTTCTTCTTTTTGGTTTTGTTTCTTTTTTCTTTTTTACTGGTTCTTCTTCTGTAGAATTTTGCCTTAAAAACTCCGTAAATTGATTTGTATAATCACTATCATCTCCTGGTTGCAATGCTAAATCATCAAAATTAGAATCTCTTAACAACTTTTGTTTTATTATAACTTGTTTCTTTTCTTTTTGTATTCTTCTTATAAAAGCATAGTATATAATTTGTGTAAAATATGCAAAAGGATTTTTAGATTTTTCTGGATTAAAGTTATCAAGATACTGTAAACAGTTTTCTATACCATCAGATATCATATCATCTTTAAATGTATAGTTGATAAAGTTAGGTCGATAAGATAGGTGATTCGCAATTTTTAAAAAACAACCACCAATATAATTGGTGACAAGAGGTTTTTCTTTATTATTTTTTTTAGCATTTTCACAGAGCTCTTTATACTCTTTCATTGCCTCTAAAAACTTTGCGTTGTCTACATAATGTTCATTTTTTTTCTTCATTTTCATAATCTCTAATATATATCATTTCTATAAAAAGTCAAGTGTAAAACGAAATAGACTTGACAACTGAATTTTTATCCTTATAATCGGGTATGTTCCCCGTTAATGAAGAGTACCATTACCTTCATCATCATCTTCAAATGAATTAAATATTTCATTTAACTTCTTGTTCTCTTCATCAGTAAATCTTTCACGTTCATATTTGTCTGTTAAGGACTTTTTTGGTTTTCTATCATAGTCTAATTTGATTTCATTATAACTTTGTTTTATTTCTGACGAGGCGTTTGTCATTGTCATTATTTTATCTTTAGGTATAGTTATAATTTTGTCACTTGTGTAACTAACCCATTTTATCATAGCAACGTAGTCTTTAAAACCAAGACTTGTCATTGAAGGTATGTATTTTATTTGTAGTGGTCTGTCTAATCTTATTAGTGGCGATTTGTCTGGTAACTGATGTTCACCTGTGACTAGTTCACAAACTATGTCATCACCATTTGAAAGTTTAATAACTTTTATATTATCAGTCATCTTTAATTTCTACCTTATGTATTTCATATTTAAATTTTTCTTCTTTGTATATATTTAGTCTATCCTCAAAATGTCTTAATGTGTAGTTTGGTGCACCGTTATAAGTCATATTATCAGATATGTCATACAGTGTAGCATCTGATTTATTATCTTTTAACCTAAGTCCCCTACCGATAGACTGTAAGTTTCTAATGCGTGACTTACTAGGTGAGGAAAAAACAATGTTATGCAAATTGCGGATATTAATGCCAGTAGAAAAAGTACCATAGGAAGCGATAATGATAGCATTGTCTGATTTCTCCGTAATTTGTCTAATATATTCTCTTTCATCTGTATCAACTCCTCCGTGAACGTAAAATACTTTTTTACCTTTTGCTTTTTCGGCAATCAGTTCTCTTAAATCTTTTCCATGTTTTTCTACAAATTGAAATAAACATAGAGTATTACCTTTTAAAGAAACACATAGATTTCTAATATATTTATTTCTTCCCTTATGATGTATCAGGTAATCCATCTCTTCTCTATAATCAAATCTACATTTTATATTTGTGTGTTGTAATACTAAACAATATATTTTTAACTGTGCTAACTGTTCTCTTTCTTGTAATATGTTAGTTGATATAACTTTGTTTACAGAACCAAAAACTCCTTCTAGCACCAGTTTATGTGTTTTAGAACCATCTAAAGTACCTGTTAAACCTACTCTGTATTGACACTTCTCTAATTTGTTCATTATCTTAGTTAACGATACTGCTTTAAATAAATGTGCCTCATCACCAATGACCATACCAAAATTTTCAAACAATTTTTTTGGTTGCTGATAAATTGATTGCCAAGTGGATATAACAACTCTTTTGTCAGTAGACTTTGACATACCTTGATATATTTTATGAATGTTTCTTAAACTATTATAACCATACTCTTTAAAATCTTTATACAACTGCTCTACTAAAGATGTAGTAGGTACAATAATTAATATCTTATCTGACTTTTTATCTTTTAAATTTAAGAGATTGTAAATTAATATTAGATAAATGATTAAAGATTTACCACTACCTGTAGGTGATAAAAGTAAACATCTTTTTTTCTGTATAGCATATAAGAATGCCTCTTTTTGATAATCTCTTATTTCGTGTGGTAGTTTTAATGCTGACAAAAATCTATCTATTAGTTTAGGTTTTATCTTTGCATCTTTAATTTTTGTACCATCAACAAACTGAACTTCGTTTCTTTTACACCAATCTAAAAGATATGGATACAGACCTACATAGATTTGACCAGATGCATATTGAAATAATCTAATTTTACCATCCCAAACTCTACTTCTATATTGAGGTGTAAATTTAAAACCAGGCATTTCAAAAGAAAAGTATTCACTTAAATCTCTTTTGATAGAAGGTTCTGCCTCTACCTTTAGATAAACTTCGTTCTTTTTTTCTATTACAATATATTTTGTTAACGTCATGAATATACGGCAGACTGTAGCACGTTACTATCACCAACCATACCTCTCAACATAACATTAAAAGATATACTAATTCTATTTGTTTTAGTTTTATTAGTTGGCACAAAGTGTGTTAACCAAGAAGGAAATATAATTAACTTATCTTTTTGTGCAGTGTATTCACACAAGTCAGATGTTTCCATAAGTCTTTTTAATATCTTTGGTTTTATTACTTGTGCTTGAGGTCGTGGGTCAGCAAATATAATACCAGGAGAATTTTCTTTTGTGTCTACATAGTAAACACCACTCAGTAAATTATTTGAATGAGTATGAGGTCTATGTTCTTCACCAGGTTTCAATACATTTGCCCACATATCAGTGACTTTAAAATCTTCATAACCATATTGTAATTCATCTAACACTTCTGTTGATTTTTGAAAAATCATTTTATGAAAGTTAGTAAACTCTGGTTGTTGATGCAAATTAGGTTTTGATTGCCAGTTTACTGCTGACTTATCGTAAAGTTTTAATATTGCATCTTGTAAATCTTTGTTGAACCCATAAGCATTTTGTTCAATGAATACGGGTGTAGGAAATAATAAGTTAGGTATCATCTATTCACCATTAATAAATTTTCGCCAATCAATCATACTCTTAATCAAAAATCCTCTGTTAGATATTTGTTTAACAGTTTTATCTAGATAATCAATTACAACTTCTAAGTATCTTACCTTTTGTCTAGTTTTTTGTAATTCACCATCTGCGTCTAAGTATTTATCTATGTCTTGTCTGAGTATTTTTAAATCAAAAGGTTGCTCTTTGTAAACTCTTTCTTCTGCTTTACCAGTGTAATACTCCCATTTATATTTCTTTAATAGTTTATATTCATCTTCTGCCTTAACTAATAACAGTTTATACTTATTAAGAAACTTTAAATATTTGTTATGTAGTTGAGGTGTGTTTGCAGACATTAAAGATAAATTAGTTTCATCTAATACTAAATCTTTGTCTGCTAAATCTTGTAATTCTTCTAATGTCATTCAATCACCTTTTTAATAATAATTATAACAAAAAAACTAGAAAAGTCAAGTTTTTAAGAAGTGGTCACCGTTGTTGTTGATGAACCAACAGTGGCAAATTCATAAATTAAATATGAAAATGTAACATCTGCCGTTAGATAAGTTACATCTTGTGCCTGTTGGTCATAAGACAATCCTGATAGAGCAGTAGGATATAAGTCTTTAAATCTTACTTCAAGTACAGGATTATTTTTACTTGTTAATACTGTAAGTGTAGCATCTGACAATATAGGTCCTTGGTCAACTGTGTGTTTAGATACATTACCTGGGTCTGTTGCACCACTAGAAACTGTAGATATAGGAAATCTATCTACACCAGCACTTACTAAGTTACTATACTCTGAATGCTTTGTAGGAAAACCTAATCCTACTAACCAACCATGTATCTCTCTATAGTTTTCTAAATTCTCATCTACCATAAAAGACATAGTTAGAGCATCATACTCTAGTTTATCACCAGGTATGGGTATATCTTTAAATCTTGTTTCTTGTGATGACTCACCTAATGATATACCTGGTAATTCTACTTTCGTACAAAAGTATTCTACCTTTGGTAACTTTATCATACTGAACTTAAACTGCGTTGGACTTGCATAGTCTAGTTGAGTAGGTTGTCTTTGTAATCCTGATACTGTCATACTACTATTTATGCCAAAAAAAAGGGCGTCTAAAAATAGACACCCTTCTTTCGTGAGATGTAAATAATACTACATTAAGTTTGCTACTTGTACTCTTCTGTAATATCTGTTAGAGTTCGCACTTCCTGAACCGTTGATTACAGCTGCATCACCAGTACCAGCTTCAGCAAATGGATTTGCTTGTAAACCGTATCTAGTTTTGAAACCAATCTTTGGTTGGAAGTTGTTCTCTCCAACTGCTCTTACCATTTGTAATGGCACATATGGACAATAGAATAATCCACTGTCATATGGTGAAGAACCTTTATAACCAACTACGAAATAGTGGTCGTCAGCTGAGTTAGCAGAATACGGGTCAATGTATACTTTGTATCTACCATTTAAAACACCTGCGAAAGTGTTTCCAGTGTCGTCTATTTGTAGGTTGTTATTTAATGCTGGAGCATAGTCTAAAACTCCTGCCATTTGAAGTGCAGATGCAACATCAGAACTTGTGATTAAGATGTTACCTTTACCTCTTCTGGTTCTTTGAGCAATTTGGTTAGCTTCTCTTTCAACTTGGAACATAAGTCCTTTAAATCTTTCTACTGACCAACGACCGTTTGAGTCTGTATCTAAATCAAAGATACCAGCAGTAGTAGTGTTTATAGCACTTACAGAACCAATTGCAGTTGAACTAGAGTCAGATGCTCCAATTTCTGCATTGATGTAAATAGTTCTAACAACTTCTCTATTAATCTCAGCAAGAATTTCAGCAGACAGAATGTTTGCTAATTCTGTTTCTGCGTCTAAACCGTGAATTGCTTTAAGGTCTTGAGCAAGTTCCATTGTATACTCAGCCTTTAATGCTCTACTTCTAGCAGTCACAGTTGACTTCTCGATTGAGAATGCCATTTCTGCAAATCTGTTATCAGCAGTCCCACCTAATGCCTCAGCAGCTGCTGTTGACATTGCAGTACCTTTAGTGTAAGTACCGGCAGGGTTATCGTTTAACAATTTAGGGTTTGTTCCTGCGTGAGCAGTGCTAGAGAAACCGTCAACTGAAGAACCTTCTTTGTTTCTTCCTGAAAAGTCTGTATCAGCTTCATCAAATAAGGCTTCTGTACCAGTCTGACTGTCAAATCTCGCTCTCATAGCAAAGATTAAACCGGTCGGACCAGTCATTGGTTGTACGCCACAAATATCATAAGCAATTAGGTTTGGCATCGCTCTTCTTACTAACGAAATTAGAATTGGGTCCCAGTTATCGATACTGGCACCAGTTGCGTTAGTAGGAGTTACTGATGGAGATGCCTCACTTAAAAAACTTCTGTCTTCTCTAATTGAGCGCTCTTGGTTTTCCAAGATTACAGATGTAACAGCACGCTTATAAGCATCCTCAATTTTTGGTAAATCAGGATGTTCTAAGACTGGCTGCCATTTTTTTTCGTATGTTTCAGATAAATACATATCCTTCTCCCTTATATTTTCTTAGACAACTTAATGTCTTTAGTTTTACTAATAGCGGCGGTATAAGCAGCCATTGCCTTATTTAACTCAGGAGCAAGTTGCTCTTGAGTATCGCCTGCTGTAACATCATCAATGTCTGTTTCAGATTTTTTCTCACCAAAATACGACTCTTTAATAGTGCTTAGTTTTGATTTGAATTCTTCTTCATCAGAGTATTCAACTTCTTCAGAAAGTTTGCTAAATTTTTCCTTTTGTGAATCAGCAAGGTCAGATGAAACTTCATTTATAATGTCGTTTCTCTTATACTCACCAGTTCTTTTAGATAGTTCTGCATTCTTTTGAATTTCTTTATTTAATTGCTCAGTTAGTCCAGCAATTTTTGAAGACTGGTCTTCTAATACGTCATACTTTTCGTCAGGCACATCTATGTAATGGTCTTCGAAAAGTTTCTTTAAACCAGTGATAAAATCTTCGGCGATTTCACCCTTAATGCCTCTTTCGATAGCAATAGAGTTTTCTTTCATCCATTCTTCAACAACATATGTTAAGTATGTGTCAACTTTTTCTGAAAGTTTTGTCTTCTCAGATTCTATACTCTCTTCTAATTTCTTATCGAATTCTGCATTTAATAATTTTCTATGCTCTGTAATTTTTGCTTTTACAGCTGCCTCGAAAATTGTAGTTGCTTTATTCTTAAACTCTTCTGAAAGGTCCTCGTCCTTAACAAGTGCATCTACGTCAGCAGAAACATCTAACTCAACTTCTTCACCATAAGTATCGTCTAACATCTTCTTGTCAGCATTTATCTTCTCATGGTCTTTCTGTGCTTTAACTGTTTCTTTCTGTCCTGGATGTGCAACCTTTGTAACACCTTTTTCGGTATCAGGTGTTTCATCTTTTGCATCTCCATCTTTTGCTTTCTTGTTAACTTGGTCCTTTGCTTGTGTTGATTTCTTTGTGGCGTCCGGATTGCTGTCTGTTGGTTTAGTAACAGGAGCACCTAAATCATCAAACTTTGCCATTCCTGCAATGTTTGAACCTTCTGGCGCCACAGCATTCTTTGTTGGAGCAGAAGCTTGAGGGTTTGCTTTCTCAACTAACTCGTCTTCAGTTAGTTCTTTTTCAATCTCCTCTATCGCCACGACTTTTTTATTTTCTTCAGTCATATTAATCTCCTTTAAAGAACTCTCGTTTTTTAACAATTATTTATAATATCAGAGATTTTTGAGAAAATTCTCAAAAACTTCTAACTTCTTTTCTTCTAGTTTTCTGCTTGATGCACTTCGAATTTCTCTTCTCCAAGCATCAACATCTTTTTCGACTAGTCTTCCATTGTCCCAAACCCACTCTTTACTTTCCATAATACCTTGTACAAAGGCATCTGGAGCAGATGGGTCTGCAACTATGTCAGCCGCAGTTGCTAACATAAAGTCTGACTTTACATAGTTAGCACCATTTCTTTGTTCTAATGAACCCATACCTCTTGAAGATACTCCTAATTGGGCACCTTCATCAATAAGACCTTTTACAATCTTACCATATGGTGTGTTCATTATCTTTGCCTCACCAATATAATTTGCACCATCTTGTTGCAAGTTGGTAATCATATGTGAAACTCTTTCAAGATTAACAGTTGGTCCGTCAGGATGACCTAACTCACCAAATGCTCTCTTCTTTTCAACAAACTCTTTATTATAACGATTAACTTCTTTAATCATTATTTCTTTAGGATAAACTCTGCCGTTTCGGTTCTTAATATCTGATTGTAAAAATACACCTTTAATCTTATAGTTCTTTTTACCATTGGCATCTTCTATTAAATATTCGGCGTCTTGTATTTCTTCTGATATTAGTTTCATGATTTTCTCTCTCTAATAACTACTATTTATAAAAGTTATCACCTAAACTCAATAACAATTGTATAAGTATCACCTTGTGAAAAATTTTTCGTTGAAAGTAACAAATCTCCTGTAGGTGATGTTGCGTTATTTGTAATCTCATTACCTGGTGTTCTAAAGTCCCAAGTACCTTGACCTGATATAATAACAGCAGTTGCATTACCTTCAGAAGTTCCACCTTCCCATATTAACTCTACTGCTCCGTTTCTGTTAAGTGTGTTAATAGACCAATTTATTCTAGCAATTTTTCTATTACCATCAGCAGTCATAAACGTTTCATTAACGGCCGTAATTTTTTCTACAAGTGACTCACCAGTGCCATCAGATATGTTAGTCAACTTTGCAACATATTTTACTCCAGAAGTATCTGCTATTTCTAATACTGATACTGTATCTGCCATATTTACTCCTCTGTTAATTCTTTTAGTATGTCTTCAGGTTTTGTATTTTCATATGGGTCAGTAGCACAATCATCTTCTTTGCCTGGTTCTTCCCATATTTTTTCTACAACTCCGTCATTTATTAACACTGCATATCTCCATGAACGATAACCAAAACCTTCTGGGTCTTTTCTCACTAACATACCCATTTGTCTTGTAAATTGACCACCACCATCAGGTATCACTTTTACATTTTGTAAGTTTTGATTTTTTGCCCAAGCATTCATCACAAAAGAATCGTTAACTGACATACAATAGATATCATCAACACCTATTTTTTTAAACTCTGGTGCCAACTTTTCAAAACCAGGTAATTGATATGTTGAACAAGTTGGTGTGTATGCTCCTGGTAATGAGAATAATAATACTCTCTTATCTCCAAAATATTCTAAACTTGTAACATCTTTCCAACCAAAGTTACCTTCTTCATCTTTCACTCTAGTTTTAAAAACTATATTTGGTACTGTCCAAATCTTTTCACTCATATTCACTCCTTATGTAAAATCTATGTATTCTCTAAAATAATTTAACGACTCAATAAAATGCAATGGTTTCATATCTCTTTTCTTGCCTAGTATAAAAGTTAATGTCCATCTTCCTTCACTTGAAGGATTCCAGGTAGAGTGTAATCTACCAACATTATATAAACTAGGTCTATCTATCGTTTTTTCTAAAACCTTATTACAATCTTTCTCTTTTGCCCACGCATACTTTGTTTGTGGACCTATTTTTTTACCTTTAAGAAACAATCTTATTCTTTCAGGTATTGTTGCCATTTTTATTTTACTGCACTTGACAGTTCTAGTCATATGACTTTCATAAAAATTAACAACCTTAACTCTTCTATGGTCTTTAGGTTCCCACCAAATAGTTTTACTATCAGGTGAACCCCAACTGAAACTTAATTTAACTTTATCTGATAAATCTGGTGTATCACTATGAATGCGAATGCCATCATTTGGTGCTGAGTAAACAGAATTTGTTTGTATTCTGTAAAGTCCAATGCTATCAATAAAATCTAATATAGGTTCAGTTTTTAAATCCTCATCTTTAAAATATATAAACTCACTGTAATCTTTTAATTCAACACTATCAAATAATGTAGGTTTTTCAAAATTAAAAGGTAGTTTTAAGTACCTATGATATAACTGCATTAACTTCTAGGCGCACAAGCACTTGCGTGTCCATCTGCCAATGTAATTGTATCAGTTGGTGCTTTTTCTATTACTATAGAATCACCTGCGGCGTGTAAATAAAACTGACCTAGAGTTGTACCAGCGGCGTTTTTAACAACACCTGTCTGTGTGCCACCTGTTGCAACACAATGTGCAAAATGACAACCATTAATATTGTTATCACTAGGATTATTAA
>MDTG01183416.1_pt1 | contig 10393 bp, 10 predicted proteins | sample 811421 | NCBI WGS metagenome assembly MDTG01 (sample SAMN05326645, study PRJNA326480) | marine metagenome | isolation source: seawater | place: Pacific Ocean: South East | collected 2011
AAAAATACTTCTTCTTCATTTTCTCCATATGCAACTGGCCCCAATTCTTTACTTAGTCCAGCTCTCATAACCATAGCTCTAGCTCTTTTTGTGGCCTGCTCAATATCACTTGAAGCACCAGTAGTTACTTTATCATCTCCAAATATAAGTTCCTCTGCAACTCTTCCTCCCATTGCTATTGCCATTTGAGCGTGCAATTGTTCTCTTGTTTGAGAAACTTCATCTTTTTCAGGTAGTTGCATAACCATTCCCAATGCTCTACCTCTTGGTATTATTGTGGCTTTATGTATAGGATATGCTGCTTTTTCATTTATTGTAACAATTGCATGTCCAGCTTCATGATAGGCTGTAAGTTTTTTTTCTTCTTCAGTCATCACCATCGATCTTCTTTCAGCTCCCATCATAACTTTATCTTTTGCCTCCTCAAATTCTTGATAGGTTACAATTCTTTTATTTTTTCTAGCCGCAAGAAGTGCTGCTTCATTAACTAAGTTTGCAAGATCTGCGCCAGAAAATCCAGGTGTTCCCCTTGCTATTGTTCTTAAATTTATATCAGGTGTCATAGATATTTTTTTTGCATGAACTTTTAATATTTTTTCTCTACCAATTATATCTGGCAGTGAAACCACTACTTGTCTATCAAACCTACCGGGTCTTAATAAAGCAGGATCCAAAACATCAGGTCTATTAGTGGCCGCAATAATGATTACTCCTTCATTTGTATCAAAGCCATCCATCTCTACTAACAATTGATTTAATGTCTGTTCTCTTTCGTCATTTCCTCCACCTAATCCAGCTCCTCTACTTCTTCCAACTGCATCAATTTCATCAATAAAAATAATGCAAGGAGAATGTTTTTTTCCTTGCTCAAACATATCTCTAACTCTTGATGCTCCTACTCCAACAAACATTTCAACAAAATCTGAGCCTGATATAGTAAAGAAAGGTACTCCTGCTTCGCCTGCAATTGCTCTTGCTAACAAAGTCTTTCCAGTACCTGGAGGTCCTACCAATAAACATCCTCTTGGAATCTTGCCTCCTAATCTACTAAACTTTCTTGGATCTTTTAAAAATTCAACAACTTCTTCAACTTCTTCTTTCGCCTCTTCTACGCCCGCAACATCGTTAAATGTAACTTTGCCTTTAATTTCATTCATCATTTTAGCTTTTGATTTACCAAATCCCATTGCTCCGCCTTTTCCACCTTGCATTTGTCTCATAAAAAATATCCAAACTGCAATAAGTAGAAGCATTGGAAACCAAGAGAGTAGTACTCCTAGCAATGAAGGCATTTTTTCTTCTATTGGGCTTGCGGAAATGCTAACTCCCCTGTCGCTAAGTTTTTGTATCAAGTTTGGGTCATCTGGAGCGTAAGTGAAAAATTGATCACCGTTGGACATATAGCCTTTAATATTTTTTCCTTGGATTTCTACTTTCACAACTCTTCCATTGTCTACTTCACTCAAAAATTCAGAAAAAATAATATTATTTTTTTTGCCAACAGAACCCTGAGGGTTTTTGAACATATTGTATAAACCAATAGTTAGTACAACAATAATTCCCCACATTATTAAATTTTTGAAATTCATAAGACTATAAAGTAAGAATTATTATTGAATAAACAAGTGTCATTTTGTTCCAAAATATTATTATTTTCTACTTTTCCTGTGAAATAATGATTGATTTATTGCTTTTTTCAAAAATACAGCCTGAAAGGGTTTTTTTTTTAAAATTTTGAGAAAAGTTAATATAATTTATGAGGTTTAAAATCTTACTACCTCTAGTTAATTTATTTTCAACTCCAATTTTATGAATTATTTCTGAAAATGATCTAAAAACTATTTCATCGGGTTGATTAAAAAAAGTTTCATTAAGAATAAATTTTTTTTGACTATTTAAATAATTTGAATTGTCTTCAATGTTTTTTTTTACATAAAAATCGATTGTTTGATTACTTTTAAATAGATTTTCAAGAGTTAAATGAAATTTATTAAAATCTAAACCCTCTTTATTTAATTGATATATTAATTTTCTAACTTTAACTCTTAAAAAATTTATATTTTCATTCGATGGATCTTTTATAAAAAAATTAAATGTTTCTCTAGCTATATACTCCAAATCATTTTTCGAAAAATCCAATAATGGTCTAAAAATAAAAACATCTTTATTTTTATTTATTTTACTCTTCAAATTTTTAAAAGAACTTAATCCTTTTAATCCTGAGCCACGCAGAAGTCTTATAAAAAAATTTTCATAAAGATCATCTTTGTGATGAGCAGTTAAAACTAAATTAATCTTTTTTCTTATACATTGATCAAATATTAGATCATATCTGTTTTCTCTTGCATTAGATTGTAAATTTGAAATTTTTTTATTTTTATTCCAAGTTAATATTTTACAATTTATTCCAAAATTCTTAAGTTTTTTTTTTGTAATTTTTGCTTCCTTTGTGGAGTCTTTTCTTATTTTATGGTCAACGATGAAATAAGAAAATTTTATATTTTTTTTTATTGCATAACACTGAGATAAAAAAGCCAATGCCATACTATCTGGTCCACCAGAAATAGCGACGGACATACTGTTAACCTTTTGGGTATCTAATTTTTTTTTAAATTTTAGAAATATATTTTTAATTTTTGATTTCTTTAAATTTTTTGTATAAAATTTATGAATTTTCTCTTTTGCACTCAAATTTCTTTTCTTCATATTTAGCTTTCTGAAGCACTGATTGAGTGGCGTCTGGATACTGTTGCTTTACACCTGCAATCATTAAACATCCCTGATCTTTCTCTCCAATTTGAACCAATGATACTCCAAGTTTTAATAAATTTATAGGAGCCTTTTCACTTTTTGGATATTTTTGATACCCTTCAAGATATGCAGAAGCGGCATCTGTATATAATTCTCTTATTCTAAAAGTTTCAGCATACCAATATTGTGCATTACCTGATAATTGATCATCTGGATTATTTAATACAAATTCTCTAAATGCTTTTTCTGCCATATTGTAATCTCCAACTTTTAAAAAACTTGTTGCGAATTGATATTGTTCTTTGGGGGTTCCTTCAGGTAATATTTTATCTTCTGATTGAACAACCTCTTGTATAATAGCTGTGGTAGCTTCAACTGTCTGGACCACTTGCGCATCGGTTTCAGAAGTCATATCTTTATATGATCTTTCACCAAGTAGTTCGTCAGCTTGGGAGGTCCCAGGTAATATTTTCTCTTTTGTAGTTTCATTCTCGGGTAAAGAAGTTAATGAAGTTTTTTCTTCACTAATTGATGCACTATTTTCTATTTGTTGAAATCTCAACTGATTATCTGATTGAATCTTTGAAAGTCTAGACGACAATTTATCTAGTTTAAAATTTATTTCTTCAAACTTATTTGTCAACTCTTGAAACTGCTTTTCAATTTCGCCAATTTTTAACAAATGCCTAGTTAGAGCATGCTCTTCTTCCTTTGAAATAGTTTTTGTATTTTCAGAATTATTAGACGCAGCTGAAAAGGATTCTGAATAAACTGCTCTTTCTAGAGTTCTTAAATCTTTCTGAATACTTTCTAAAATTTCTCTTACCTCTTCCCCCTTAACATTTGTATTAATAAAAAGTAATATAGGATATAATAGAAAAAAAATTATAATTTTCCTAAAGTTCAAATTCATTTATTTATTAATATTTAAAATAATGGCAAAAAGAAGACCTTGTCTAAAAGCTTTAAAGACAAGGTCTGCTAAAAATTATAAATTATTAATTCGCTTTTACAGTTACAGATCTTCTATTTTTTGACCAAGCTAATGGATTTGATCCAGAATCTACTGGTCTTTCTTTTCCATAACTAATTACTTGTATTCTGTCTGAAGAAACGCCATAGGTCATTAGGTAATCCTTTGCAGCATTAGCTCTTCTTTCACCTAAGGCTAAGTTATATTCTCTAGTTCCTCTTTCATCTGCATGTCCTTCTAATACAACAGTCATGCCGGCATTTTGTCTTAGGTAGGCAGCCTGTTTTCTTAACGTTTCTCTTGATGCAGTTGTTAATATTGACTCATTAGTAGCAAAGTAAACTGTGGCTCTAACTCCTGGAGCAAAGTTAGGAATTGAATCTGGTCCTGTATAAACATCACCTTGCATTAGAGAATCTAATTGTTTTATTGGATCAGATTTTTCCTCTTTTGCTGCTGAGGCTGTAGAAGTTGAAGAAGACGATGTGTCAGTTTTAACTGTTTTTTTAGTTGCACAAGCAGTTACAACTAAACCAAACATTATTACCAAAATTACATTTTTTAAAATTTTGCTTAAAATCATTTAGTGCTCCTTAAATATTTCGAATAATAGAACTTTTCCATAAGTAAATAGACGTTTCAAGCAAAAAATCAACTTAATTTAAAATTAATGTACTAAAAATGCTTTAATTAATGCAACAAAGATGACCAAGATGGGTCGGAAGCGTCGGTTTTTGTTTCAACCAACCTCTCGTTGTATCCAGTTAAATCGATCGACCACAATTTTGCACTAAATCCCTCTCCTTTATCATCTGTTCTAGTTTCTCTGTAAAAAATAATTACCCTTCCATTAGGCGCCCATGAAGGTGCTTCTTGATAAAAATTTTCAGTTAATAATCTTTCTCCAGTTCCATCAGTTCTCATTACTCCAATAAAAAACCTTCCTTTATGTAATTTTGTAAAAGCAATTAAATCACCCCTTGGAGACCATACGGGTGTCCCATAAATACCTTTGTTAAACGATATTCTTTTTACATTTGAACCATCGTTTCTCATTACATAAATTTGTTGGTAGCCGCTCCTATCAGAGTTGAAAGCTATATATTTTCCATCTGGAGAATATGAAGGTGATGTATCTATAGAAGGATGATCGGTAATTCTCTGTTGAATGTTTGTTTCAAGATCTCTAGTCCAAATTTCTGAATTACCATCATTTGCTATACTCATGATAATTTTTTTTCCATCTGGAGAAAACCTAGGAGCAAAAGTCATTCCTGGGAAATCTCCAACAACTTCTTGAACTCCAGTAATAATATCTAAAAGATATACTCTTGGTAAATTATTAAAATAAGATAAATAGACTATTTCGGTTCGGTCAGTTGGATTAAAGCGTGGTGTTAAAACAAGTTCGTTACCTAAAGTTAGATATATAGTATTAAATCCATCTTGATCCATCATTGCTAGTTTTTTTACTCTTTGAGTTTTTGGACCTTCTTCTGATATATAAACAATTTTGGTATCAAAATATCCTGACTCTCCTGTAAGTCGCCCGTATACTTTATCTGAAATTATATGTCCAAGTCTTCGCCAAGATTTTGGCGATGCAGAAAATGACATTGCCAGCATTTCTTTTGCAGCTAAAACATCCCATAATTTAAATTCAACTTTTACTCTATCATTATGAATAGACACTTTTCCTGTGATCAATGCTTGTGCTTTTATTAAATTCCAATCTTCAAATCTTGGTTTTAAATGTGCGATGTCTGGTTTTTGTAAAAAAGCATCTTTGCTTAGTGTATCAAACAAGCCAGTTTTTTTTAAATTATTTTCAATCAATTCAGAAATTTTTAAACCTAAATCATCTAAATCTAAATTAATATCTTCTGATGCTAATATTTGATCGCTAATTTTTTTTAATTCAATTGCATCTTTTTTTTCTAATGATAAAGGCGAAACTGCAATTGGTAAGGGGTCTAAATTTCCCCTAGTAATATCAACTTCTACCAAAGAGTAAGCGTTATTTATTTTTAAAGTAAATAATAAAAATATTGTTATTAAAAAATTAAATATTTTCATTAACCTTAGCCTCCCAACATTTCTTTTGGATTAAAATTTAGTTGCAATTCTTTCCATCTTTCATATCCACTCGTAGGCACCTCAAGAGGTATACATTTTGAATTTGTAAGAGCTCTCAGGGTACTTTCTACTAAGACTTTATACCATTTATTTTTACCCATTCTTTCACGATCTAATACTACTGTATCAATTATTGTTCCATCTTGTTTTAATTTCAATCTAATTCTAACTAGCAAATCTTCATTGTATGGTAACCCTAAAGGTACACTCCAACAACCAAATATTTGTGCTTTTAATCTATCTTCTTCACTAAGTGTTAAATTACCCATATTCACCATTGAACTATCCTGTGATTGACTAATTTTTTTATTTATTTCCTTTGTTTCTCCTACACTTTCATAAGCCTGATCAATTATGTTTTTAATATTATTTACATCAAACATATTTTCTTTTTTTTCAAATTCAGACACTTGTTTTACTTTTTTATCATCTTTTATTGGTTTTTTAGAATCAACAAATTCTTTGATTATTTTGTCATTTTTTAGTTTTTTCTTTGGTTTAATTTTTTTTTCCTCATCTACTACTTTTTTTTGTATCTCTTTTGATGGTTGTTGTTGTTTTTGCACGCTCTTATTGGTTTTTTCTTTTTTTTTATCGGGCATTGGAGTTGCGTCTGGTTTATCTTCTTTTAATAAATTTTTCTTTGTTTCTGGAGTAGGTACTTTTTTTGTCTTTGTTTGATTAATGTTATCTTTTTGCAAATCTAAATTTACCTTTTTGTTTTGATCTTTTTTAATATTTTCTTTTTTTTTATCTAAATTAACTTTCTTAGTGTCTTCTTTTTCAACTTTTTTTGGTGGAGCTTTTTCAGTTAATAACTTTTCTTCCTTTTTTACTTTATCTATTATTTTTGCTGCTTTTGGAGCATAAGGTATATTGGTAATATCTGAAATCTGTATAAGTTCAACTGAGACTAAAGGAGGTACATCAAATGGTTTTTTTGCAAGAAAAGGTAAGGTAAATAAAGTTACAGTTAATATAGATCCATGAAATACAATTGATAAAATTATACTGTATGAAAAACCTAATAAAGGCATAATTTTTTATAAAACTATCTCTCTTTGCTGGGTTCAGAAATAAGTGCAACCTTTGTGAATCCTGAGCCTGATAACATACCCATTACTTCTAGAACTCTTCCATAATTTATAGTTTTGTCCCCTCTAACATAAATTCTTGTGTCAGTTCTATTATTTGAAACTGCAAGAATTTTTTGAATAATGTTTTTAAATTCAATTTTTGTTTCTTGAATAAATACTTCACCTTTTGCATTTATTGTTAATGTCAAAGGTTCATTTTCCTCTGGAAGAGTATCGGCTGAAGTTTCTGGCAAATCAACTTGAACACCAACAGTTAATAATGGTGCTGTAACCATAAAAATAATTAGAAGCACAAGCATTACATCTACAAAAGGTGTAACGTTAATTTCGCTTATTGGCTCCTTTTCAGACTTTTTAAAATTAAACGCCATTCTAAATTATAGAAATAAATCTTTTAGAAAAATTTTCTAGTTTTTGAGAATATTTTTTTGAGTCATTTCCAAATTTATTGTAAGCAACAACTGCTGGAATAGCAGCTAAAAGACCTAATGCTGTTGCAAACAATGCTTCTGCTATTCCAGGGGCAACAATTGCTAAGCTTGTATTTCTAGAAATAGCAATTGATTGAAATGAGTTCATTATTCCCCATACAGTTCCAAATAAACCTATGAAAGGAGCTGTTGAACCAACTGTTGCAAGAAAAGTAAATTTTGTATTCACAAGATTCATTTGCTTTTCGATATTTACTTCCAAAATATTTTCTAGTCTTTGGCTTAGGTTTGTTTTTGATCTAGATTTCATAACTACTTGCATAGTATCTTTAAATAATTTTGCCATTGGATTATCTTGTTCGGCTGACATATTGTTATAAAAAGTTTCTGCTGATTTTGATTTCCAAAATTTTTCTTCAAATTCCTGGGAATCTTTATTTATTCTTCTAAACATCATATATTTATCAAAAATAATTGCCCATGAATAAACTGAGCATGCAATTAAAATTATTATTACTGATTTAACAATGAAATCTGCTCTTAAAAATAAACTTAATATAGAAAAATCTGTATTACTTGCCAATCCTACAGCTTGTGAAGTTATTTCTGCATCCATTTATTTGATTTCACACTAAAATGTGTCATGATTTTGTCTAGAAAACTTAACTATTTGTCACTTTTAATGAAATTTTCATGGAAACTTGCGATTAATATAGCATCAGCTTTATTTGCATCTTTTTTTCTTTTAAGCAGTGATGAAATTTTAGGGAACATTTGAATTACTTTGGTCCTACTTGAGTCTTTTTGAGAATTTATTAAATCAAAATGCTTTTTCCATTTTGCTGGTCGTACAAAAAATATAGGTAACTGCATCGCTGCACATATGCCTTTCAATACTCCAAAAGACTGACCAAAATTAAACATACTAGTTACCCCTTGTCCTGGCATTGCTGAAACTTGCTCAATAATAACATTGATATTTTCAGTTTTATAATTTTTTACTCTTTCTGAAATTTCATTAAATATTTGGCTACCATTTATTTGTTTTTTATTTTTCTTTCCGTCTGCCATTACTGGCATATCGATTACATCTTTTATCTCTCCTTGTTCAAAAAAACAAATTGCACCTGATATACCAGGGTCTATTCCAATTATTAACATTTAATTTTCAAATTTTGCGTTTGTAAAAATATTTTGAACATCATCATTTTCATCAATCATTTCTAAAAACTTTATCATTTTATCTTTATCTTCTCCAGATACATTGATTAAATTAATTGGTATCCACTCAATTTCAGTAGAGATAAAATTTGAGATTCTTTCCTCTAATTTTTTTTTAACATCATATATTTCTGCAGGATTAGTTTGAATTTCGTGGTTTTCTTCAAGTGAAATACATTCATTTGCTCCTGATTCTATTGCTAAATCAAAAATCTTTTCGTCATTAATTTCTTTTTTGTCTATTTTTATTATACCTTGTTGAAGAAAGTTATGAGATGCAGATCCTTGTGTGCCTAGACCTCCTCCATATTTTTGGAATAAAGTTCTAATGCTAGACGCAGTTCTATTCTTGTTATCAGTTAATGTCTGAACTATGACTGCTGTTTTGCAAGGCCCAAAACCCTCATATCTTATACTTTCAAAATTCGAGTCAGCTGCTATACTTGATTTATCTATTGCTCTTTTGATATTATCTTTAGGCATATTTGCAGACCTTGCTGCCTGAATGGCAGATCTTAGTCTTGAATTTAAATCAGGATCCTTGTCACCTAACTTCGCAGCAACAGTAATTTCTCTTGATAATTTAGAAAAAATTGTAGATCTTTGTTTGTCTGCTCTACCTTTTTTGTGTTTTATTCCAGCCCAATGAGAATGTCCTGCCATATTTAAATTGTATTTTTCAGTTCACCGCCATTTATAAATTGGCTAACATTATTTGCCAATCCATTGTCGTGGCTAGCTTCCACTATAACGCCGCATAAAGAAGCCTCTCCTTCTGAAGGAAAATGTTTAGTAGACATTTTTTTATTAAATTTATTTACAGAATTTTCTGCATTCATGCCTATTACAGAATTATAATCACCACACATTCCTGCATCTGTTAAATAAGCAGTTCCTTTTCTTAATATCCTTCCATCGTTTGTTGGCACATGAGTGTGAGTTCCAACTACTAATGTTGCTTGTCCATCAAAAATGTGGCCTATAGCCATTTTTTCACTTGTTATTTCTCCATGAAAATCAACAATCAAAAAATCATAATTGTCTTTTAGATTATTTTTTTCTAAAAATTGGTTTGTTGTTTTAAAAACATCATCACATTTTTTCATAAAAATGTTTCCCATTAAATTTAACACACCAACTTTAAACCCTTTTTGTGAATTATATATTTCAAATCCTTTACCTGGTAAATTATTCGGAAGATTTAATGGTCTTAATAATCTTTTTTGTTTTGATATAAATTCAAATGTTTCTTTTTGATCCCAAACATGGTTTCCAGTTGTAATAACATCTATACCAGAATTAAGTAACTCTAATGTATTATTTTCTGTTATACCCATGCCATCAGAAGCAGCATTTTCTCCATTTACAATTACAAAGTCGATTTCATTTTTTTTAATTATACTTGGTAAATTTTTTTTAACCGCATTACATCCAGAATTTCCTACTATATCTCCTAAAAATAAAATTTTCATTATTTGATATTGTTTTCTATTAAAATAAAATCTAATTTTTTATCATAATTATTTTTTGGTAAATTTCTTACTTCTTGAAAAGAGAAAGCCAATCCAACAGTAATAATTTTTTTTATTTTTTTTATTTTTTGAATATATCTGTCATAGTAACCACCACCATATCCAAGTCTAAACTTTTGATTGTTGAAAGCTAGTAAAGGAACTAGAAGAATATCAGGATAAATTTTTTTTTTTGTAAAAGGTTCTGGGATGCCAATTTTTCCTACCGAAAGAGGTTCTTTAAATGACCATTCATAAAAATCCATTTTATTT
>MDTG01294545.1_pt1 | contig 10393 bp, 9 predicted proteins | sample 811421 | NCBI WGS metagenome assembly MDTG01 (sample SAMN05326645, study PRJNA326480) | marine metagenome | isolation source: seawater | place: Pacific Ocean: South East | collected 2011
AGTTTCGTTAAAGTGTGTACGACAATTTCTTTGTTAACCTAACCGTCCACACTTCTCTTCTTAAAAATTTACAATTTAAAAAAGCTAAGATTTCAAAAAAAATCTAAAACACACCTATGGCAACAGATAACTTACATTAAATATTACTAAAAAATGTGAAACGCGGTTATATTACAAAATTAAGATAAATCAAGGTGATTATTAGTCAAAAAAGATAGCAAAATCAAAGCTTATTCTCTACTTTTCGTTGAAAATGTCAGGTTATTTTTATATACGAAATACCTGAAATGTTTGTTCTTAAAATCGCTAATTTAATAAATTTTTTAAACCAAAAAAAATATCCATTTTATTTTTTCTTAGTAGGTATTTTTTTTGCGATTTATGCAGTGGTTTTAGGTCAAATTAAAACTTATACAGAATTAAAAGAAAGCAACTTTAATTCTTTTTTAAAATCAGGAGAATTTTACAATATTAAAGAATTAATTTTTGAAAATATTAACTCTCCTTACAAAGAATACAATTACACTGTTAAAAATAATGACACTCTAGAAAAAGTTTTAAAAAAGTACGACATTAGCCCTACAGAAATCAATAATTTGATAAGTGAGATTGTAAAAAAGAAATTAACTAATATCTCCACTGGTGCAAGAATTCAAATTATTACAAAAGAATTAAAAAATTCGAAGCAAATTATCAGTTTATTTTACCCAATTGATGCGATTACATCTGTGGAAGTTAAACGAAACAAAGAAATGTTTGAAATATCTAAAAATGTTTTAAAATTAAATAAAAAGGAAGTAGTTTTATCTAATAAAATTAAAAATAATTTATATAGCTCTGCAATCAAAGCTGGCATTGAACCAAATATTATTGTTGAGTTTGCAAATATATTTGGATTTGAAGTAGATTTTCAAAGAGATATTAGAAAGGGTGACGAATTTGAAATTTATTATGAACAATTTTTAGATGATGACAATATAGTAAGAAGAACTGGAAAAATAATTTATGCGTCTATGTATGTTAATAATAAAGAAATTTCACTTTATAGTTTTAAACATAATAACGAGACGGGTTTTTATGATGTTGATGGCAAAAGTGTTATAAAAACTTTGATGAAGACACCAATTAATGGAGCACGTTTATCTTCTTCATTTGGAATGAGAAAACATCCTATCTTAGGATTTAATAAATTACATCAAGGAACAGACTTTGCTGCACCAACGGGTACACCTATAATGGCATCGGGAAATGGTGTGGTTGCTATGGCACAGAAATATAAAGGTTATGGTAATTATATTTTACTAAAACATAATTCAACTTTTAAAACTGCTTATGCTCACTTATCAAAATACGGAAGAGGTATTCGAAAGGGTGTGAGAGTTACACAAGGTCAAATTATAGGTTATGTCGGGTCAACAGGTATGTCTACTGGTCCTCACCTTCATTACGAGGTGATTAAAAATGGAAAAAAAATAAATTCACAAAGGCTAAAATTGCCAACAGGAAAAATTTTAAGTAATGAAGCTAGAAATAAATTTGAAGTAGAAAGAATTAAAATAGATGTAAGACTTGCTGATTTAAGAAAAAATAGTTAATTAAAATTTAAATTACTTCTTTTTTTTCTTCAGATTTTTGATTTAATTTTTCAGCTAAACTTAAAGTTTCAGTTTTTTGTTCTTTTAGATTAGAATTTTCTGTTTTTTGTTCTTTAGGCTTAGATTTTAAATTTAGTTCAGACAGCCTTCTATTAAAATGCTCTGCATGCTGAAGATAATTTTCATGCAATACAGGATCCCCTGAAGTGATAGCGTCTTTTGCAAGTTGTTGGTACTTTTGAACAGCTTTTTCTAAATTAAATGGATTAGTCATCGATCCATTATTCCTGCTTATATTTCCATTGCCACCTGAATGAAAATGATTATTTGATTTTTGCCCTCCGTTATTTCTCGGTCTAAAACCGTTTCTCTGTGGTCTAGGTCTAAATCTTCTTTTTTGATCGTTCATTTTTTTATTTAAATTAATGTTTTAATCTAGCTAATATACATCTAACGTTATTCTTATAATCCTTTACTAATAACTCTTGTTTAAAATTTTGTTTTTTTAAAATTTGTGAAACTATATTCTGTTGCCCGTATCCTATTTCTAAGGCGAGCCAACCTAAATTTTTTAAAATAGTCTTAGACTTGTAGATAACTTTTTTAATTACGTCAAGCCCATCCTTACCACCGTCTAAGGCTATTTTAGGTTCAAATCTTTTGACGTCGTCAGACAAATTCTTAATGTCAGCTGTTCTTATATAGGGAGGATTTGAAACAATTAAATCAAATTTATAACCATAAATATTTTCTAATGGCTTGTTAAAAAACTTAACTTTTTTATTTAAGTTAAGTTTATTAGCATTTTTTTTAGCAACTTCAATAGCTTTTCTAGAAATATCCACCCCTATTCCTTTAGCGTTTTTTAACTCAGTCAAAATACTTAGAATGATACATCCCGAACCAGTTCCCATGTCTAATAAATATAAATTTTTATTTTTAAATATTTTAATAATATTCTCACAAAGCAACTCGGTCTCTGGTCTTGGAATTAGAGTATATCTATTTACAAGAAATTCCTTACTCCAAAATTCTTTATTTTTAAGAATATATGCTATTGGTTCCCTTTTGGCTCTTCGATTTATCAACTTCTCAAAGTTAAGGACTGTAGTTTTTGAAACTTTTAAATTTAAATCTGTTATTAAATTCTCTCTTTGTTTTTTTAATAAATTAGACAATACGAGTTCGGAATCTAATTGATGAGTTTCAATTTTATTAAGTTTTAAAACTTTAGAACCTGATTGTATTAGTTCTGATATGTTCATTATTGTAAATTTTGGAGTTTTAAATCCTGTTCTTTTAACCTCAAACCTTCATTCATTTCCTCATGAATTTCTCCACTTAAAAACTCTTCTAATTTATGCAGCGTTAAATTAATTCTATGATCTGTAACTCTCCCTTGGGGAAAATTATAAGTTCTAATTCTTTCAGATCTGTCTCCACTTCCTATTTGACTTTTTCTGTTATCTGCACGCTCTTGATCTTTTTTTCTCCTCTCTGCTTCATATACCCTTGATCGTAAAATTTTTAATGCTTTAGCTTTATTTTTATGTTGAGATTTTTCATCTTGTTGGCTCACTACTACACCTGTTGGAAGATGGGTAATTCTCACAGCACTATCTGTTGTATTAACAGACTGTCCACCAGGTCCTCCTGCTCTAAAAACGTCTATTCTTAAATCAGACTCTTTAATTTGAATATCCACCTCCTCTGCCTCTGGCAAAACCGCAACAGTAGCCGCCGAAGTATGCACTCTTCCCTGAGTCTCTGTTTCTGGTACTCTTTGTACTCGATGCACACCTGACTCGTATTTCAAATAAGAATAGATATCATTTCCATTGACTAAAAAAATAACCTCCTTAAATCCTCCTGCTTCACTTTTAGAAATGCTTATAATTTCCAGCTTCCATTTCTTTTTTGAGCACACTTTCTCGTACATCTTAAATAAATCAGCGCAAAACAGTGAGGCTTCTAACCCTCCCGTTCCAGCTCTAATTTCAACTATTGCGTTCTTGCTATCATCTTCATCTTTAGGGAGTAAAAAAATTTTTAGTCTGTTTGTGTATTCAATTTTTTTTTGTTTTACTGTTTCGAGCTCTTTCTCTGCAAGATTTTTCATTTCATTATCGCTACTTTTATCTCCTAGCATTTGTTCTAAACTTTTTAAATCGTCATCAAATTTCAAGTATTGTCGAGCCATTGCTATGATATCTCCAAGGTCTGAGTATTCTTTTGATTTTTGAGCAAATGTTTTAGAGTCAATTGTTCCTGTTGATAATTCTTTTTCTAAACTATCGTATTTTGCGACTATTGCATGAACTTTTTCTAAAGGTATCATGTTTTAAAGATTTTTTTCTTCAACTTTATCTTCTACCAATTTAACTATTTTATTTATAATTTCGTTGCTCGGAACTTTTTCATGCGGAACACCTGATAAATATAGTAAATTATTATCTTGCCCTCCACCTGTTAATCCGATTTCAGTTTGAGCAGCTTCGCCGGGCCCATTCACAACACAACCGATTATTGAGAGCGTTATTGGTGTTTCAATGTGGGCTAATTTTTTTTCTAGAATTTTTACAGTATCAATTACAGGAAATGCCTGTCTTGCACATGAGGGACAAGATATTATCTGAACACCTCGAGCCCTAATGTTTAAAGATTTTAAGATTTCATATCCAGCTTTAATTTCCTCTATGGGATCTGCTGATAAAGAAACTCTAATAGTGTCGCCAATTCCTTGCATTAATAATTGTCCAATACCAATAGATGATTTTATGCTTCCAGTTAAAAGACCACCTGCCTCAGTTATACCTACATGCAAAGGGTAATCACAAGCTTTTGATAATTGCTCATAAGATTTGATCGCTAAAAAAACATCTGATGATTTGACGCTAATTTTAAAATTAAAAAAATTATGATCCTCCATAATTTTAATATTATACATAGCACTTTCCACTAATGCCTCTGGGCAGGGTTCTTTATATTTTTCTAAAAGAGTTTTGTCTAAAGATCCTGCGTTTACCCCAATTCTAATTGAACAATTGTAATCTTTTGCTGCTTTTATTATTTCAATAACTCTGTCGGTTGCTCCAATATTACCTGGGTTGATTCTTAAACAACTTGCTCCATTCTTTGCTGCTTCAATAGCCCTTTTGTGATGAAAATGTATGTCTGCTACAATTGGTACGTTTACTTCTTTAACAATTTCTTTAAGCGCGAAAGTTGATGCTTCGTCAGGGCAAGATACTCTTACTATGTCAGCGCCAGCTTTCTCTAACTCAATAATTTGTTTAATAGTTTTCGGTACATCAGAAGTGATTGTATTGGTCATTGATTGAACAGATATAATTGATTCTCCTCCTACAGGAACTTTACCAACCATTATTTTTTTAGTCTTTTTTCTATTTATGGTTCTGTGTGGTCTAATTTCCATAAAGTCAATCTAGATTAAAAACTGTATGAAGTTTTTTTACAGCTTTTGAAGTATTAATTTCTTTTATAATAACAGATATTTTTATTTCTGATGTAGAAATAGCTAAAATATTTATTTTTTCCTGCGCTAAAGCTCTAAACATTTTATAAGTTATTCCAGGTGTTGTTATCATTCCAGCTCCAACTATTGATATTTTTGAAACTTTTTTATCACTGCTAACAGATTTAAATTTAACTTTTTTTTTATTTAATTTTATTGTCCTAATGGTTTTGATTAAGTCATCTCTTTTAGTTGTAAATGTTAAGTCTGTAGTTTTTCCATCAGATGAAATATTTTGAATAACCATATCAACATTTATAGAGTTTTTTCCTAGAGGCTCAAATATATCTGCTGCTACACCCGGTTTGTCTTGAACGCCTAAAAGGGTTATTTTTGCTTCATCTTTAGAATATGTAACTCCTGTAATTGTTTTAGAATAGTCAATGTTTTCAGACTCAAAGATTTTTGTACCTTCTTTGCTAGAAAAAGTAGATCTTACATGTAGAGGTAAATCATACATCATTGCTGTTTGAACAGCTGATGATTGCATCACCTTCGCCCCGAGAGAAGACATCTCAAGCATTTCTTCAAAAGATACATTTTTTATTTTATTAGCATTTTTAAAATGTCTTGGGTCTGTAGAGTAAACTCCCTCTACATCAGTATATATTTCACACTCATCAGTTTTAAAGACTTTAGCTATCGCAACCGCTGTAGCATCAGAACCTCCCCTGCCTATTGTTGTAATTTCTGCATCTTTTGAAATTCCTTGAAAGCCGGGAATAATTGCTACACCTTTATTTGAAATATATTTATTAATTTTTTCTACATGCATATTAATTATTCTAGAATTATTATGTTCCCCATCAGTTAAGATTGGTATTTGCCAGCCCATATAACTTTTCGCTTTAACACCAATTTTTTCTAAGGCTCCTGCTAGTAAAGCTGAGGTAACCTGCTCACCTGAAGCTAATAAAACATCTAACTCTCTTTTGTTAAAATTTTTATTTATTTTTTGAGATTGCTGCACTAGCTCATTAGTTTTGCCAGACATTGCAGAAACAACAACTATGATCTTATTTCCTTTTTTAAGTTTATTTTTAACTATTTTTGCTGCGGCAATTATTCTTTCGATACTACCTACAGACGTGCCGCCAAATTTAATAACAATTTTTGCCATATTAATAATATAATTTTAGTTATAAATATCTTAATTTAGATATTTAACAAGAAGATGTAAGATAGGATAATGAGCACAATAAATAAAGACGAAATTAATAAATTTTCTAAAATAGCTGATGAGTGGTGGGATATTAATGGAAAATTTAAACCTTTACATATGTTTAACCCTGTAAGAATTGAACATATTTTAGATGTAGCTTTAAATTTTTTTAAGATAGAAAAAGATAAAAAATATCCTCTTAAAAATTTAAAAATATTAGATATTGGATGTGGTGGAGGATTAATTAGTGAACCCATGTCAAGGTTAGGGGCTGATGTAACTGGTATTGACGCTTCTTCTAAGAATATACAAGTAGCCAAATTGCACGCAAAAAAAAATAATTTAAAAATAAACTATATAAATACTGTTCCTGAAAATTTAGATCAACAAAATGAATTTGATATTATTTTAAATTTAGAAGTTGTTGAACATGTTGAAAATTTAGACTTATATCTTTCTTCTTGTTTCAAATTACTTAAAAAAAATAGAATTATGTTTACGGCAACTATTAATAGGACATTAACATCATATGTAAAAGCAATTGTGGGAGCTGAATATATTTTAAGATGGCTTCCTATAGGAACACATGACTGGAATAAATTCATTAAACCTGAAGAACTAGAAAAAAAACTTGTAGATCTAAACTTTTCTATCACTGATTTGACAGGATTAAATTTTAATCCAATTTTTCAAGAGTGGAAAAAGACGAAAGATATGTCAGTAAATTATATAATTTCTGCCAAAAAAAATTAATTTTCTTTTTTATCTATCCATGGAATACTAGTTAAATCAATTCCTTCTTCCTCTAACTCTAGTCTTTCTTCGGGAGTAGCTGTTCCATAAATATTTTTATTTTTTTTATTGTCGTAGTAAATTTCTCTTACTTCTCTGGAGAATTTATTTCCCACAAATTCAAAGTTTTTTTCTACAAATTTTCTAATTTTTAACAGGTCTTTTTTAACTTTATTAAATTCTTTCTGATTAAAGTTTTTTTCTACACTTTTCTTCTTACCAACAATATTAGGTGACATAATAGATTTATTAATATTTTTTGATCTACAAATTATACATTCTATCAGCTCTCTCTTTTTTAATTTTTCAAACTCTCTTGAATCTGAGAACCAACTTTCAAATTCATGTTTGTTTTTACACTTCAATAAATATTTAATCATTCAAAATTATGATAATTGCTATTATTAAATTTTCAACACTTAACTTCTTCTGTAATGCGCGTTGATATCGATGTAGTCATGTGTAAAGTCACAAGTATAACATTCAAACTGCTCATGCCCTTGTTTTAAGTCAACCTCAATAAGAATTGAATCCCATTTCATATATTCCTGGAGTTTTTCTTCATCGTAGTTGTCAGAAATTTTTCCGTTCTCAGCAACAATGATTTCACCTAATTTGATTACAATTTTTTTTGAGTCAATTTTTTCTCCTGATTTTCCAATTCCCATTAAAATTCTTCCCCAGTTTGGATCTTCTCCTGCGACTGCAGTTTTTACTAGGGGTGAGTTTGCAATTGAAAAAGCAATTTTTTTTGCTTTTTCAATTGTTTCTGAATTTGTAATTTTTACAGTTATAAATTTTTTAGCTCCTTCCCCATCAGCAACAATTTGTTTAGACAGTTCTAAACAAACCGTTCTTAAAGCTTTTTGAAATTTTAATGCTTCTTTACTTGAAATTGTATTTAATTTTTTACTTTTAATTTTTTTAGTTGCAAATATTGCAACCATGTCATTAGTCGAGGTATCGTTATCAACTGTAATAGCATTAAATGTATCTGGAAGAACTTTATGTAAATATTTGTTTAATGTAATTGACGAAATGTCCGCATCTGTAAAAATAAAAGAGAGCATGGTAGCTAAATTAGGAGCTATCATTCCTGAGCCTTTTGCGATACCCGCTATTCTAACTATCTTGTCCCCTAGTTTTATTTCTGAATATGCAACTTTTGGTCTAGTATCGGTCGTCATAATAGCAGATGCAACTTTTAACCAAATAAGTTTGTTTTGATTGGGTCTTAGATTTGAAATTAAATTAGGAATACTCATTTTTATTTTTTCTAAGGGGAAATTTTCTCCTATAACTCCTGTTGAAGCAAATAATATTTCTTTAAATTTAGTTTTTTCATAGTCATTTTCATTTTCTATTTTTTTTAAACACTCAACTAAATTTTTTGCTATAACATCAAGACTATCCAATCCCTGCTCACCTGTGAAAGTATTGGCATTTTTAGTATTGACAACTAATGCCTTAATATTATTTTTTGTGTTTTTTCTATTCCAATTAATCGACTCTGACACGATAGAATTTTTAGTGTACGCAATCGCATGATTTGCCCCTTCGGGAAAATAAAATATAGAAAGATCATCCCTCCCATTTTTGTAAAGATCAGCAGAGATAGCTGACACTTGTAAACCCTGTATATCTTTAACTTCTTGAAAGTCACCCATTTTTGATGTCTTTTTGTTTGAGCTTAAGAAGTTTTTTAAATTAATCGTCATAATTATTGTTTAAATTAAATTATAAATACATATATAGAGTATTAATAATATTGCTATCAATCTACTGATATGAGTTTATTTACAAAAGCATTAAATAAAATTTTTAAAACTGGCAATCAAAAAGAATTGGATGGGGTTAAACCTTTAGTTGTTGAAATCAACAACCAAGAGCCTAATTTCAAGAGTTTAAAGGATCAGGAGCTGCAAGCTAAAACTTTCATTTTAAAGAAAAGTCTTAAAGATGGCAAATCTCTTGATTTAATTATTCCAGAAAGTTTTGCTCTGGTAAGAGAAGCTGCAAGAAGAGTTTTGAATGAGAGGCACTATGATGCTCAATTAGCTGGGGGCATTTTTTTACACCAAGGAAAAATTGCTGAAATGAAAACGGGTGAGGGTAAAACGTTAGTATCTACCTTGCCAGCTTTCTTAAATGCTTTGACTGAAAAAGGTGTACACATAGTAACAGTTAATGATTATCTAGCCAAAAGAGATTCACAATGGATGGGCAAGGTATTTAATTTTTTAGGTCTTTCTACAGGCTGTATTACAAATGAGTTAGAAGATGTAGATAGGAAGAAAAATTATAATTGCGATATTACATACGCTACTAATAACGAATTAGGTTTTGATTATTTAAGAGATAATATGAAGTATGATTTATCTGAAATGGTACAGAGACAGCATAATTATTGTATTGTTGATGAGGTAGATAGTATTCTTATTGACGAGTCTAGAACACCACTAATTATATCTGGTCGAAGTGAAGATAAAAGTAATTTTTATTTAGTAGCTAATAAATTTATAAATAAACTTCAAAAAATAGATTATGAAATTGATGAAAAAAATAAAAATGCAATACTAACTGACGTTGGGATAGATAAAATAGAAAAGCTTGCTATGCAAGCAGGTATTTTAAAGAATAATAATTTTTATGATCCTCAAAATTTAGGTTTAGTTCATCATGTTAATCAAGCCTTAAAAGCTAATTTTTTATTTAATAAAGATGTTGATTATATATTAAGAGAAAATAAGGTTCAAATTATTGATGAGTTTACAGGAAGAGTTCTAGAAGGAAGAAGATTTTCTGATGGACTTCATCAAGCAATAGAAGCTAAAGAAAATGCAGAAATACAAGAAGAGAATCAAACGTTAGCATCAATAACTTATCAAAACTATTTTCGGTTATATCAAAAGTTATCAGGCATGACTGGAACAGCTTTAACCGAAGCCGAGGAGTTCTTTGATATTTATAAATTAAATGTAGTTTCAGTGCCAACAAATAGACCAATGATTAGAAAAGATTTAAATGATCAAATTTTTCGAACTGAGAAAGAAAAATACTTTGCTATTACAAATAAAATAATTGAATGTAGCAATAAAGGACAGCCTATTTTAGTAGGCACTACCAGTATAGAAAAATCTGAAAAAATTTCAAAAAACTTAACTGAAAAAAATATTAAGCACAGTGTTTTAAATGCAAAACAACATGATAAAGAAGCAAAGGTGATTGCCGAAGCTGGAAAAATAGGAGCGATAACAATTGCAACTAATATGGCTGGAAGAGGGACAGATATACAACTTGGTGGAAATA
>MDTG01319137.1_pt1 | contig 10393 bp, 8 predicted proteins | sample 811421 | NCBI WGS metagenome assembly MDTG01 (sample SAMN05326645, study PRJNA326480) | marine metagenome | isolation source: seawater | place: Pacific Ocean: South East | collected 2011
GCGACATGTTCTTCTTTTAAGACAGCGCGCACGAATGAAAAAAGCCTTCTTTGGCTTCAAAAGACTTTTCCTGACTTACAAGTAATCGGTGTGCAGCTAATCAAAGATGACCTAGACGTAACAAAGAATGTATTGCATTTAGATTGTGCCTTTATGCCTCTTGGACTAGGCCATTGTATCGTATACAAGGAGGGATTTCTTACAGAGGAAGACTACTATAAAATAACCGAGGATTATCCAATGGAAAAGATCTTTCATGTGAGTCAAGAGGAAGCCGTTCTGCTTGTCACCAATTTGTTGTCCATTGATAGGCATTGCATAGTGTCCGACAAAGGCTTTACCCGCATCAATAAGTGGCTTGAGTCCAATGGATACGATATACATTTAGTAGATTACAGCGCAATTGGAAAGTTAGGGGGACTACTGAGATGTTCTACCCTACCTTTGGAAAGACAATTAGTATGACAAAGCAACGTAGCCGGCGTATTCTTATGATACGTCCAACCACTTTTCGAAAAAATGAAGAAACGGCAGTAAACAATGCCTTTCAGCAAGATGTTTCGGATTCCTCAGATGTACTCAGTCGAGCACAAGCGGAATTTGATAACCTTGTCGAGGTACTGGAAAAAAACCTGATAGACGTTACCGTCGTCTCCAGTATCAAAGAGGAGGACACCCCCGATGCCCTATTCCCAAACAATTGGCTCTCCTTTCACGATAATGGTCATGTCGTGATCTACCCAATGTTCGCCGAAAATCGAAGAAGAGAGCGCAGGGAAGAAATAATCGACCAAGTAAGTGATAACAGCTATAAGCCTAAAAACAGACTTATTGATTTAACACCCTATGAAGATAAAGCGCTGTTTTTAGAAGGTACAGGAAGTATGGTGCTCGATCGTGTTCATCAGATTTGTTATGCGGCCATTAGCCCAAGAAGTCATCAAGAGGTACTCGATGTATGGGGAGAGCGTTTAGGCTATAAGATTGTTTCCTTTAAATCCCACTACAATTGCCATAGCGATGATTTAATCTACCATACCAACGTCATGATGTCTATTGGTACAACGTGGGCTGCGATTTGTGTTGAATCAATACGCGACCTAGTATCTTGTGAAAAAATTCTTGATGAATTAATGAATAGCAATAAAGAAATCATTGATCTCTCCTATGAGGAAATCTATGGTTTTGGAGGGAATATACTTGAAATAGAAAACCAACGAGGTGAATCCATTATCGTTATGAGTGAAACAGCTTTTAATACCTTGAAGGTGGATACGAAAACCAAACTGAGTCGTCACGGTAAGATTGTATTTGCCCCTATTCCAACTATAGAAAAACTTGGTGGAGGTAGCGTACGATGTATGATTGCTGAGTTATTTTAATCGACGGCCTATACCTGGAGCCATTTTTCTAAGGCTTGCGGCTAACTCAGAGAACATATCTGGCGTTATTTGTTGTGCTGCGTCACTTTTAGCCTCTGACGGATTGGGGTGACATTCAATCAATAAACCATCAATTCCCATCGCAAAGGACGCTCGGCTTAAGTCAGCAACTCCAAATCGATAGCCGATGGCGTGGCTCGGATCTACCACAATCGGCAAGTTACAATGCTCCTTAAGCCATGACACTCCACATAAGTCAAGTGTAAAACGAGTAGCCTTCTCAAAAGTTCGAATACCACGTTCACAAAGAATCACATTGGGATTTCCTAATGAGAGTATAAATTCAGCAGCTTGAACAAACTCTTGTAAAGTGGAATTAAAGCCACGTTTAAGTAATACAGGTTTGCTCTGTTCACCACAGGCTCTCAAGATTCCATGATCATACATGGATTTTGCCCCAATCTGAATAATATCAGCATGCTCAATAACATCTTGTACATGGCTTGCATCTCGGACTTCTGTGATTACTTTAAGATCATTAGCATCTGCAACTTCTCGCAGAATCTTTAAACCTTCGAGGCCTAATCCTTGAAATGAATAAGGCGATGTTCTTGGTTTATAGCATCCACCCCGTATAATGCGCACATCTTGCGTCTTACACAGATCGGCAATACTTTCGATTTGCGCCTTACTTTCTACAGAACATGGTCCTGTCATAAGATAAGTTGTATTGCCTTCCCCTCCTATAACCAAGTCCTCTGCAATGCGAACTTCTGCTTTTAGGTCTTGATAATTTCTTGAGGCAAACTGTATATCGCTATCCAAGACTGTATAATCCTCAGCATACTGTCTTAACTCTTCTGGAAGCTCCTTTACCTTAGATGACAACGTTAAGATAAATCCTGTGTGCCATTGAGTTTTTTGTGTGAGGATTGCCTGATGCGTCTTGGCTAACGTCTTGGCCTCATCATGACCAACTGTTGTTTTGAGATGTACGATCATAAATCAAAAGTACTCCCTCTTCTTCTATAATTAGAGACTATGGGCTAAATAGTTGAAATGAACCAAACCACTAAATTGTTCCTCATCGATTACGGGAAGAAGATGTAAGGGCATGGCATGACGATTAAGGAGTTCTATCATCTGAGAAAAGGTGGTCTCTGATTGTATGTATAAGGGCTGTTCATTCCACCAAGGCGCATGAGTATCCCCTGCTTTTCCTTTTAGCATGGCTCTTCGTAGGTCGGCATTGGTTGCCATACCAAGGCATTTACCCTGATCAACTACCATTAGCGTACCTAATCCGCCTTGATCAAGCGCATCTAAGGCCTCCCAAATCGAGCAATTTGATGACACCTGAGCAATATTCTTTGCATCAATCATAAAATATTTGGCTTGAATATCCACTTGCATATCAGGGTGCAATAGGTCGAGATAAGCTTGGTAGGGGTTGTCAGAACGCATTAGATGAGCTCCAACGACAACGTTTGAAACACCTAATATCTTGAGTACTGAGGCAACCTCTGGTCGAATTCCCCCGTCAACGAGTACCGAGATTTTCGCTAACTCTCTACGCCAACGGCCTATCACTTTAAACGCCTCATTGGGAAAGGATCCGCCGCTTTGTCCAGGAATTGTTGTCATTATGAGAAGAGCATCCAGGGATTCCCATTTTTCCGGCTTTAGGTGATCTAGAGAATTCCAGCGATAAGCCAAGCCTCTTTTGATTCCCTGATAGGACGGCGGAATGTTTGTGAAAGGATCTGAAATAAGGTCTTCCGCTTGAAAATAAATACATCCTATCGGACAGTCACTAAGAATTGGCCATAGGTCGTCAGGATTAGTCAGGACGGCATGAATCTCCACAGTGAATCGGCCATCGTCTTTAAGATAGGCTAAAACATCTTCTGCCATTGTCAGGTTGGCGTCGGATATATCAAGATGGATATAAAAAATATTGAGTAATTCCAGTTTGGACAGACCGCTTTTCCAATCTTGACTTTCTTGCGCAAAAACTGAAGCGTGTACCCTCATTTTAGGCCATTTGACGTTGTTGTAATTCAACCATAAAATGGTATCGTCCCTTTTTGGCTAACAAACTATCATGATTACCAATCTCTTCTATCTTTCCATGATGTTGCACAATAATCTTAGTCGCATTTCGAACCGTTGAAAGGCGATGAGCAATGACAATTGTTGTCCGATTTTGCATTAATCGCTCAAGAGCATCTTGAACAAGAGACTCCGATGTGCTATCCAAGGATGAAGTTGCCTCATCAAGTACTAAAATCTTAGGATCCTTTAAAATAGCTCGTGCAATTGCTACGCGCTGTTTTTGACCACCAGATAGCTGCACCCCTCTTTCCCCGACCGTGGTATTGAGTCCATTAGGTAAGCTTTCGACAAACTCCATCACATTAGCCTTTTGAGCTGCCTCGACAATCTCTTTCTCAGAGGCATTCGGGCAACCATATGCAATATTGTCTTGAATGCTACCTCCAAATAGAACAACATCCTGGGGTACTATTGCAATATTCTGACGAATACTCTCTACAGGATAATCCCTAATAGAGGCTCCATCAATTGTAATTTCTCCATTATAATCAGGATAGAATCCCGCCAACAGCTTAACTATTGTTGACTTTCCTGCGCCACTTGCTCCTACGATAGCCACATGGTCACCTTTATCAATTTGAAGGCTAATATTATTTAAGGCCGGTATATCTTGACGTGTTGGATAGGAAAACGATACGTTCTGAAAAGCAATCGACTGCTCGAATTTCATAGGCGGAGGAAGATCAGCATCAATATTTATTTCTGTGTCCTGCGATAGAATTTCCTGCACGCGTTTTGTAGCACCGAATGTGCCCAACAACACTACATAATAATTTCCAAAACTAGCAATAGCCCCTCCTATTACTCCAGTTAAAAGAATAAATAAGGTCAAGTCACTAACTGATAGGCCATCATATTTCACCATGAGTGCTCCGCGCCATAGAACGGTCATCAGCGAGCCAAACATGAAGAAAATGATAAATACTACGAACACCGCTCGCACCTTACCATATTTCATGGCTATAGAAATCATATCATTGATTGCCAATCGATAACGCTGCATTTCAAATCGCTCATTAACGAATGCCTTTACCGTAGTGTATTGAGAAAATGCCTCTTCAGCAATCACATTCGTCCTGGCCAAGGACTCCTGGCGTTTTGAAGAAAAGCGCTTTACATACATACCTAAAGCCATAGCTACTAAAACCACAACAGGTATGATACTCAACATAAAGAGAGAGAGCTTAGGCGCTTCAATAAAAATGATAATAAGTCCACCGATAAAAAGAATAATCTGTCGAATGAGCTCCGGCAAGGTATTGGAAAAGGTGGACTGAAGTTGCTCAATATCTGCCGTTAGCCGCGAAATTAAATCACCCGTTCTATTCCTTTCAATAAAGGAAACATCTAAGGCAATGATGCGCTGAAACAAGTCTCTACGTAAATCGGCTATTCCATACTCACCCACTTTAGTAAACAGGTAGATTCTCGTGTACGATACGACAGCTTGAAAAATCAATAAGCCGGCAAATACATAGATATAGGTTTCAACACTGGCTTGCGGAATGAACTTCGTTAATATATGCTCATTACCCTCAGCAGCCTGCGCCATCTCTCCGGCAAGCTTCAGAACCACCAAGAACATACTCGCTGATATACCCAATAAGATTAGCCCTGTAACGAAAGATAAGCGATAGCCCCAAACGTAGCCCATAACATAGCGAGCCGCGTTCCACTCTGCCTTGGAAGGACGCCCTCTCTTAGTAGTTTCAATTCTTCGACCACTCACAATAAACTGAGTATATTTTGCAGGCCTACTGGTCTATTACTTACAAATCCCTCAGCATAGTTAGCACCAATTAGGTTACCGAATTCCGCATGTCGTCCCTTCAACATTTCAAGAAATGTGGACGTAGAAATAAAGGTCTTCTTATCGGAGTTTTCAAACTCTTTATCTTTAGCTTTAATCGAGTGAAACTGTGTCGAGTAGGCCATAATAGCTTCCCACTTTTTCTCCCAAAAATCAGAGATATTTACCACAAAACTTGGCTCGATATAGTCAGATTGGATATAGTGGTATACTGCCTTGGGTCTATGCGCCTGCTGTATGTTGCCCTGAGCATCTCGAGTTTCTATTTTGACAAGTCCACTTAAAAAGGCTGCCTCACGAACAAGCTTTGCAGCCTGAGGGTGATCGGGATGCCTATCCTCTACTGCGTTGGCCAACACAATTTGGGGACGAGCACTCCGGATGGCGCGAATTACTGACATTTTACTTTCCATGGAGTCATTGATAAATCCATCAGAGAGACCGAGATTTTCGCGGAAAGTGACCCCTAAAATTTCCTGGGCCTTTGTTGATTCCTTTTGACGGCTCTCCTTAGTACCGCGGGTGCCAAGCTCTCCATATGTCAAATCAATAATTCCTGTGGACTGACCCTGTGCATTGGCAACAAGTAGTGTGCCTCCACAGCTGAGCTCCACATCATCTGGATGGGCCCCAAAAGCTAGAATATCTACCGGTCGTACCATCATTCCAAGTAGGATTTTAATCCTTTAAATATTTCAAAGGGTTCTTTTGTCGCTGCATTTCCCAAGAGCCAGCTAGGGACATTTCCGCCAGGATCGGTAGAATATTCCAATGTTACCTCTACCCCGTTGCTTTTCTGAATTAAACGATATTCCCCATCATAAATTAGTATACGTACAATTCCCTCTCTTTTGTCAATGGCATCCGGATCACTCGTCATCGGAAGCGTATAACCATCACTCGTTTTCTTTTGACTAATCTCTACAATCACATCACGATCAGCAACTACTGGTGTATTTACAATCATGTGATATTTTGTTTTACTGCTTGACTCCGATAAAATAGTGACCTTCGCTGCCTTTGGCTGCCACTTGGGATAGGTCAATGGATCCATCAAAGCTTCTACTACATCATCCATATCCGCTTTGATTAAAGCGGTCACTTTAGAATCATCCATAGAACGACCGCTTGGACGTGTCCATACCTTGATACCACCTTCATTTTTCTGGAGCTCCCAAATTTGGGCATAGCTCGTAACCCAAAGACAACTAACTATACTCAGCATCAATAATCTCATAGATTTTTTTTAGTGGCAATTGTTATAAAAAACATGCCAGTTTTACACGTAGCCCTCTGCCGACAAATAGCGCTCCGCTTCCAAAGCCGCCATACACCCAGTACCCGCAGCCGTTACCGCTTGACGATAATGCTTATCCTGAAGGTCTCCTGCCGCAAAGACTCCTTCGATATTTGTAGCCGTTGAATCCGGTGATGTTACCACATATCCTTGTTCGTCTGTATCAATAAATTCAGCAAAGACATCCGAATTAGGCTTATGCCCAATAGCTACAAAAAATCCTTCAATAGGAATCTCTGTCAGCTCACTTGTCTTATTGTTTTTTACGCGCATTCCTTCAACAACCTCTCCCCCAAGGACTTCATCCGTTTCCGAATTCCAATGTACGGTAATCTTGTCAGACCGTAACACGCGATCTTGCATGACTTTAGATGCACGCATTACATCTCTTCGCACGAGCATATGAACATGACTACATATATTGGAAAGATAAAGAGCCTCCTCACAAGCTGTATCGCCTCCCCCAACAACGGCGACGTCCTTATTACGATAGAAAAACCCATCACAGACAGCACATGCTGAAACACCCGACCCGTTCAATCGCTTTTCACTCGGAATCCCCAACCATTTTGCAGAAGCCCCTGTGGATAGAATCACTGCATCCGCTGTAATCTCTTTTTCTCCATCAATCCAGAGTCGATGAGGTTTTTGACTAAAATCCACCTTAGTGACCATGCCATAGCGAATTTCAGCCCCCATACGTTCTGCCTGTTTCCTAAAATCCTCCATCATCTGAGGACCTAGAATACCGTCTGAATATCCAGGATAATTTTCTACATCTGTGGTTTGCATTAACTGTCCTCCAGGCTCTAACCCTTGATACAACAATGGGTGTAAGTTCGCTCTAGACGCATAAATTGCTGCAGTATATCCCGCAGGTCCCGAACCCACAATTAAGCATGCGATATGCTCTCTTTCTTTTACCTCACTCATTCTGTTAAAATACTATTCGAAAGTATAATACACCAACGCTAATTTGAACATATTATATCTAAATAATTATGGGTATAGCACGCCCAAACCCCTAAGGCCCCCTCCACATTACCATTTACCTGAACAGGAGCTGTAAATGGGGTATCTCCCCCGTCATTTTGAATGGAAGACCAAAAATCGTAAATAGGCCTTGTGATATTCGACCACTGAAGGTAAACCGTATCGCCAACAACAAAGTATCCGAAGGTTTCAATATCCTCACCTTGAGGATTAGTATAAGCCCGTTCCAATGGCAAGCTAAACTCAGCACCCGAAACCCCAAAAATTCGGTCATCCCATACCGCTTGGGTAGGGCGATAGAAAGGTTCGTCATTCCTAGCGGTTTGATATATAATCTGATTTCCTGTAAAATCTGGTATCGTCAGATGGACATAGACTACAGCAAGCGTATCGATTGTCGAATTTTTTTCCCAAGTCAGTGAATCAGGGGAAATAGCAGGTACCATATAATCCACTGCTGATATTCGACTCCCTTCTTCCGTAATTATATCCAAGGTATAACTTCTGCCCTCAGTTCCTATTACAGAAGCATTCCCAGTGGTAAAATAATTAATAAGTTCATTGACCGGTAAGGTATACACGCAAACATTGGGAACCTCGGCAGAATCAGCCAACGAGGGTTCTAAGCCAAATTCTTCAAGAAAAAAGGCCAATTCCTCATTCGTCAAGAATCCTGCTAAATCACTGATGCACAACTCATTAAGCGATGTTGAGTTCCCAGCATCATCACTTACTACCATGGTTGCATTATGCACAAATAGTCCCTCGAGATCATTAAAACTCTGGCTACCAAAAAAGGGCTGAGAGGTAGTTAAAAAGACAAAAGGCGGTTCACCCGAGGCGATTGAACCTTCAACAACATAAGATGGCTGAGAATCAGGGAGATCAACTGTAATTTCTTTTTCACAAGCAGAGGTCAGTACTCCAATTGCGATAACCCAAAAACCAATAGATTGTTGAATGTTATGTAATGACATCATTAAAATTTAAAATTCCAAGCCCCCGTAAATAAAACAGGGAACAATGAGGCTTGCTTTGCGCTTACCTCTAGATCACCTGCAGAAACATCCCCTTGGAAATCATAGTAAATAAAATAGGGGTTGTATCGGTTATAGGCGTTATAGACCGATAAGGATACCGCGGAATAGCGTTTATCATCGTCACGTAGAAGCATAGTGGCCGATAAATCTAATCGATGATAAGCCGCCATCCTGTAGTCATTTCTTGGACCGTAAACATTCGTTACTTCACCACCTATAAAGTACCATTGAACGGGTAATGTGGTGTTTTGACCACTGCCATATACCCAGGTTGCACTGACATCCCACTTTTCATTCACATCATACATGACCACAACCGATGCGTCGTGACGTCGATCAAATTTTGCACGAAAGGGCATCCCATTGTTTATATCATCAAATCGACGCTCACTCCAAGAAAGCGTATATCCTGCCCAACCATTAAATTTTCCGTAGCGCTTTTTGACAAAGAACTCAGCACCATAAGCATACCCGTCACCGTATACAAATTGATCTTCCGTTTCCTGCGTGCCATCATCATTGGCACCCTCAGCATATTCAATTTGATTCCATAATTTTCGATAATACGCTTCCACAGACATTTCATAGGCGTTATCCTTGAAGTTTTGAAAATATCCAATAGATCCTTGGACTGCAGTTTGTGGTTTCGATCGGTCTGTACTTGGCACCCATAAGTCAGTAGGAAGTGTGGTTGTCGACTGAGAAACCAAGTGCATGTATTGTCGATTTAATGAAGTCCCACATTTAATTGATGCCGTCGGATTCAAAAGGAAACGCATACTTACCCTTGGCTCAAGTCCATAATAAGTAGCAAAGGCTTCGTTTCTTCCTTTGGAAACCGTGTCGATGGGAAGTCCTGTGCTCTCATCATAATAGATTCTGTCTCCTGGCCCCACATTAGACCATAAACTCGCACGAAGACCAAGATTTAGCTTCCACCAAGATGTTGCATCCCATTCATCTCTAAAATAGATTGCACCTTCGTGAGCCCACTTAGGATCTAAATCATTGGTAAAATCCTCCTCCCCTGAACCGAGCTCCACCTGATAAGGTGTAAAGCGATGAAATATGTACTCATAACCGAAACGCACATTGTGTCTTACGGATGGATAATAATCAAAGTGTCCTTTTAAGCCATAATCTCGTATACCCGACTGTAACTTAAATCGAAACGTCTGAAACCCTGCGTTGACTCTAGAGATATAATCATTAAAAACTAAGGTTGTATTTAAAAAGAGGCGAGGTTTAAACTGATGATTCCAACGCACCGTAGCCGTTGTATTACCCCACGGAATTTCAAAATTAAAATCACCATCTGAGGAGCCAAAAGCAAATCGATCACGGCCGATGTAACTCGAAATAAATAATCGGTCTTTAGCCGTAAGCTTAGCATTGATTTTTATGTTTACATCAAAGAATGATGGAATCCTTCCTGAGTTTCCTTGCTTACTTAACACGGGGTTGATCAGATAGGGTAGGTAAGTGATTCGATTACTGATTAAAAAAGATGCCTTTTCCTTTTTGAGTGGTCCTTCAACCGTAAATCGTGAAGCGATGGCCCCGATGCCCCCTTCGGCATGAAATTCTTGCATATTACCTTCTCTCATCGAAACGTCCAGAACAGAGGATATACGTCCGCCATATTCTGAAGGCATAGTTCCTTTAATCAGTTTTGTACTCTTCATTGCATCCGAGTTGAATACACTAAAAAAACCAAGTAAGTGACCCGGATTGTATACCGTCGCATTATCGAGCA
>MDTG01335727.1_pt1 | contig 10393 bp, 4 predicted proteins | sample 811421 | NCBI WGS metagenome assembly MDTG01 (sample SAMN05326645, study PRJNA326480) | marine metagenome | isolation source: seawater | place: Pacific Ocean: South East | collected 2011
GTGCGGCGGGCGCTACCGGTGGGACGGGTGCCGCGCCATTGTCATCTTTTTTGGTCTTTGAAAACATGGGCCTAGGGACCTCCGAAATACAGAACACCGCCAATCGGCAATCCCCGATTTGCGTAAGAATATGCGTCCTTTTACGAGCAAATGCCCCCGAATCCAAGCTTTATCCACAGGTTAGCCAGATAATAAAGAGAATTCGAACTATTTTCGGGCACTCTCGATCGCTGCGAAAACCGCAGCGTTGAGCACGTCCGAAACCTTGGCAGTCATTGATGTTATTTGTACGGCGTGATTGAGGCCCTGCAGCACCGGCCCGATTACTGTGCCATCGGCAAATTCCGTCAGCAGTTTCTGGCTGATATTGGCGGCGTGGAGGCCGGGCATAACCAGTACGTTCGCCGGGCCGGTCAGACGGCAGAACGGGTAGGTCGACTGCATCAGCTCGTAGTCGAGCGCGACGTTGACCTGCATCTCGCCGTCGAATTCGAAATCGACCCCACGTTGCTCCAGCTCCTGCACGGCGTCGCGCACGTCGCGGGTCGTGGGCCGCGCTGGCTGGCCGAAGTTGGAATAGCTGAGCAGGGCGACCCGCGGCTCGAAGCCCAGCGACCGGGCGGTGGCGGCCGTCTGCACTGCGATGTCCGCCAGCGCGCGACCGTCGGGGTTTTCGGCGACGGAGGTATCAGCGAGGAACACGGTCTGCCCGCGCCGGATGAACATGGCGTAGGTCATGATCCGCTCGCTCGGCGCCGGGTCGCTGACCTTGAGCACGTCCTCGAAACAGCTGCCGAAGGCGCGGGTCAGGCCGGTCACCATCGCGTCCGCCTGTCCCGAGACCACCATGGAGGCGGCGTAGACGTTGCGGTCCTGGTGGATCAGGCGCTGACAGTCGCGGCGCAGGTAGCCCTTCCGGTTGAGGCGGGCGTACAGCATGTCCACCAGCTCGGGGTTGTCTTCGCGGCGCTGCCCGGCGTTGCGGATTTCGAGCGCGTTCTTGGCCAGACCCATGTCGACCAGCGTGGCTTCGATGTCTTCCTGCCGCCCAACTAGGATCGGGCGGCCCAGTTCGCCGTTCTGCAGCGCCAGTGCAGCGCGCACGGCGCGGGGGTCTTCGCCCTCGGCAAAAACCACGCGCTGGCCCTTGCCTCGGGCGCGGTCGTAGACCCGCTGCAGCCGGTCGTAGGTCGGGTCAAGGCGGCCTTTGAGCTCTTCGGCGTAGGCTTCCATGTCGATGATTGGCCGGCGGGCAACGCCGCTTTCCATGGCCGCGCGTGCCACTGCTTGCGGGATGGCGACGATCAGGCGCGGGTCAAATGGCGCCGGGATCAGGTACTCGCGCCCGAACTTGAGTTTGCGGCCGTAGGCTTCACCGACCTCATCCGGCACGTCTTCACGGGCTAGTGCGGCGATGGCGTTGGCGGCGGCTATCTTCATCTCGTCGTTGATCGCCCGCGCCCGCACGTCGAGCGCGCCGCGGAAGATATACGGGAAGCCCAGCACGTTGTTGACCTGGTTGGGGTAGTCCGACCGGCCGGTTGCAACGAAGGCATCGTCGCGGACTTCTTCGACCAGTTCGGGTTTGATCTCCGGGTCGGGATTGGCCATGGCAAAGATGATCGGCTGCGCCGCCATCGAGGCCACCATGTCCTGCGTGATCGCGTCCTTGACCGACAGGCCGAAGAACACGTCGGCGCTGTCCATGGCCTCTTCGAGCGTGCGCAGGTCGGTTTCGACTGCGTGCATGGACTTCCACTGGTTCATGCCCTCGGTTCGGCCGCGGTAGATCACCCCGCGGCTGTCGCACATGACGGCGTTTTCCGGGGGCATGCCCATAGCCTTGAGCAGCGACAGTGTGGCGATGGCGGCGGCGCCCGCGCCATTGACCACCATGCGCATGTCGCTGAGGCTTCGACTCGTCAGTTCGAGCGCGTTGATCAGGCCGGCGGCGGCGATGATCGCGGTGCCGTGCTGGTCGTCGTGCATGACCGGCACGTCGAGGTTCTCGCGCAGGCGCTCTTCGATGATGAAGCTCTCCGGCGCCTTGATGTCCTCGAGGTTGATGCCGCCGAAAGAGGAGGCCATGACCTCGACGGCTTCACAGAAGCGGTCCACGTTTTCGGTGTCGAATTCGAGGTCGATGCCGTCGATGTCGGCGAAGCGCTTGAACAGCACCGCCTTGCCTTCCATCACGGGTTTGGATGCTAGCGCCCCGAGATTGCCCAGCCCCAGAACGGCTGTGCCGTTCGAGATGACGGCCACGGTGTTGGACTTGGCGGTATAGTCGTAGGCGCTGTCTTCGTTTTCGGCGATGCGGAGACAAGGGTAGGCAACGCCTGGCGAGTAAGCCAGAGAAAGGTCTCGCTGTGTCGCCAGAGGCTTGGTAGCAGTAACTTCGAGTTTGCCGGGTCGGCCGCTGGAATGCAGGAGGAGGGCTTCGCGTTCCGTAATGCGGTAGACGTCCTGGCTCATAAGAATTGCCCTCTCACCCCAAACCCGGGAACGTGGTTAGCAAACTGCATATCTATGGCATCAACAAATGACCAAGCGTCGGTGGAGTCAACCGCCACAGACCGGAGGGCAGGGGCCTCGCCGATGATGATCCAATACCTGGACATTAAGGACGAGCACCCCGAATGCCTGCTGTTCTACCGCATGGGCGACTTCTACGAGCTGTTCTTCGATGACGCCGAGAAAGCCGCCGGCGCGCTAGATATCGTGCTGACCAAACGCGGCACCCACGGCGGCGATCCGATCCCCATGGCCGGCGTGCCCCACCACGCGGCCGAGTCTTATTTGTCCCGCCTGATCCGAGCCGGTTTCAAGGTCGCCATCGCCGAGCAGACCGAAGACCCGGCCGAGGCCAAGAAACGCGGCTCGAAGTCGGTGGTCCAGCGCGAAGTGGTGCGGGTGGTGACTCCTGGCACCCTGACTGAAGACGCCGTGCTCAGCGCCGGGGCGCACAATTTTCTCGCCGGGGTCGCGTCGGTCAGCGGCGGGCTGGCGCTGGCCTGGCTGGATATGTCCACGGGTGAATTCCACGTGCAGTCCTTTGACGGCATTCGGGCGCTGGGGCAGCGGATCGAGGTGCTCGGCCCTGCGGAGATCATCTTTGCCGATGCCGGGCTGGAGGATGCCGACTTCATGGCCGCCATCGGGGCCAGTGGCGCAGCACAATCTCCGCTGCCCCGGGTGCGCTTCGACAGCAGCAACGCCAATGACCGGCTGTGTCAGGCCTTCGGCGTCGCCAACCTCGACGCCTTCGGTGATTTTTCCCGGGCCGAGGTCGCAGCGGCTGGTGCGGTCGTCGACTACGTGGTGCTGACCCAGAAGGGCACCATGCCGCGCCTGCGGCCGCTCCAGCAGCGCCAGTCCGATCATAGCCTCGATATCGACCCGGCCTCGCGCTGCAATCTGGAGCTGTTCACGACTCAGAGCGGGCAGGCCAAGGGCGGCCTCTTTGCCCTCATCAACCGCGCGGTGACGGCCGCAGGGACGCGGCGACTGCGCGAGTGGCTGGCCCAGCCCTTCGCTAACATCGGCCCGATCGAGGACCGCCTCGCGGCTGTATCGACGCTCGTGGAGGACAGCGGCCTGCGGCAGGATCTGCGCGCTGCTCTGCGGCAGGTGCCAGACATGGAGCGGGCGCTGACCCGGCTGTCGCTGGGGCGCGGTGGCCCGCGCGATATTCAGGCCATGCTGACCGGACTGGATGGGGCGCAGGCGATGGCGGACCGGCTGGTTTCCACCCTCAGTAAGCGCCTGCTTCCCCCCATGCTCGACGAGTGCCTCGCCGACCTCGGGCAGCCCGACGCGCTGTTTCCCGATCTGCGCGCGGCGCTGGTCGACGAACCGCCGAGCTTTGCCCGCGACGGCGGCTTTATCGCCCCAGGACACCACGCCGAACTTGACCGCCTGCGGGCTCTGCGCGACGACGCCAAAGGCCTGATCGTCGGGCTGCAGGCGCAGTACGTCGAAATGACGAGGGTGACGTCCCTCAAGATCAGGCACAACAACGTTCTGGGTTACTTCATCGACGTTTCTGCCGTGAATGCGGACAAGGTGCCGATCGAGGCCGAGGGTCCCTTCATCCATCGACAGACGCTCGCCAACGCAGTGCGTTTCACCACCGTCGAGCTGAGCGAACTCGAAGCTGAAATCCGGTCGGCTGCGGAGAAGGCGCTGGGGCTGGAGCTGGAGTTGTTCGCCGCCATGGTCGCAGCGATTCTGGCGCAGGCGTCGGATCTGGACCGGATGACGGCAGCGCTGTCCGCGCTCGACGCCGTCTCGGGGCTTGCCGATCTCGCCGCTGATCAGGGCTGGAGCCGCCCTGCCTTCGTCGACGGGCCGCCGACTCTGCAGGTAACCAGCGGGCGTCATCCCGTGGTCGAGCAGGCGCTGCGGCAGCAGGATGGTTCGGCCTTTATCGCCAACGACTGCGCGCTCGACGGTGACGACCGGCTGTGGTTGCTGACCGGGCCGAACATGGCCGGTAAGTCGACCTTCCTGCGCCAGAACGCACTGCTGGTGGTGCTTGCGCAGATGGGGTCATTCGTGCCCGCACAGTCGCTGACGCTGAGCCCGGTCGACCGCCTGTTCTGCCGGGTCGGGGCCTCGGATGATCTGGCGCGGGGTCGCTCGACCTTCATGGTCGAAATGATCGAAACCGCGGCTATCCTGAATCAGGGGTCGCGCCATTCGTTCGTGATCCTCGACGAAATTGGGCGCGGTACGTCCACGTTTGACGGACTGTCGATTGCATGGGCGACGGTCGAGCATCTGGTAACCCGGCTGGGCTGCCGCTGCCTGTTCGCCACCCACTACCACGAGCTGACCCAGCTGGCCGATCAGATCGACGCCGTCAGCTGCCACCGCATGGCAATCCGCGAGTGGGAGGACAGCATCGTCTTCCTGCATCAGGTCGTCGCCGGGGCCTCGGACCGGTCATATGGCATTCAGGTCGCGCGGCTCGCCGGGCTGCCCGAGACCGTGATCAACCGCGCCTTCGCGGTGCTGCAGGCGCTGGAGAACAGCGAGGCCAGCGGGGCCACGTCGGAGGCGCTGGGGCTGGACCTGCCGCTGTTTGCGGCCATGGCAGCACCGGAAGCGGCCACCGCTGATGCGCCGGTCGAAACACCCCGCGGTTGGGCCGAAGTGGTGGAACAGGTTGCCGCTCTCGACCCTGACAACATGTCTCCCAAGCAGGCGCTGGAGGCACTCTACGCCTTGCGCGACCTGCACCGATCCGAGGTAGACTAGGGCCATGACCAGCCTTGCCAACATGAACCCGCCCAGCCTGCCCGATTTCGGTGACGGCAATCCATTCGCCGACGACCGCGACAGGCTGGTGCAGCAGATCCGGGCGCAGCGGGCCGCCGTTCTGGCCCAGTTGCACGAGAGCCTGCTCGCCGGGGACGACAACGGCTGGACTGCCGCGCAGCGCCTTGCGCACTGGACCGACGTGGTGATCGTGCGGGTGTTCGAGCACATTCAGGATGCTTTGCCCGATAGCCGCCGCACGCCGATTAGCCTGATCGGGCTGGGCGGCTATGGCCGGGGGCAGCTCGCCCCCTTTTCCGATATCGACCTGCTGTTCCTGACCCAGAACCCGATCAGTGACCCATCGGCCGAGGCGGTCGAGGCCCTGCTCTACGTGCTCTGGGATTCGGGCTTCAAGGTCGGGCAGGCGGTCCGGTCCATGCGCCAGTGCGTGACCGAGGCCAACGACGACGTTCGCACCCTCACTGCGATGATCGAAAACCGCATGATTTGCGGCGAAGTGGCACTAGCCCGCCGTCTCGATGCCAAAATCGGCTCCATGGTGAAAGGGGGGCGCAGCCGCAGGTTCACCGACGATAAGATCGAGGAACGGCGCCAGCGCTACCTCCAGCCCGGCAACAGCCGCTATGCGCTGGAACCCCACGTCAAGGAAGGGATCGGCGGCCTGCGTGACCTGCACACCCTCTATTGGATTACCCGCGCTCGCTTCGATGATGCAGGGCCGGAGGCGCTGCACCGCAACGGCCTGCTGACCGCGGCGCAGGCCGAGCACATGCGGACGGCGGAGACCTTCTTCTGGACCGTGCGCTTCCACCTGCACCTGAACACGGGGCGCGGCGAGGACAGGCTGACCTTCGACCTGCAGCTCGATATCGCCAAGGCGCTGGGCTACGCCCGGCGGGGCGGCCGGCAGGGGGTCGAGCGCTTCATGACCCGCTACTACAAGATGACCCGCGACGTCGGCGCTCTCTCTTACTTCGTGCTCGCCAGTGTGCTCGACGACGTGCAGGCGGAGAGCAGCCTGAGCCTGCCTGCCTTCCTGATACCGCGCAACGAGATCGAAGGCTTTCGCGTGCAGAACAATCGCCTGCGCGCCCGCAATGCCCGGCATTTCGAAGAGAATCCCATCGACCTGATCCGTATCTTCAAGGTTGCCCATGATGAGGGCATAGAGATTCACCCCAAGAGCCTGCGCGGGATCATGCAGAAGGCGCGGCTGGTCTCGGTCCACCATCTGCAGGACGACCCCGAGGCCAACGCGATCTTTCTCGACATCCTGTGCCACAGCCGCAACCCACTGGAGCTGCTGCGGTTGATGAACGACACCTCAGTGCTCGGATACCTGCTGCCTGAGTTCCGGGCCGTGGTCGGGATGATGCAGTTCAACCGCTACCACCACTACACGGTCGATGAACACACGCTGCGCGCGGTTGGGATCATGCACCGTATCGCCAACGACGAGGGCGATGAGAGCATGGGCCGCGCGACGGCAGTCTTTGGCGAGATCGTCCAGACCCGGGCGCTGTTCGTTGCCATGCTGCTGCACGATCTGATGAAGGGGCGCGACGAGCCGCACGAGATCCTCGGCGCGCAAATGGCGCGCACCATGGCCCCGCGCATGGGCCTGAGCGAGAGCGAGACGGCCTTCGTGTCGTGGCTGATCCGGGAGCACCTGACCATGTCCTCGGTGGCGTTCCAGCGCGACCTCGACGACCCCGCTGAAGTGCGTGAATTTGCCGAACGTGTTGGCTCGCTGGAGCGTTTGCAGGCGCTGTTCGTGCTTACAGTCGCCGATATTCGTGCCGTCGGCCCGGATGTCTGGAACGGCTGGAAGGCGTCCCTGCTCGGCCAGCTGTTCGTTGGCGCAGCTGACGTGCTGACGCTGGGCAGCGACAGCGCCTCGGCGCGCGAACACGACCGGTCGCGAGAGAGCCGCGAGGCGGTCGGGCGGGCCGTCCCCGAAGCCCATCGCGGGGCCTTCGATCTGATGATGTTGGTCGCGCCGCGACCCTACTGGCTGGCCTACGAGCCAGACACCATCCTCTGCCATCTGGCGCTGATCACAGCGACGGAGTCAGACGGCAACAAGATCGGCGTTTCCTTCCGCCAGTACAAAGACGAAGGCTGGACCGAGGTCTTCGTCTACGTCCTCGACCACGCCGGAATGTTCGCCGGGATCGCCGGTTCTGTCGGCGTATGCGGGCACGATATCGACGGCGCCAAGGCGCACACGCTGGGCAATTCCATGGTGCTCGACACCTTTGCGGTGTCGACCTCCAACGGTGAGGCCCTCGACGACGGTCAGTGCAAGCGCCTGCACGAGACGATCGAGCGCGTGGTGACCGGACAGATGCCGCTGGGCCCTGAGATCGAAAAGCGCCTCAAGCGCCGTTCGCAGCGCCTGCAGGTGCTTGACCCCGACCACGCCATCGTCATCAACAACAAGACGTCGGAGAACTTCACCCTGCTCGAAGTCAGTGGCCCGAACCGCCCCGGCGAACTGTACCGCATCACCCGGGCGCTGGGCGCCGACGGGCTGGCGATCCACAGCGCCAAAATCAGCTCCTATGGGCAGCGCTACGTCGATGTGTTCTATCTGCTCGACGGGCTTGGCGGGAAGGTTGAGAGCGAAGACCGGGTCAAGCGCGTCAAGGACCGGGTGATGGAAAGCCTCAGTCGTGGCTGAGCCGGATCAGCGGGGCGAGACCGGGAGTGATCCGGAGAATGATGCCGGCAACCTCGCCCGTTCCGTGGGAACCGTTGGCGGTCTGACCCTGATCAGCCGTGCGTTGGGCTACGTGCGCGATATCTTCATGGCGGTGTTCATCGGCGCCGGGCCTGTCGGGGATGCCTTTACCTTTGCGCTGACCTTGCCCAATTCCTTCCGCCAGATCTTCGCCGAAGGGGCCTTCAACGCCGCCTTCGTGCCGACCTACACCGAGCTGCAGACGCGCGAAGGCAAGGCCGCTGCGGCCCGGTTTGCGGGGCAGGTTATGACCCTGCTGCTGGTGATCCTGCTGCCGCTCAGCGTCCTGATCCTATGGCAGATGCCGGCGGTGATCGGCTTCCTCTCTCGGGGCTATGATCCGGCGGGTCAGCGCTTCGCTCTCGCCGTGTTGTTCAGCCGGCTGATGTTCGGTTATCTGACCTTGATCAGCCTGATGGCGCTGTGCACCGCGATTCTCAACGCCAATGGCCGCTTTGCACCCGGGCCGGGGGTTCAGATCGGCTACAACGTCATCCTGATCGCCGCGCTGGTGCTGGCGGTGCCGGTGATCGGCTACCCGGCGCACGTGCTCAGCGTCGGGGTTCTAAGCGCCGGGGGGTTCCAGTTCGGGGTGACTTGGCTGCTGGCGAGCCTGCTGGTCGGGATCACGGTGGTTCCGCGTCTGCCGCGTCTGGACCGGCGGTTGCGCGGGATGATGTTGCTCATGGGCCCCGGGGTCGCTTCGGCGGCGGGGCTGCAGATTTCCTCCCTGCTCAACCGGGCGCTGGCTTCGGACATCGTCGGGGCGCAGAGCCAGCTTTATTTCGCCGAACGGCTCTATTTCCTGCCGCTGGCGCTGATCGGCATCGCCTTCGGAGTGGTAATTCTGCCGACCCTGTCGCGCGCGCTGGCCCGCGGTGACGATGCCGGTGCGGGGCAGACGATCCACGACGGCCTGTCGCTTGCCGGATTCGTTGCAATCCCCGCATCGGTGGCCCTGCTGGTCATGCCGCGTGAGATTATCGCCACTTTGTTCCAGTACGGTCGGTTTGACGCAGAGGCCTCGGGGCAAGCCGGTTGGATCCTGATGGCGCTGTCGATCGGGCTGCTGCCCGTCATCCTGCAGCGGGTGCTCTACCCCGTTTTCTTCGCCCGCAAAGATACGCTGACCCCCATGCTGGTCACCCTTGTCGGGGTCGGGGTGCAAGTGGCCTTGGCTGTCACCCTCTTCCCCGTGATCGGCGTGTTCGGGCTGGGCCTGTCGATCGCTATCGCGGCGTGGCTGCAGGCCTTTGCGGCCGCCTGGCTTACTGGTGCGCGGGGGTTCTGGCGCCCCGATGCAGCGCTGGTGGCACAGCTGGCCCGGGTCTGCATCGCTGCGGCGGTGATGGGCGCGGGACTGTGGCTGCTGCGCGGGCTGAGCGCTGAAATCTTCGTCTCGGGCGCGGCCTGGCAGCGCGTGCCAATCATGGCCGGTTTGGTGCTCGCCGGACTCACTGGCTACATATTAATAGGCATTGTTATGAACGCAGTACCGCCTTCTGCCATAGCTGCCTTGCGGCGGCTGGGCAGGCGCTCGGGTTGACCCGGCGAGTTTAAGAGCGCCATAGGGACACCAGATTTTCAGGCCGCCTCAAATTCAGGGAGCAGCGCCATGACCGAGTCTGGTTCGACCAAAGCGCGGATTTTCTCCGGGGTTCAGCCCACCGGCGGGCTGCACCTTGGCAACTACCTCGGCGCCGTCCGTAACTTCGCCGATCTGCAGGACGACTACGAGTGCGTCTACTGTGTCGTCGATCTGCACGCGATCACCACGTGGCAGGATCCGACCAGGCTTGCCGATCAGACCCGGGAAATCACCGCGGCTTTTCTGGCCGCCGGGATCGACCCGAAAAACGCGATCATCTTCAACCAGTCGCAGGTCCGCGCTCACGCTGAGCTCGCGTGGGTCTTTAATTGTGTCGCCCGCGTCGGCTGGCTCAACCGTATGACCCAGTTCAAGGACAAGGCCGGCAAGAACCGCGAAGCCGCGTCCGTTGGCCTCTACGGCTATCCGGTGCTGCAGGCGGCCGACATTCTGGTCTACCTCGCCACCCACGTGCCTGTGGGCGAGGACCAAAAGCAGCATCTGGAGCTGACGCGCGATATCGCCGGTAAGTTCAACAACGACTTCGGCGTCGATTTCTTCCCGATGATCGAGCCGCTGATTCTGGGGGCCGAGGCGCGCATCATGTCGCTGCGCGACGGCGCCAAGAAGATGTCCAAGTCTGACCCCTCGGACATGAGCCGCATCAACATGACCGACGATGCCGACGCCATCGCCAACAAGATCCGCCGCGCCAAGACCGACCCGGCAGCCCTGCCCGGGGTCGAGGTTCTGGGCGAGGACGGCACCATCACCGA
>MDTG01388964.1_pt1 | contig 10393 bp, 15 predicted proteins | sample 811421 | NCBI WGS metagenome assembly MDTG01 (sample SAMN05326645, study PRJNA326480) | marine metagenome | isolation source: seawater | place: Pacific Ocean: South East | collected 2011
GAGATGGTGCAGGAGCGGGAGCAGGAGCGGGAGCAGGAGCGGGAGCAGGAGCGGGAGCAGGAGCGGGAGCAGGAGCGGGAGCAGGTGCTGGTGCAGGAGCAGGAGCGGGAGCAGGAGCGGGTGCAGGTGCAGGTGCTGGTGCAGGAGCAGGAGCGGGTGCAGAATCTACTAATTCATATTGAATATTTAAATTTTTTTTATCTATATATATACGTTTTATCATATATATAAATAAAATAATAAAATTTGAAACTACGAATAATAACACATATATTTTTATTCATACATATTAATATGAATAAAACTAAAATAATTGACGTCTTATCTAAATTAACTAAACAGTATCAACTTGATACATCATTAAAATTTAAAACAATTGCACTTAATAAAGCAATTTATCAACTTAAACAATTTAATGGTGAAATTACATCAGGTAAGCAAGCAATTGCTGACGTCAAGAGTATTGGTAAAGGACTTGGTGAAAGAATAGATGAAATTATTAAAACTGGAACATTATCAGAACTTAAAACAAATAAAGAAACGTCAGAACAAACAAATGCTATGGATGAACTACTTTCTATTACTGGGATTGGTCCTACTCGTGCCAAACAATATATTAAAGATGGAATTACATCAGTTAATAAATTACGCGATGCCATAAAAAATGGTAAAATAAAAATTACACATCATATTCAAGTTGGTATTGATTATTATGAAGATTTAACTCATAAAATACCTCGTAATGAGATTGATGATATGAAAAAAATTTTAAATAAAGAGATTAATAAAGTAGATAAAGAACTTGTATTTGAAATCTGTGGTTCACATCGCAGAGGTCTTTCAAAAAGTGGAGATATTGATTTATTAATCTCGCATCCGCATCATATCTCAAACATTGATAAACAAAAATATTTACCTAAATTAGTTGCTAATTTAAAAAAATGTGGATTTATTATTGATTCACTTACAAGTGATGGTGCTAAAAAATATATGGGTGTTTGTATAATTGAAAAATCTCCATATGCTCGTAGAATTGATATTAGATGTGTTGATTATTCAGCATATTATACTGGATTATTGTATTTTACTGGTTCAAAAAATTTTAATATTCTTGTTCGTAAAAAAGCACTTGAAAATGGATATTCTTTAAATGAATATTCATTAACAAATAAAGAAACAGATGAAAAAGTTATTCTCCAATCAGAAAAAGAACTATTTGATATATTAGATATGGAATATGTTAAACCAACAGATAGAGATTTATAGATGTATTTTAATATAAAAATTTTACTTTTTGGTCATTTATGCTAAAAATTTTACTTTTTAGTCATTAATAATGCAATTATAACTAAAACAATTAATATAACAGCACCCCATAAACTATTCGTATTACATCTTTTTCCTCCTTCAAATGGAGCACCAAATCCTTCAATAACATTTGAAGATGATGTATATAATGGTTTTCCTTGTGAATTATATTGCTTACTGTGTGGATATGTTCTATATTCTCTGTTTAATCTATTTTTAAAACTTGGATATGGATAATAAGGCGAATTATTAACAACATAATGATTATCTTTAAAAACAACATTCTCCATTTTTTGTTGAACTGGTCTTTGTGCTTCTGGGCTATATTCATCAACTGGAATACTATTATCTGTATTTAGTCTCATTTGATTATCTCCAATACTCATTTCTGTATTTTTTGATTTATCTTTATAACTTAATCCACATAATGAATTTGAGAATTGATTACCACGAACAAAATTAGAATTACCTGAACCTCCTGCTCCTCCACAAAATAAAGCAGGCATATTTTGAGAGTTTTCTAATGAAACATAACATTTTTTAGGATTATATGTTGGAGTTTTCATAACATTACATCCTTTATTTATATTTACAGGGTCTTGTGTTAATTGATTTCTTGGTGCGGAGGGAAGTGTATTACAATATGTTCCTTCTTCTGCCCATTGATTGTCAGGTGCAATACTTACTTTTATTTTTTCATGATCAACTGGTGAAGGAACTAATGGAGCAGTTGGTTCAACAGACGGAACTGGCATTACTCTCTCGGTATGAGGAAAATTAGTATTCATTTTATTAATACTATCATAGAAAAAAAGAAAAAGACATTTATAGAACAACAACTCTATATGATACACATATACCAGATGAAGGACTTGAACGAATAATTTTACACATATCATCTTTTTTCATAGCATAATATTGTGCTACTGGATCATTTTTACGAATTTTTTGAAATACATCATTGCTATTTGTATTATATTTTTTATATACTTCTTGTTTTTCTTTTTCACTTAATAGAACATGTTTAGGAACTAAATAATTTTTTGTAATATTAAATTGTAATTGATCTTGTGTAAAAATCTCCACATTTTGATATTCAAGATTATTAAGTTCATTCCGAATTGATTCTATACATTTACCATTAATAATAATCATCAAACGAATTGCATCTCCAACTTCTGTTTTAACTTTTGAATAGATTGTTGTTAAATCTTTTTTACCAAATGATTTATTTTCATTATAAAAATAAATGTGAATTTTATCATCAACTGTAAAATTAATATTTTCATTATCATACATTGCTACAAATTGATCTATATCCACATCTGCTGTTTCATTATCAACATTATATGACCGGTCTTTTAACATTTCAATAATAGTCTTGCGAACTTTTAGTAAATTTGCCTTTTCTTTATAATCCATTATAATATATATGTAGTATATTTATTTATTTAAATCAATTTTATTTTTCTTTTCTTTAAATTTTTATTATTATATAATATGATGTTTGAATTTTTAAAAAGATTATATGTAAAAAAAAATTCTATATTTTATTCTGTAATTAAAAATAATAAAAATAATAATATAATTGCGTTTGGTAGAGAAAAATATAATAATTATGGTATTATTCAAATACAATTAGATAAAAACTTTAATATAATTAAAGAATATTCATCTACATTTAATGGAGAAGATCCTCGTTGTTTTTATTATAATAATCAATTATATATACAAGATAATTATTTTAATAATATGCATCTTATTAATTATAATACTAATAAGTATATTTCAATTAATATCTTTAAAAAAAAACATTAATTTAGATAATATCAATATATTTAATAATAATATAAATATTAAAAACAGTAATTATATTAGTAATATTTCTGGAAAAAATATAAGTTTTTTTACTCATAAAAACAAATTATACTTTATTCATTATATGAAACCATTTAAATTATTTAATTTTGATATAGAAAGTGGTATATCAACAGAAATAGAAGTAGATAATAGATATGAAAGTAATTATGAATATAGAGGTGGAACACCAGGATATAAATTAAATGAAACTACATATTATGGATTTGGTCATAGAACATATGAAGAAAATGATCTTTTAAAGCATGATATATTTAAATGGATATTATATTTTGAAGATAATAAAAAACCTAGAATATTAATAATTGATATAGAACAACCCTTAAATTCAAAAAATATATGTGATCCTACAAGTGTTATTAAAATTGATAATCAATTATATTTGATTACAGCTGAATCTGAATACTCATGGTTTTGTGAACAAGATTATATTACAAATATATATAAAATTATTGGAAATATATTGGATTAATATATTTTTATGAAAGTGTTGATATAATAGAATACGGACCACCTCTCATTGGAGTTTTAAATGTTAATCTTTGTTGTCCATTACTAAAATGTTGTGTAATTCTCATTCTATTTAGACTATTATCATAGCATATATATTGTGAAACTATTGTTGTTCCTTCTGGTGGAGGTCCTGTAATACGTATTATTGGTATCGCAGTTGGCGAAGTTAATTTTTGTATAGTCATATATAATTATTATACATTAAAAATAGATTTTATCAACAATTAAAGATAGAATTTTTGAAAAATGTATCTATTTGTTATTAAATTATATAAGATTTTTTATATATAATAATATAATGGACGAGTTATACAACTATTTTACATTTTTTTCATTAACATTTATGATTGGTTATTATATTGTAAATAACAATGAAATACAGCAAAATATAACACGCAAATTATATCAATTTCCTAATAAAAAAGATTATAAAGAAATACAGAATGAATTATCTGATGAAAATAATATTATAAATGAACAACCAATTCCCATTGATGAAAATAATATTATAAATGAACAACCAATACCCGTTAATGAAAATAATATATCAAATGAAAATAATATACTAATTGATATTTTAATGGAAAAAACAATAACTAATAATACAAAAAAATCTATTGATATTCTATCTGACACAAATTCATCAAGTGGAAGTGAAGATGGATTTGTTTTTATTAAAAAAGATTTAATAAATAATTCTTAATCTTATTTATAAAAAAAATTTAATAAATGATGTTTAATCCTATTTATGAAAAATATATGGTATTAAATCTTTAACTTTATAAGAAATAATTTTATTATTATTTCCTATTGTATGTACTTCTAAATCTCCTTTTATAAATTCTGCTATAAATTGTCTACAACTTCCACACGGTGTTATTTCATCTGCTGTATTTGTATAAACAATCATATATGAAGCATCTTTAAAATCAACACCATTTGTTACTGCGGTTGATAAACAATTTGTTTCAGCACAAACAGTTAATGAATAAGAACAATTTTCTACATTAACTCCAAAATAATTTTTATCTTTACAAACAAGCATAGAAACAACATTAAATTTTGAATAAGGTGAATAGCATTTTTTTAAATATTCTTTACATAATTCAATATTATCATTTATAGATGGATATTGTGTTTTTGAAGAACTCATTTATTATTTCTTATTGAATAATATTTGTATTATTACGCATTTAGTTATTTTCTACAAAATCTTTATTATTCATTAAGGAACATTCAGGAGAACAATATATATTAGGGCTATTTCCTATATTTTTTGTTTTTTTATGAAATACATGAGCACAATGAGCACAACGTTTAGATAATAATTTAATCTTTGGTGAATTATGCTGTTTTGGTGATTTATTTAAAGGACGTCTATTAATTAATGGTGAATAATTCTTTAATATCATTGCTTTTTCTTTATAACAAGAACATATAATACCCATTAAATAATATACATTATTTAATTATAAAAAAATTGACGATGAATATTTTAGTATAAATTATTTAGTACTCTTTTTTGCCATGGGAAACTCACACTCTACCAATGTTGTTGATACAAAATTCACTGGCAAGGCCTTAATAGATCTCTCTGTACCTACTCCTGTACGACAGTCTGCAAGAACTCCTGTACAACAGCATGAAAGAACTCCTGTACAACAGCATGCAAGAAAGCGTCATCCCGGTACTACTTCTGCCAGAAAACGTTATCAAAAACGTGTAAATGAACAAAATCAGAAAATTGCGAATATGATTCGTAATGAACAATTGAAAAGAGGTCTATGCAAGTAATAAAAAGAGCATACAGTTATAATAAAGTTCTTTATAATTATTAAAAATCGATGGATGAATATAGCAAGACAATATATAAAATTATTGGCCATCAATGGATTCTACAAAGTGCACGTGCACGCCGCTCCAAGGGAGCTGCACATGTCCATGGGACGGTGAAAAAGAGTGGAAGAAAAAGGAACCCTGGTCGTTGGCGAGCTTCCTTGCCCGCAAAGTGTTTTTCTCGAAGTGGTTTAAGGAAAATGATAATGATCTTCCTTCTTCACATGCCGGACCTTTCCGCCCCCCCCCTCCTCACCACTCTTTCCAGATGCGGTGGTAGGGGAGAACAATGAGGCACCTACATGTCTCGTCGAAGGTATGCCACTTGAATCCATCAAGTTCTAATCGCCAAAAAAGACTCCCTTAGAGAACTGAGATGACACCTGTCGTCAATCACGTTCTAGGAGCATTATAAATTTGATTTCATCAATACATATATTATATTTATAATAAACTAATTATGTCAAAATTTCTAATTAACGCTTATTCATATTTAAAACTTGAACCTGCTAGTCAAGTATGTGAAATTCAGTCATTTATAGAACAAAGAGACATTGACGTATCAAGACTTCAACCTATCATTGAAAAACTCAAACTTAATATTAAAGAACATAAAGAATTTCGTTTAGATAATCCTATTGTAATATTAGAATGTGAAGGATTTAATGATTTTTTAATTGACAAGAATGAAAATAGAACAAATCGTGTCATTATAGATGGTCAACATCGAGTTGCTTCTCTTAGAAAAGTTATTAAAGGAAGACCTAAGTATGGTAATTTAACAATTCCTATTTTTGTTCATATTGTAAAAACAATAGAAGAAGGACGTAAAATTCAATATAATATGTTTGAACAAAAACCAGTAAATAATTATGATAAAATTCAAAGATATAAATATTCATTAACTGATATACTTGACCGTTTTATGATTAATTATCGTAAAACAATAAAACCAGCAGTAAAACATTTTAGAGATGGATTATATAAAGATAAATCTATTAGACCTCGTTCATATAATTTTATGCATGAAGAACTTGTTGATAAAATTAAAAATTCATCTAATATTGAAATTTGGGTGAAAAGAGAAATTCAACCAGCAGAAATTCATAAAGCATTCGAACAATTAATTAAAAATAAATTACATGAATTAAGTGAAAAATCTTCAATAGATGATTGTATGAAATTTGTTGGAATAACAACAGAAAAGAAATTTACCTTATTTCAAAAAAATTTAGAAAAAACATCATTTTATATAATTCCTTATGTTTATTATTTAAAATATCCTAAACTAATTAGAGATATTGAATTAATTTTAGAAATTATTTCAATTGAAGATGAATTTGAAAGTGATGACGAATTTGAAACAGATGATGAATAAAATTTATATATTAATTTATATTTATAAATTTTACTATTTATTATAAAATAAACTTAAACAAAATATTATATTATATTTATAATGTGTGATAAATATCCTAGCATATGTGATAATATTGAAAATACAAATATTATATTTAATAATATTATTTCTTCACCAGAAGAAATTAAAAATAAAATACCAATTACATATGATATATGTGGATTAGTAAAAAGAACAAGATATGAAATTGAAGATATTCTTAATAGAAAATATAAGAAATTAATTGTTATAGTTGGACCATGTTCTATTCATTGTAAAAAATCTGCTATTGATTACGCAACAAGATTATCAAAATTAAAAAATAAATTTCCAAATTTATTACTTATTATGAGAGTATATTTTGAAAAGCCTCGTACAATTACAGGATGGAAAGGATTAATTATGGATCCTGATTTAAATGATAGTTGTAATATTAAAAAAGGAATAGAACTAGGAAGACAAATAATGAAAGATATAAATAATTTAAATGTTCCAATTGGATGTGAATTTTTAGATACTATAAGTTCTCAATATATAAGTGATTTAGTATCATGGGGTGCAATTGGAGCAAGAACAACAGAAAGTCAATTACATAGACAACTTGCATCTGGTTTAAGCGTACCAATTGGTTTTAAAAATTCAACAGATGGTAATGTTAAAACAGCAATTAATTCTGTGCTAGCATGTAAAGAAAGTCATACATTTTTAGGTATAAATAATAATGGGAATGCTTCAATTGTTAAAACAAATGGAAATAATAATTGTCATATTATTTTAAGAGGAGGAACAACACCAAATTATTATAGTTCATCTGTTAAAAAATGTACGGAAGAATGTATTAATAAAAATATTCAACCAAATATTATAATTGATTGTTCTCATGGTAATTCACAAAAAAATTATAAAAATCAAAGTATTGTTTTAGATGATATATGCTTACAACTTAAAAATGGTGAAAAAAATATATTAGGTGTTATGATTGAATCTAATATTTATAGTGGAAATCAAAAATTAATTAATAAAAAAGATTTAAAGTACGGAGTTAGTATAACAGATGAATGTATATCATGGGACGAAACATTATTTTTATTAGAAAAATTGAATAATTCTATTTGATTAAAGTTTCTTTATTCATAATACCTTTTATTTAATTAAAGTTTCTTTATTCATAATGCAATTTATAAATCCTACTTTTGACCCATTACTATTAGGCTCTGTTCCTAATTCAGCTGGTGTTATAATAGTCCAATTAGTATCTAATGGAAGTAATCCTAGTCCTACATATACAAAACTACATAATGCAGAACAGAAGAACCTATCAGTTCTTTTAATATTTCCTTTTTGTAAATTAAATTTAGCTTTTACCCAATCATTTGGATATACGTCATATGGTTTATTATGAATAATTGAATAAACTGAATTTAATTTGTGATAGAATGTTCTTGTTCTAGCACATTCTAATTTTCTCCAATATAAATGTCCATTACAGCTATCATATACTTCTTTAAAACTTCTTAATTGAACTCCATTTTTAATCTCGTGATCTTCTGCATCTTCTACTCCCTCAAATGCTGTTGATTCTAATATATATAATCCTTTTAATGGTTCTGGTCCAAATTGAGGGTCTTTTACAATAACACCACAATGACTATATTCACTCGCAGTAAAATAACTAATTAAATTTCCTAACCACCAATTTTGTTGAAAAAGGATTAAATCTCCTGTATCTAATTGTGATTCAATTTCTTCGTATTTCATTTTTATAATATATTTTAATATTTTATTATTTATACTTATTTTTATAAGTATAAATTTAAAATATTAAATTAACTATTAGAATCATTCATTAATCTTTCAATATCATTCATATAATAATATAGTAAAACTTGTTCTAATCCCCCATCAATATTGTATTTTTTGTCTAACCATTCAAAAAATACTCCTGCATCTTCACACGTTTTTGGAACAGGAAAATCTTTAACAATTTTCCAAAAATGCCTACGAAATTCAATTGGAATATGTATATAATCATTGCTATTTAAACCACCAGCTGGAACATGAATGATACGAATATGTTGTCTAATATAATCTGTAATTTCATAATTATTTGGAGGTCTGATTCCATATACTAATTTATGTAATTGTGGTGATAATTTTAATCCTCCATTACTATATTTATCTTCTAATTGTTGAAGACGTTGTCTATGCCATTCTGTTTCATTTTCATCAGAATAACGTGAATTATTATTTAAATCAATTAAAGTTGTCATTTATTTATATAAATAATTTACAAAGTTTATATATAAATCAAATTTATTATAACTTACATTTAAATAAAATTTATTATAATTTACATTTAAAATATATTATTTAATATATTCTAGTTCTCCTTCCCAATTAGTATAGTAAATACGATGAAGTCTATATCCCTTGCGTCGAAGATTTATATGTATATATTTCATACAATTATCACATGGTTTTGCCATCATTAGTTTATCTCCTTTATTATTTGTTCTAAATACAAAAACATTTACTTTTTTGCGTTTAGTCGTTATTGGAAGATTATTAACAGCATCTACTTCAGCATGAATTGTTTTAGTCGGGTCTCGTGGGTCAATATTGTAATAATTTATCCCTTCTCCGTAAAAAACATGACCTTTACCAAGAATAACACAAGATAGTTTTTGATGTCCTTCTCCTCCATTTCCACTATTATTCTTAATAGAACACCTAGATGATGCTCTTTTTTCAGCCAATGTCAAGTAGTTCATTCTCAATGTCATTATTTTCTAAATTTTAATATTACATCAAATATCAAATAATTATATCAAATTTTAATGATATATTTAATAACTATTATGTATTTAATAAATATAGTATGTTTAATAATACTATAAATATTCTATAATATTATATGTATGAAATTACAATAATTACATCATTTTTTAATGCAGATAAATATATTACTCATTATTTAAATAATGTAAAAAATATTGTTGGATATAAAGAAATATGCTTACATTATGCGTATAATATAGTTGGAAGCCATAATAATAATAGTGAAATATCAACCATATTAAATAACTTTTCTTTATTATATCCTAATTTTAAAGTAATTAATATTAATAAAGAAGATGATAAGGGTTTATATCATTTATGGAATATGGCAGTAAAAACAACAAAAACACCATATATGATGACATTAAATATAGATGATATGTGTTATCCAAATTATATTATAAATGGATTAAAATATATGAAATTTGGAGGTGATAAAGTAGCAATTGTATCTTGTCCTGTTAATATTACTAAAATTCCAAATTCAAATAATTATTATACAACATGGTATAAAACAAAAAAAATTTATTATGATAAAAGATTTAATTTACTTGCTCAATTAAAAAAAGCAAATGTAGTCTATAAAAATGGAAGATATATAGAGTTAAAATGTAATAGAAA
>MDTG01410354.1_pt1 | contig 10393 bp, 8 predicted proteins | sample 811421 | NCBI WGS metagenome assembly MDTG01 (sample SAMN05326645, study PRJNA326480) | marine metagenome | isolation source: seawater | place: Pacific Ocean: South East | collected 2011
AGCAGTAACAAACGCAAGGTTGTTACCACGGAATGTACCGTTGTGCTCACCTGGCTTCCACTGATCTAGCTCTGGCTTCATCAATACAACCGCAAACGGTAAACCATAACCACTTAATGATTTAGACATAGTAATGATATCTGGCTTAATACCTGATTCCTCAAAACTAAAGAAGTTACCAGTACGGCCGCAACCGGCTTGAATATCATCAACAATCAATAATAAACCATGTTTACGACATACTTTTTCTAGATTCTGTAGCCATTCAATACTGCATGCGTTTACACCACCTTCGCCTTGAACAGTCTCAAGCATTACTGCTGCAGGAGAATTGATACCACTACTAGAATCAGACAGTACTTTGTCTAAATATTCTGTGGTATCAATACCATCACCTAAATAACCATCAAATGGCATACGGTGAATACCGTTTAAACTCACACCCGCTGCATCACGGTGATGGGAATTACCCGTTGCTGCCAAAGCACCTAAGCTCACACCGTGAAAACCGTTAGTAAAGGTTACGATGTTTTGTTGGCCCGTTACATTACGCGCCAGCTTCATAGCAGCTTCAACCGCGTTAGTACCGGTTGGTCCTGTAAACTGAACCATGTATTCCATGTCACGAGGCTTCAAGATTTTATCGTTAAAGGTATTCAGGAAATCACCCTTAGCTTTGGTATGCATATCCAAGCCGTGAGTGATGCCGTCATCCATAATGTATTCAACAAGGCTTTTCTTAAATAAATCGTTATTGTGGCCGTAGTTAAGCGTGCCTGCACCGGCTAGAAAGTCTAAATACTTATTACCGTCTTCATCCCACATAAACTCATCTTTTGCACGATTAAATACGCATGGAAATGAGCGTGAATAACTTTGTACTTCTGATTCGATTTCTTTAAAAATTTTCATATTAAATTTGTTCCTGTGAAATAGTAAATGGCCCAACACATACAAGGGCTTCTGATTCATGCTGACCATCAAAGTGCTTCTGTTTTTCGAGCCAAATTGATGAATTTAGGTCAGTCGATAATGTTTTAGCTAGGCGTTCAAATAACGCCCAAGAGCCTTTATTATCTTCAGTAATAGTTGTTTCCAAACTATTTACGCTTTGGCATCGAGGTCGCTGTAAAATGTGCATCAACATGCTTGATGCTAAGCCTAGACCACGAGCTTTTTCATCGACAGCTACCTGCCAAACAAACAAGGTGTTTTCTTGCTCTGGCTTTTTATAGGCGGAGATAAAACCGACTATTTCGCCGTTCATTTCTGCGGCGACCGACGTTTGGGCAAAATGCCCGCACTGTAATATGTTGCAGTAACTGGAATTCGTATCCAGTGGTGGGCAGCGCTCGACTAAGCGGTAAACATCCATGCCATCGCGAAGTGTTGGTATACGTAATTCGATATTATTCGACAAGTTAAAGTATCTCCTCCTAAACTCTAATTTTTAGTGCACTAAGTTTAATATTACGAAAATATTGCAAGATTTTTCACCATTTCATTCATTTTTGATGAATATATGGCTTCAACCTCACGAACTTACTTAGATGTCTATATATAGTACACTAAAGACTTTTTTATTTCCAGTTCAGTTTTTGATCAATGAGACCAAGATCTCATAAGTTTTAAATAGAGACCAATGGATTTATTAGTAAGAAAGGTTGATAATCAGTGGATCAATTAACTTAAGAGATTAGCAATTGAACAGTATCGAAGCCGTCTTAGTGGCATTGCGCCGCGTAATCCGTGCAACCGACTTACATTCAAAACATCTTGCCAAAACGACGGGATTAACAGCCCCACAAATTTTATTGCTGCAAACTATTCGAAACCAAGATGAAATGACTATTGGTGAGATTGCCAATGAGATGAGTTTGAGCCAAGCAACAGTAACAACGATTATTGATCGTTTAGAGAAACGTGGTTTGGTTTATCGTGAACGCTCAAAAGAAGACAAGCGTAAAGTACATGCACACTTAACCAACGAAGCAATGGAAACACTTAAAAGTGCGCCAATTCCTTTGCAAGATCAATTCGCACGCCAATATGCAGACCTTCAAGAGTGGGAACAAACGATGATAATCTCGTCGTTGCAGCGAGTTGCTCAAATGATGGATGCACAGCACATTGATGCATCGCCTGTATTGGATGTAGGTACTCTTGATCGCCAAGATAACGCTGAAGAAAAATCCGGCACATACCCTAAGAACTCCAATTAATTGTTTTTAGTCAAACTTTCAAACAACGAATAAACTTACCTATATAGCACTTTCTTAACACTTTCAGGACCCGTCATGACAGCAATTAATCTTGAGTTTCACCAAGCACCTGGCATCGCCAGCGCAATGGCTAAAGCCTTACTGTTACGCCGTAAAGGTTTTAACGCAAAGATCGGAATGCCGGAAATTAATGCGAGCTGGTTTGGCGCTCAAGCTGACCAAGGCGCATTGAAAGATTATTGTGAAACACTTGATATTGAATTCACTGACATCCTACCTGTCCTTTACCCTCACGTAATGGCAGGTGGTATGCATATGCACATGCTGTCTCATAAAGTATTTCCAATTGGCTTATTAGGTGCCGTGCATTTAAAAAATACCATCACTCAGCATAAAGCCATTTCAATTAGCGACAAGATGGATATCCATGCTCAAATGGGCGGTTTCCGCTTAACCGCTAAAGGCGTTGAGTTTGATTTTACAACACAAGTGAAAATTGCCGACGAAGTTGTATGGGAAGAATTAAGTATTTATTTCATGGCAGGAAAATTTGGTGGCAAAGAGAATCCTTCTACTGAAACCAGTTTTGAATTAGCGAGCTTAGATCAGCTGTCAGATGTGGCGACTTGGTCGGTTCCAAAGAATCGCGGTAAAAAATACGCCAGCATCAGTGGTGACTACAACCCTATTCATACCTCTAAGTATTTGGCTAAGTTGTTTGGCTTTAAGCGCGATATCGCCCACGGTTTTGGTATTTTGGCACAAGCGGTTAATCAGTCTGAGTTGGCCAATAAAACCCACATTTCAGCGGGTAAATGCCAAGTCGATGTGATTTTTAAAGGGCCACTGTATTTGGAAAATGATGCAAGCTTGAAGCAAGCTGCCGATGCCGAAGATACAAGCAAAAACCAACGCTTTGATTTGTTTTCTGGCTCAAATCCTAAGCCAAGCATTTGTGCGAGTTTGATCGCGCTTTAAAATATGCCTAGAAAACAACTGATGCCTTTCTACTCATTCTTTAAAAAAGATAATTAGCTAAGCATCAGTTGCTCTGTCATTTCTCCTAATCGAATCAACGCCGCACGCACATGATCATTCCAAGGCACTGCGCAATTTAATCGAATGTAATTTCTAAACTGATCACTGTTCGAAAAAATATCACCCGGAATAATACAAATCGATTCCGCTTGCGCCAGATGCAGTAAATCAATAGAGCTGACATTATCGGGCAAACAAATCCATAAAATAAATCCTCCTGACGGCACCGATAATCGTGTTCCTTTTGGGAAGCAATATTGCACGGTTTGAGAAAATGATTTTATATTTTCACTAATTATCAGTCGTAAACTACGCAGGTGTTTATCGTAATGGCCATTTTTCAAATACGACGCCATAGTTAATTGTGGCAAGCTACTCGTCGCCATGGTGCTGAACCTTTGCGCTTGTATAACGGCCTTTTTATTTTTTCCGGGAATACACCAGCCAATGCGCAATCCCGCACCAATCGTTTTTGAGTACGAAGAGCAGTACATCACACGATCATCGGTATCGTGAGTTTTTATGACAGTATTAATCGCTTGTTTTTCCCCACTTTCACCACCTTTAGATAATACCGAACTGTCGATGGGCATTTCACCATAAATATCATCTTCAATTATTTGGCAATCAAATTGACGAGCAAGTTCAACTAGACGCTTTTGTTTCTCGCTATTAATACTACCGCCCGTTGGATTACTGTATCGGCTGGTCAGTATGATCGCGCTGATCGACCATTGTTCCAATGCCAGTTTTAACGCCTCGATACTAATGCCATGAGCCGGATCAGTAGGGATCTCAATGACTTTTAATCCGCGCAACTTCGCCATTTGTAAAAAGCCATAATAACAAGGTGTCTCCACGGCGATAATATCCCCACGCTGAGTGGCGCTGCTTAAGCACAAGTGCAAAGCCTCAGAACAGCCCTGAGTAATCACAATGTCATCGGCGTGGCAGCGCAAGCCAACATCACGCATGCGCAAGGCAATTTGTGAACGTAAACTTTCTAGCCCAGGAGAAAATTGATAATTAAACACCTCCTCCATTTCAAAACGTGTCACTTTCTGCATATGCGTTTGCAGTGAGCGATAAGGTAAGAAGGAATAATCAGGAATCGCACAGCCCAAGTTCACGCTGCCTAGGTTCTCACTGCTTCTTTCATTCGCATACGCAAGAATGTGATTAATTAAATCTATCTTAGTTACTGCCTTTGGCTCAGCCCCTTGTGACAAAGGCGGCGGCACAGGCTCGTCATTTGCACCTTGACGAACAAAATAACCTGCCTGAGGTTTAGCACGAATCAACCCCTGATCTTCTAGTAGCGCATAAGCTTGGTTAACAGTGGAGATACTGACCTGCAGTTGTTTACTGAGTTTACGCACGCTCGGAATTTTTTGATCGGCCAGGTAAACCCCTTGCTCAATATCTTTTGCTACATCCGATGCCACTTGGCGGTAGAGCGTAGAATGACTGCTCATCTTCTCGATTCCTTCAAATCTGTCTATTACAGAATACTAACAGCCTAACTGTACTGCATTACAGCACAGTTATTTCTATTTAAAGCAGTACAGTTGGTATTTTATTGCCACTGTACTGCTAATTATTAAAAGCGTTGCTTCTCTTCTCCCTTCTTAATTTGATTCACACTATTTGAGTTCCAGAAAATATTTTAAAGAGAGTAAGAAAATGACTAATTTGAACCCGCAAATACAGACCTCAATTTCCACCTCATCAGGTTTCACGCCCATCTCGACATCTGCTGGTGTAATGAAAGGGATCTTTGCGGTTGTATTATTCGCCCTAACCGTACCGATGACCAAAATGGCTCTGCCATTATTTAGCCCTGAATTAATTGCGGCCAGTCGTGCGACTTTCGCAGGGCTACTTGCACTCATCGTGATCAATATTAACGGTTGGACGCTGCCTCATAAAAAGACCCTAGTTTGGCTAGTACTTGCAGGAACTGGCATTGTGATTGGTTTTCCATATTTACTAAGCTATAGCCTAATCAACTTATCCGCAGCCAATATGGGAATCGTTCTCGCTGGGTTACCCATTATCACCAGCGTATGTGCGGCCTTAATTATGGGTGAACGATACACCCTAAGATTTTGGCTGTCTTCAGGAGTCGGGGCTGGTTTATTAGCCGTCTACTTTATCAATGGCAGTCAGTATTCTGGTTGGGATCTAAAAACACTGGGTATATTAATAGCAGTACTCGCGTTTGGCGGATTGGGCTATAGCGCTGGCGCAAAAGCAGCTAAGAGTATTGGCGGTTGGCAAACTATCTGCTGGATATTGGTTTTGTACCTACCCTTTTCCGCAATTTCCTTTGGGTATTATGCGGGCGATGAAATTTTTATTATTGAATTTACTCAGGCAATGAATAACCCTGAAGCACAATACCGGTTTTGGCTGCCCATACTGGGCTTGGTGTATTTAGCCGTTATTAGTCAATGGTGGGGGTTTCGTTTTTGGTATCAAGCAATGGCTGAAGCGGGCGCTGGACGTATTAGTCAGATTCAATTATTACAGCCGTTTTTCACCCTATTTTTTGCTGCTGTGTTTTTGACCGAAACATTAGAAATTGAACATCTAATATTTGCTGGGTTAATTGCACTGGCTGTATTTACTTCTCTTCGGGCCAACAATTAATGCGCTGATAATGTATCAGTATTCAAATATAAAATTCATTTGACACGTATTTGCTAATATTTCACCAACAGCTATTAACTGTTGGTGAAATCACTACGTTAGCGAGCACAATAAACAACCATCTGAATTCAGACCAATATTTCATGAGTTATAGGTTGACCTTTTGGCTGCTTCGATAAAAGCAGGCACTCCCGAATTTAAATTAGCTTGCTTTGCCAAGATCAACTCTTCTTTTGAAGCGTATTTTTCATCCCAAGCAAGTACCTTAGGCACCATTAAATAATGCCATAATGGAGGAATAAGTGTCACAAGAATTGTCGTCAAATACCCATTTATCATCATTGGAGCATCTTCATAAGGTCGCAAGTCCTGATAAGGCACATTACCATCCGCATGATGATGAGAGTGGCGGGTAAGGTTAAACATAGCCCACGAACTAATACGCTTATTAGTATTCCATGAGTGCCTCGGTTGAACAGGAACTTTAGGGTTGCGTACCATGCCATAGTGTTCCATATAATTAACGATCTCTAATAGAGCTTTTCCAAACAGTGCACAAGCCGTAAAAAATAAAGCACCTACTAAGCCACCAATAAAATAGGCAAGAATGACTAATACAACACTCATCAAATGACCACGAATAACACCATTAGAAAAAGAAAAAGGCCCTTTTCCAAACTTTGCTAAGCGTTCCTTTTCTAAATGCCAAGCACTGATATTACCTTTGATGGTAGACGCTAAAATATGGAAGTACACATTGCGTCCTCGCGGAGCTGTCGCTGGATCATTAATCGTCGATACATAACGGTGATGTCCATAGACATGTTCGATTGAAAATATCGTGTCAAAGCTGAACGCCAATAACCAGCGACCAATAAACATCGAAATGGGGTCCCAAGTGCGGTGTGTTAATTCATGCGCAGTAATAGTTCCCATCATTCCAATCATTAAGCCCACGATAATGAAAGTTGATACGCTATGAATCATCGTAGATGTTTCGCGTTGAGCAAGCAAATCATACCCAATAATGCCGGATAGATATTCTCCAAAACCCATTACATCAGTAGTGCTCACACTCCAGATTGATACAAATACGACTAGCGATAATAATGGCAGCGCTAGCCATAACTGAAAAGTGAGAATCTCTGGTTTCTTAAAATCTGGGGTCGCAATATCGTCCCCACCCAATGCGTCTCCTAGAATGTAAGCCACTAAAATAGCGAATAGACCAAAAATGATATAAGAACCTCCTGCCAAAATGGCGACTAAGGCTAGAATGCCAATAATGTGAAATAAAAAATATTTTGAATAATGGAATAACATAAAAAATCCTTACTATTTTGAGTTAACAATAAAACGGTCAGCGAACATTTCAGAGGAGGGGATGCCCATAGACGATAATGTATTTATACAGTCATCAATCATTAATGGTGGGCCACATAAATAAACTTGAGAGCTGTACGTTGCAAAGGATCTTAAATGCTCTCCTAAGTACCCTTTTGGTCCTTGCCATGAAGAGCTCTCTGGCTCCTCTGACAAGACTTGTTCGAACTCAAACGAAGCGGGCCAGTTTTTACTAATTTTTAATATCTCTTCTAATCCGTAAATATCAGCTTGGGTTCTAGCGCCTAGTATTACTGTCACCGCTCGCTGGCAATTCTGTTCTTTAGCCTGCTCTAAAATTGACAATATGGGGGCTAACCCACTACCACCAGCAATCAACAACATATGATTGTCAGAGTCTCGTAAAAAGAAATCACCAAACGGCCCTTCCAATTCAATACTTTTGTTGACTAAATCCTCCCTTTTAACCAAACCAGAAAACTCACCATTAGGCACATGGCGTATAATAAATTTTACACGTGTATTTTCAGCATTAGGTTTTGATGCAAAAGAATAGGCTCTTGTTACCCCAGGTAGACAGTCAAGACTTAACTTAGCATATTGCCCTGCCTTAAAAATCGGCACTTCATCCAGTTCAATTTCTATCGCAGTAATGTCGTGAGTTAATTCTGTTTTACCGACTATTCTTCCTCGATTTATGCGTTTCTTAGCTCGACTCAGGTCGACCTCAACTTCAACATCATCCGTTTTTGGTACGCTCTGACAGGCGAGTATATAACCAGATTGGACTTCTTCTGCCGTTAATAGATAGCTTGCATCAGTAAACTCTTTTACCTTACCTTTGATTAGTTTGCACTTGCATTCAGCACAACCACCAACTTTACAGCTATAGGGAAAATTAATTCCGTTCCGCAAAGATGCACTGAGCACTGTCTCTTTTTTTTCTAAAGAAATAGCGAGTTGATTCACCCGCATCCCTTCGGGGCTAGCGCTAGAAAATATAGACTTGATAAATGACCGCATCATGAGGGGTTTCCTTTTTATTATGTGCATCCAGTTTAAAGCCAATGCATATATTGATAGGCGGCATATTCTGACAAGTCAGGGTCATATTTTGACAAGCAGGAGTCACATATTGACAACCCCTATTTTCTAAACGATGCTAATAATCAAAATAACAAAAGCGCTCCCTATGATAATTCTGAAGCAGGCCTCTTGATGATTCACACAAACGCAAAAATACCTGGAGTGTACTTACTCGCCGTAGCTGAATGCATGGCAGACTTTGGCATCAATCAAAGAAAGTGGTTAGATGGGAGCCCATATCAAGTCATTGATGCAGGCATGCTTGATGCAACGGTTAGCTATGAAGCACTTTATGACTTGGTTATTAAAGCCGTTGAACTATCGAACAATACTGCGATAGGTGTGATGGTTGGACACCGATTAACATTGCAGTCTCACGGTATACTTGGCTACGCCTTAATGAACTGTGAAGATTTAGTATCAGCCGCTAAATTACTTGAGCAATATATATCATTACGCTTTCCCCTTATTGACATATCAACTCGGTATAACGATTCAGAATTCATCATCGAACTTAATGAAAAATTCCCGCTCAATGAAATACGAAATTTAGTATTAGAAGCGATACTGGTTACGATTAAGTCGGCTCTCGACCAATTAACACCTAAAATAAAAAAAAGCCTGACGATTAGTTTTCCCTATGCTAATAATCAAACAAATGCTTATCATAGTTTGACGGATTGCAAACTCATATTTAATGCACCCTGCGCAAGTATCAGTATTACAAAAGAATTAATGCTAGAACGAATTCCACTTGCCAATTTAGCCGCTTATAAAGAGGCAGAAATTTTATGCGCGAAAGAATTAAAAATCATTAATCAAGAAAGTAGCTATAAAAACAAAGTTAAACAAAAAATTCTGGCAAACAGTGAAAATTTTCCGACACAAGCAGTGATGGCATCATGGTTTAATATGACCTCAAGAACTTTGCACAGAAGGCTTGTCAGTGAAGGTGTGTCTTACCGTGAAATTTTGGAAGATGTAAAAAAAACGCTAGCCATTTCTTATCTTAAAAATACCGAGATGACGATTAAAGAAATTAGCTATTTTTTAGGTTATGAGGATGATCGAAATTTCAGCCGTGCTTTTAGACGCTGGCAAGGCATTTCACCGTCAAGGTATCGTTCTGAATGTTAATGTCGATTAATGAAAAAGCGCTGCATAAAGAAAAGCAATTGAATGCCTTTACAGCATGCAGTTTTAACTTTTTATCTTTTTGGCGTACTTTCTAGCAGGCGGCTTGCGAGCGCTAGGTTTCCCGCCACTTGATTTCTTCGCGCCCTTTTTTTTGAACCCAGCACCTTGCCCCTTTAATCCCTGCAATGCAGTCGGTATGTACTGCTTAGCCTGTTCAATCAGCGCCAACAAATGATGATTCAGCGGTTGCATAAATCCTTGGTAGTTAAGCTCGCGCTGGCTGATCGCGTTCAGCTGCTGTTCCCACAAAGCCGTCATATCAGGCGTAATGGCCGATTCAGGTAAGCTGTTGATTAAGCCCCTACCAATATCCGTACTGCGTATCTGCTTGCCCGTGCGCTGTAAAAAGTTACGCCTAAAAAGCAGCTCAATGATTCCCGCTCGCGTTGCTTCAGTACCAAGACCGTCGGTTTCTTTTAACGTCTTGCGAATTTCAGCGCTGCTGACATAACGCGAAATTCCTGTCATTGCGGCGAGCAAGGTACCATCATTAAAGTGTTCTGGCGGTGTGGTCTGTTTTTCGATGAGATTAGCGTCACTACATAACCAAGCATGCTTGCCATATTGCTTATCACCTTCATCAAGGTTAATCGGCGGTAGCGTTTGCCCACCATCGGATTTTTTATCACCATAAAGTACTTTCCATCCAAGCTTGAGTGGTTGCTTGGCTTGAGTCTTAAACAGTCCACCGGCAATGGTCGCTTCGACTTTGGTTTCAGCATATTGATAGGCAGGAAAAAACTGCATCAAATATTGGCGCGCAATATGACGATACACTTTTTGTTCAAATTGATTCAATTTTGAAAACTGTTCAACCGATATTGATTTTTCGCTCGGCACAATCGCATGGTGCG
>MDTG01072862.1_pt1 | contig 10392 bp, 11 predicted proteins | sample 811421 | NCBI WGS metagenome assembly MDTG01 (sample SAMN05326645, study PRJNA326480) | marine metagenome | isolation source: seawater | place: Pacific Ocean: South East | collected 2011
CTAATTCTATACAATTAGCTACAGAACCTCCACCGTTGTATCTCAAATCAATTATTAAATCATTTATATTTTGGCTATTAAATGAGTCAAAAACTTCATTTAATTCAACATTTTTATCTGCTACAAACTGATTGTACATTAAATAGCCTACTAATTCTCCATTTGGAAGTGTGAAGATTTCATTCACTTGAATTGGATTAATTTTGAAATTTTCTTCTTTTGTTAGTTCAATGTTTATTCCATTTTGTATTAAGTCACCATTTTGAACAGAAGCCATATTTAAGGTATAACTAAGATTGTCTCCAAAAAGTAGTGACCTATAATTATTTATAGTCAAAATAGTTCCATCAACGCCAGTGAAAAAATCACCTCTTTTAATATTTTTTCCAACGGCATCTGAGTCTTCCAAAATATATTTCACAAAACCAATAAGTTCATTACAATTTTCACATGAATATAACAAACCAAATTCCACACCATTTGTAGCGAAAATACCTTGTAAAGTATTTTCTAATTCAATATAATTATCCTGTATCCAACTAAATCTGTCATCAGGATGTTTCAATGACTCAAAAAATACTTCCGGATTATTATTATTACTTATAAAACTTGCATATTCTTTTTCATCATTTAATTTTTCGTCAGATAGTTCAGAAACTTCATCTTGCCAGTAATAAAATTCATTCAATCCTTTCCAAACAAAGTCACTTATCTGAAGTTCACCTTCAAGGCTAACGGCAGTGTCGTCCGAATCTAAATTTTTAATTGTAATTAGTTCATTTTCAGATTCTTCAGTTGAACATCTTACAAAAAAGATAATTATAAGTAATAAAAACTTAGAATTTTTTTTCATTGCAAATTCAAATAATTTGAAAACTTATTTTATGTCAAAGTTAAATAAATAGCAAGAAAAATAACAATTGAAAAACTTCTGTTATAATTTGGGATTAAATTCGTGTTAGTTTAAATAAAAGTAATCTAAAAAATTAATTAAATGAAAAGATGAAAAACATAATTATTACTGTCCTAGCAATACCAATTTTATGTATTCAAGTTAATGGCCAATCTATTTTTCAAAAATACCTAAACAATGATGATGTAGCTGTTTTTTCTATTAGTCCTAAAATGTTTAAAATGCTTGCAAAAATTAGTATAAGCGATAAGGATCCTCAAGCACAAGAATATTTAGACGTTGTAAGAAGCATTAATAATTTTAAAGTCCTTATCTCTTCAAATCAAGAAATAAATGATAATATTTCAAAATGGGTTACAGAATTTATTTCAGATAATGATCTTGAAAAGCTAATGAGTGTCAGAGAACTAGGAAATAATATTATTTTTTTTTAAAAAATGGAAAAAAACAAGGTCATTTAGAACAATTGCTAATGCATGCTAAAGAAAATCTTAATAAGTCTCAAAATATTGTTGACATTAGGCAAAATGAAATCAAATCTATTTTGATGCTTTTAGAGGGTGAGATTGATCTCAAAAAGATTTCTAAATTAACAGATAAAATGGTTCTTCCAGGAGGTGAACAATTGGGAAAAATTCGGAAAATTAAATTGATAAAAAATTAAACAATTCTTAATTATTTTAAAAATTCTGCTTGTTTACAATCAAACACCAGTATAATTAAAAGGAGTAATTTCCTTAAGTTTGGATTTAATGGAATCGTCTACGTCTAATTTCTCAATGAATTGTTGAATCGCCTTTTTATTAATCCCAGTATGATTACGTGTCAATTGCTTTAGAGATTCGTAAGGCTCCCTAAAGCCTTCTTTTCTCAAAATTGTTTGAATTGCTTCTGCAACGACAGACCAGTTATTGTTTAGGTCATCTTCTATTTTGGTGTTGTTTACAATCAATTTTTCAAGTCCTTTTAAAGTAGATATAAGTCCAATAAAAGTATGACCAAAAGGTACACCTATATTCCTCAGTACTGTGCTGTCTGTTAAGTCTCTTTGCAATCTAGAAATAGGAAGTTTTGCAGATAAAAATTCAAAAACTGCATTTGCAAAACAAAGGTTTCCTTCAGAATTTTCAAAATCGATAGGATTCACTTTATGAGGCATGGCTGAGGAACCTACTTCTTTTTCATTTATTTTTTGTTTAAAGTAATCCATAGAAATATATTGCCATATATCCCGATTTAAATCAATTAATATTGTATTTATTCGTTTAATTGCATCACAGAGAGCTGCAAAAGAATCATAATGTTCTATTTGAGTAGTTGGAAAAGAATAATTTAATCCCAATCTTTTTTCCACAAAGTTTTTTCCAAAATCTTTCCAATCAATTTCTGGATAGGCAACTTGATGTGCATTAAAATTTCCTGTCGCTCCAGAAAATTTAGCTCCAAAAGGGACTTGCAAAAGCATTTCTTTTTGAGCTTCAACGCGAATTACAAAAACTTTTAATTCTTTCCCAAGTATTGTAGGAGTTGCTGGTTGCCCATGTGTCCTTGCAAGTAATGGTATGTGTTTATATTCATCAGCCAGAGAGGATAATTGTTGAATCACCTTTTCTAATTTAGGAATATAAACTTGTTTTACAGCATTTTTTACTGAAAGTGGGATAGCTGTGTTGTTAATATCTTGTGAGGTTAAACCAAAATGTATGAATTCTTTAAAAGCTTGAAGCTCGAGCCTATCAAATTCTTTTTTGATAAAATATTCTACTGCTTTCACATCGTGGTTTGTTGTACTTTCAATTTCTTTAATCTCCAAAGCATCTTTGGATGAAAAATTGTTGTAAATAGATCGAAGTTCCTCAAAAAGTGAGTGATCAAATTTTGATAGCTGTGGAAGAGGTAATTCACAGAGTGATATGAAGTATTCAATTTCGACTTTAACACGATATTTAAATAAAGCTTCTTCTGAAAAAAAAGCAGAAAGAGATTTTGTTTTTGACCGATAACGGCCATCGATAGGAGAGATTGCATTAAGCGGAGTTAGTAGCATGATTACCTATTTGTTTACAAAGATACGAGTAAAATAAGCTAACAAAGGACTCTGTTCTTAAAAACTAATTGAAATCTAGTATAAACACCTTACCAGAATGTTGTTTTAGAATTAATTAGCATATAACTTAGTTGATAATAACTATGGGCTATCTCCACCTAAAATAAGTTTGTATCTTCATATAAACTTAAAATGATTTAAATAAATGCAAATTATATAAGAAATTTAATAAATTAAAGTTGTAAAACTCGATACTCTTCATAACATTTTGAGATGGCTTCCAAAATTTGTAAATCGTTAGCATCACTCATAAAAGTATCGGAATAATTACAATTCCGAAGAATTTCATCAATATCAATACGTTTGATTCCTAAGAGTTGGATGAGTACTTGGCGGTCAAATTTGGAAACTAAAAGATTTTTGATTTCATCATCTTCACGCATACGTTTAATTTTTCGCATTTGTAATGCATTTTTACCGAACATATTATTAAGGTAATCTACGGGATTAAATAAATTCCCAACAGCTTTGGAAAAATTCCCTAAACTTCTATTTCCAGATTCATATCCAAGATTTGGAAGACCTGATATGCTGTATCGTCTTACATTGTTAATAGGTGCATTCTTTACATCAATATCCAAATAGCCTGTTAGTTGATATGGGCGAAGTTCAATTTCTTCTAGCGCAAAAGCCAATTCTGTCATAACAAATTTAAAATTTCCAAATTTTAACATATCGTTTGTCACGGCAATTTTTAGTGGTTTAAAACCAAGGTAAGAAAAATAAAGAGTGTCGTTTACTTGTGCTGGAATTCGAAAAACTCCCTTTCGGTCGGTAATTGCTCCTATAACCTTTGTCAAATTTAAAACATGGACACTAGACATAGGAAGCCCTGTTGTCTCGTTTTCAACATTAGCAATAAATTCTTGTTGTGAAAGTCCCTTTAAGCTAAATAAAATAAGAATAGTTATCCAAATCTTCCTCATGTTCTAAAATTATATAAAATTCATTTAAAAATTCTGTCTCTTAAAAGATTTAATCTATTCTACATTTTTTAATAAGGCTATTAGTTTTTTTGAAGCTTTTGCTCTATGACTGATTTTATTTTTTATTTCATATCCTAATTCTCCAAAGGTTTTGTTGAAGCCTTTTGGGATAAAAATAGGGTCATAACCAAAACCGCTATTTCCTCGCTTTTCGAAAATAATATTTCCATGTACTCTTCCTTCAAAGGAATAGGTTTTTCCGCTTAGATGTAAATGAAATACTGATCGAAAGTTGGCCGAGGGATATTTTACTCCTTTTAATTCCACCCAAATTTTTTTAATATTTAGTTCGTTATTTTTTTTTGGTCCAGCGTAGCGTGATGAATAAACACCTGGATAACCATTTAATGCATCAATTTCTAATCCAGAGTCATCTGAAAAACAATCTAGCCCAAATTTATATCGAATATAATCTGCCTTTATTTGAGCATTCTCTTCCAATGTAGAACCAGTTTCTTCTATTTCATTAAAACAGCCAATGTCTTTAAGGCTAAAAATAGAAAAGGATTTTGGAACTAGTTTTTTAAGTTCATTTACCTTGTTTTGATTGTGTGTAGCAAAAATAAGGTTCATTTAATTGTTGTGATATGGATGGTTATTGATAATGGTAAATGCACGGTAAAGCTGCTCACAAAAAAATAGTCGAACCATCTGATGAGAAAAAGTCATTTGAGAAAGAGATAAAAGCTTAGGATATTTCATATAAATTTCTTTTGAAAAGCCATAGGGGCCTCCTAAAATAAAAAGAATTCTTTTCTTACCATAGTTCATATAATTATCTATTTGTTTTGCAAAAGCAATTGAACTATATGATTCACCCTTTTCGTCTAGCAGTATAACAGTATCATTAGGTTTAATTTTTTGAAGTAAGGCCTTAGCTTCAGCTTCTTTTGTTAATAGAGGATCTGATCTTTTTTGTAATTTTTTATAATTAAGGCATACTATCGTAAATTTAACGTAATACTGCAACCTTTTTTTATATTCCTCAATAGAATCTGACCAAAAAGTATGTTCTGTTTTTCCGATACATAGTAATTGAATTTCCATAATGTAAAGTTACGAAGGCTATCGATTTTTAATGGATTTATCTCTACATATGGTTAAGCATTTTATATTTGTAATGTAATACGGAATTATACCATGTCCAAATTTTTGCAACTCCCTGTTATTAAGTCACTTGTGTTTTTTTTAAAAGCGATTAAACCGCCTGGCTTTTACGGATTTTCAATTTATGACTTGTTGGAAATGTATATCATAGGAATAGTAAAAGGAGCATTGACATCTAGGGCAGGAAGTATTTCTTTTAGTTTTTTTATGGCCTTATTTCCTTTTCTTTTGTTTATACTAAATTTAATTCCCTTCATTGATTTAATTCCTTTTATCCAAATAGATAATTTTGATCAAACTTTTTTAAATTATATAGAGTTATTTCTTCCGCCAGAAACCCAAACTTTTTTTGCAGACATCTTTGAAGATATTAAGAATAAGCCTAGAGGAGGATTGCTTTCTTCAGTTTTTGTGTTGTCTATTTTTTTGTCAGCTAATGGGATTTCTGCAATTTTTGGAAGTTTTGAAGTTTCTTATCATATAGCTTTTTCGAGAAATTTTTTCCGACAGTATTTTTTATCAGTGGGAGTAAGTGTTCTTTTAGCATTTCTTTCTTTAATTACTGTTATTATATTCTTTTATTTTGAATTTTATATCCTAAATAATTTAGATTCTTTGATCCCTTCTGAGATTCGATGGACTCGAATAGGGCAATTAGCCTTCTTTGGATTATTTGTATATGTCACGGTAAGTATTTTATACTATTTTGGTACCGTAGAGGGAAGAAAGAGTCAATTTTTTACTCCTGGAGCGTTGATGACAACTTTTCTTTTATTTTTAACAACTTATGGCTTTAGAATTTACATTGAAAATTTTTCCAATTACAATCAACTTTACGGTTCTATAGGTGCCTTGTTAATCTTTCTTTTGTATATCTGGATTAACTCTAATATTTTACTTCTTGGATTTGAATTAAATGCTACTTTGACTCGATTTAAAAGGGAACCAAAGGAAATTTCTAATGAAATTTGAAGTTCCAAAAAATTTTATTGATGTATTACTTCCTTTGTCACTTCCAAAGGCTTACACATATTATCTCTCAGAAGAACAAGCAAGTTTAGTTAGACCTGGCTTTCGAATTGCTGTGCCTTTTGGAAAACAAAAAATTTATACTGCTATTGCAAAACGAATACATAAAGTAGCTCCTCAAACATACGAACCAAAACCTATCTTTATGATAATTGATGACTTTCCAGTTGTAACCGAAAATCAGTTGGAGTTTTGGAAGTGGCTTTCTGATTACTATATGTGTTCAGAGGGTGAGGTGCTTCGCGCAAGTTTACCTTCTGCTCTACTTATTGAAAGTCAAACAATTATTGTAAAGTGTGAAGTAAATCAAAATCAATTAGATTCTCTTTCAAACACTCAATATATTGTTTATGAAGCTCTTCAGAAACAAAGCTTAACTATAGAAGAGATAATTAAAATTACAGATTTAAAGAGGGCTATGCCTCTTATTATGAATATGATTGAAAAAAAAGTAGCGATGATTCATCAGAGGTTCGAAGAAAAATTTAAGCCTAAATTAATACGTGTTGTTCAATTGAGTAAAGCCTACGATAATGAGAAAAAATTAGAAAATATATTTAAAAACTTAAAACGTGCTCCAAAACAAAGAGCAATTATTATGGTCTTTCTTAGTAAAGGGAATAATTTGAGTTCATGGATCACAATAAATTCTTTAAAGGAAAAAGCTCATGTAAATAGTGCACCCATAAAATCATTGTTGAAAAAGGGAATATTAATAGAAAGTTATCAGGAGATCAATCGTAAATTGGTAAGAAACATAGATGAAAAAGTTGAACATAAAAACTTGTCTTTTACACAGAGTAAGGCTTTAATTGAATTAAAAATAGAATTACAAAAAAAAGGAGTTGTTCTATTTGAGGGAGTAACTGCTTCTGGTAAAACAGAGGTTTATATAGAATTAATTCAGGAACAAATAAAACAGGGTAAACAAGTACTTTACCTTTTACCAGAAATTTCATTGACTTCACAAATTGTAACTCGCTTGAATTTACGTTTTGGGAATAAAGTTTTAGTATATCATTCAAGATTCTCAATTCACGAGAGAACAGAAGTATGGAATCAGGTATTGAATTCAAATCAAAATGGACAAATCATCGTCGGTGCTCGTTCAGCAGTTCTTTTACCTTTTAGAAATTTAGGTTTAGTTATTGTAGATGAAGAGCATGAAAATTCCTACAAACAATTTGATCCAGCTCCTAGATACCATGCTAGAGACAGTGTTATTTACCTTTCTAAAAAGAAAAAAGCTGGAGTAGTTTTAGGCTCTGCTACACCTTCTATTGAGACTGCTGAGAACGCGATAAATGGTAAATATGGTTGGGTGAAATTAAAAGAACGTTATGGGGGAGTTGCACTTCCACAAATTGAATTGATTGATCTTAAAAAAGCTCATCGAAAAAAAAAGATGAAGGGATTTTTTACTAACGAACTATTTGATGCCATAAGTTTAACCATTAGTCAAGGGAAACAAGTTATTTTATTTCAAAACAGAAGAGGCTATGCACCTATTTTAGAATGTGAAAGCTGCGGTCATTGCCCTCAATGTGCTCAATGTGATGTATCATTGACATACCATCAAAAACAGAACCAGTTAAGATGTCATTATTGTGGGTATAATATACCTTTTCCTTCCCAGTGCCATGCATGTGGGATGACAACACTAACTACAAAAGGGGTGGGTACCCAACAAATTGAAGAACAATTAATGCATCATTTTCCAGAAGTAAATGTTGGAAGAATGGACTGGGACAGTACCAGAGGTAAATGGGATTTTGACAAAATCATTAGAAAATTTGATAAGGGAAAAATACAGATACTGGTTGGAACTCAAATGGTAGTTAAAGGTTTGGACTTTAAAAATGTTCTGCTTGTTGGAGTAATTAATGCTGACCATGTGCTAAATATTCCCGATTTTAGAGCTCATGAGCGGAGTTATCAAATGCTTTGCCAAGTTGCGGGTCGAGCAGGACGAGCAGATCAAAAAGGTAAAGTAATCATCCAAACTTTTCAGCCTGAACATCCAACCTTAAAACAAGTATTAAAACATGATTATGAGAGTCTATTTGAAGTTCAGAAAAAAGAAAGAATGGAATTCCATTATCCTCCTTATTATAGAATGATTCGTATTACTTTTAAAAGTCGTCAGTATGAGACAGTAAATACTTCATCCGAATGGTTTTCAAATGTAGTAAAACAATCATTTAAGGGCTCTGTATTGGGCCCAGTATTTCCTTTGGTTGCTAAAGTAAGGAACCTATATCATAAACAATTACTTATAAAGTTAGATAACCATCAGAATGCGAAAACAGTAAAGGAAATTTTAAAACGAACACATAAAAGCTTTCAAACAATTACTGTTTTTCGTAACACAAGAGTAAGTTTTGACGTTGATCCTTATTAAAAATAAAAAGGAGGAATAAATTCCTCCTTTTTGCCCCAAATCTTACCATGAACTTAACCTACTTATGTTCAGGTTCAGTAAATGTAAAACAATATTTTAGATCTACAAGAAAATTGTAGAATTAATTAAATTGATATTTATTACATTCCTTAAATTACTAAAAAGCCTTTTAAATATTAGATTTAGTTTGTTTTATAAGTATTTTTCAAATGAATAATATTCTGATATATATTTGGGATTATTCAAAGAGAAACGTACTTTTGCGATCCAAAAAATATAAATATGAATCAATACGAATCTGTTTTCATTTTAAATCCCGTTCTATCAGAAACCCAGATAGAGGAAGCAGTTCAAAAGTATGTTAACTTTATAAAGTCTCAAAAAGGCAAACTATCTAACCAAGAAAATTGGGGTCTTAAAAAGTTGGCTTACCCTATTGAAAATAAAAAAAGTGGCTTCTATCACCTTTTTGAATTCTCCGCTCTTAACGAGACGGTCTCTGCATTAGAACTAGAATTTCGTCGTGATGAACGGGTTATGAGATATCTAACAGTGAAACTTGACAAGCATGCTCAAGCATGGGCAGAGAAAAGAAAAAAACGGAATAAAGTAAAATAGTAAAAATGTCTAAAATAGAAGAACAAAACTCAGGAAAAAAGGAAGGTGAAATTCGTTATTTAACTCCTCTAAACATTGATACTTCTACTCAAAAAAAGTATTGCAGGTTCAAACGTTCTGGAATTAAATATGTTGACTATAAAGACCCTAACTTCCTATTAAAATTTGTTAATGAGCAAGGAAAAATTTTACCTAGAAGACTAACAGGCACTTCTTTAAAATATCAACGCAAAGTTTCTGTTGCAATAAAAAGAGCACGTCATTTGGCATTAATGCCTTACGTAGCAGATATGTTAAAATAATAAAATATTTATTCATGGAGTTAATATTAAAGGAAGACGTTCAAAACCTTGGTTTTAAAGACGATATTGTCTTTGTAAAAAACGGCTATGGCCGTAATTATTTGATACCTAAAGGAAAGGCAATTATAGCAACATCTTCTGCAAAAAAAATATTAAAAGAAAACCTCAAACAACGTGCATTTAAAGAACAATCAATTATTGACCAGACTACAAAAAAAGCAAAAAAAATACAAGCTTTAAAAATTAAGTTAACTTCTAAAGTAGGTTCAGAAGATAAGTTGTTTGGTTCTATTACAAATGCTGATTTAGCTGAAGCAATAAGTTCACATATTTCTGAATTTGATAAAAAATATATTACTCTTCCAGGAAAAAATATTAAACGTCTGGGAAGTTATGTTGCTAAAATTAGACTTCATAGAGATGTTAGCTTCGATTTTCCATTTGATATTGTTGCTGAAAAAAAAGCGTAGCTTAAATCAACTTATTTTCAATTCCCTATTTTTGATTGGGAATACTGTAAGCTAATTAAAACTTATTTTTCCAATTCGCCAAAATAGAAGATATTTGTATTATTATATCCAAAATGGCAATAAAACCATCTACATCAAAAGGGACTAGAGATTTTTCACCTAATGAAATTGCTAAGCGTAACTATATAAAAAATATTCTACAAAATGCTTTTGAAATATTTGGTTTTAACCCAATTGAAACCCCAAGTTTTGAAAGACTTGAGACTCTAACCGATATATATGGAGAGGAAGGCGATAGATTATTATTTAAAATTTTAAATTCTGGAGATAAAATTAATAAGGCTGATACCGGTGCTTTAACTTTAAGGGACAATCAAAAATTTATTCAATCTATTTCAGATAAAGCACTTCGATATGACCTAACGGTTCCCTTCGCGCGTTATGTTGCACAACATCAAA
>MDTG01213385.1_pt1 | contig 10392 bp, 7 predicted proteins | sample 811421 | NCBI WGS metagenome assembly MDTG01 (sample SAMN05326645, study PRJNA326480) | marine metagenome | isolation source: seawater | place: Pacific Ocean: South East | collected 2011
ACGCCAGCGTATGCAGGGGGGGCAACGATCGGTCCGGACCGCAACGGTGCAGGCGGGACCCCGACTATTCGACGAAGGTGAACCGACCAGAGGTCAGATCGTAGACGCCGCCGACGACCTTGCACCGACCGGCATCGACCGCTTCGGAGATCAGCGAGGAATCATCCAGGATCCTGCGTACGCCGTTGCGCACGTTGATCTCGATCGCCGCGGAGAGTCGATCCTCGGCGCCGCGGGAAGCCGCGGTGGCGGGCAGGATGTGGGTGACCAGATCCGGAAGTCCGCCGGGCAGGGCGGTCACGTCGTCCTCGTGCTCGATCGCGGCGTGCACCGCACCGCACCCGCTGTGCCCCATGACCACGACCAGCGGGGACTTCAGGATTCCCACGGAATACTCGAGGCTGGCGATGATCTCCGGCGTGGGCAGGTTGCCCGCCACGCCGCAGACGAAGAGTTCGCCGATGGTCCGGTCGAACACGATCTCCGGTGCGACCCGGGAATCGGCGCAGCGAATGACGGCGGCGAAGGGACTCTGGCCCGATGTGGTGCGATCGCGGGCCGCAAGGTGATCGTGGGGATCGGCCGCATTCCCGATGAAGCGGTAGTTGCCCTGCATGAGCGCATCGATCGCTTCGTCGGGGGTCCGGATGGCCGGCGGCGGGGGGGAGTCGGATGTGGGCGCACTGCTCATGGGGATTTCGTCGACTCGCGGTTGATTCGGTGCCAGATGATGCGCATTCCATATCGGATGGCAAGCGAACCTCCATGCATTTTTCGGTTCGATGTCATAATGCACCCATGACGATTTCCGAATCCGATGTCGATGGTGTGATTCTGGTCCTGAATCGCAGGGTGCATCCCGGCCGCGAAGCCGCCTACGAGGAATGGCGGCAGCGGATTGCGGAGGCCGAACGGGCCGCTCCCGGATTCCTGAGTCGGGAAGACATTCCGCCGCTGCCCGACGGGCAGGACTGGCATACCTCGATCATCCGTTTCGAATCCGCAAGGCAGCTCGACGCCTGGATTGCAACCCCGACCTGTCAGGACCTGCTCGCAGAAGTCGTGCCGTTGTGCGGTGACGTGGCGAAGTCCAGAGTCGTACCCGGTTTCGAAGGCTGGTTCCCCCGGAAGGACGGGGAGGTCGCATCCGGTCCTCCGGCATGGAAGATGACCTTGACCGTGGTGCTCGCGCTCTACCCGTCCATCTTTCTCATCTCGTGGCTCTTCACCAGTCGGGTGGACTGGGCGTTTCCCGTGAAGTTGCTGGTGAGCAACCTCATCGCCGTGTCCTGCGTCTCGTGGATCTCCATGCCGCTGGTCCGCAAACTGCTCGGCCGCTGGTTGGGGCCCCGTGGCGTCGTGTCGCCGCGTGGCGACATCGGAGGAGCCATTGCGATCCTTCTTGGACTGCTGGTGATGCTGTGGATCTTTCTGCAGGTTCCGGTGAACTCGTGACGAAGGCCGAGTCCGATCATCGAAGGCTTTCGACGATCAGGCCTGATCGGCTTCCTGCATGGATTCCCATTCGTCGGCCGGGATGTCCTCAATGACAACTTTGCCCTTCAGGAACTGCAGACATCTCTGTTTCTTGCAGTTAATGACGATTCGAGGCATCTTTCCTTGGGCAATGACTTCCTTTCTGAAGTCCTCGGGCCGTCGTCCCAGATCAACCGCCATCAGGTTGATTTCCTTGTTGATTAGGGCTTCGTCAGCGTTGATCTTTAGATGCTTCGCAAGCAGGTTGATGATTCCGTCACGGCAAGCCAGTGCGTTCGAGTCTCTGTCCCATTCTTCCTGCATCTGTTCGATCTGACGCTTGATCTCGTCAGTGGAATGTCCAGCGGCCCTGGCCTTTTCGAGTAAGTTTTTGGCCAGTTTATTTCTCCTGCCCTGGATCACGTGCAGTGGAACCCGGAAATCGATCTTCTGTTCGACGGCGTCGAAGAGCTGGTCCGCCATGGTGAGCAGCTGGTCCCGATTGTTCTTGGCTTCCATCGCATATCGGATCTGGGTGCGCAACACCTCTTCGTTGGGACTGCCGTACATCTCGACCACCTTGTCGACCGATGCCGGGGTGATCTGTTCGATCCGGTCGCACTCGATTTTCAGAACGGCTCTCTGGCCGTGCAGCGAATGGCCTTCCGGCGCATTGATGTCGATTTCCAGCGTCTGCCCCGGCGCGATGTCCGGAAGATGACTTTCGAAGTTCGGGACCGGAATTCCGGAGATGAGGGTCGGCTGACCGGTCGGAGGAATCTGGATCTCCAGGCCATCGAGTCGAAGAGGCGGTTCGGCGGAATCGGCCAGGATGACCTGCAGATTGCAGCTGATGATGTCGTCCGGCCGGGGTGTTCCTTCCCGGGGGTGCCGCTCACCGGCCATCAGGCATTGCTGGTGCATTTCTGCATCGAGAATGTTCTGGTCGATCTCTCGAACCGGTCTTTTGATCGTGATATCCGACCAGGAAGGCCACTGCACATCGCCTTTCCTATCCAAATAAAGGGTGATCTCGAAGGGAGTGCCCTCCTTGATCACAGGCGTGCTTCCGTGGAGATGAGGCCCCCAGACCGACTGGTCGCCGTGCTCCTCCATCGCAATCGCCATGCACTCCTTGATAATCGCTGCGATCAGTTGCGGGTCCTTGAGCACCACGCCGTCTTTTCTGAGCCGCTTGGATATGCGTTTGATTACTTTCGCTTCGATCTTGATGCCGAGGTCGATGAAGTCGTCGTTTGAGTCGACGATCGAAATGTCCACGGAATCACGTTCAAGCAGATGCGTGTTTGGGGTCGGTGCACGATCAGTCATTACCGCTCCAGCCTCGAAGGTCGTGGGAAGTTATACTATAGGTCATGGAATCGGGTCCGCAAAATCCAAAGCTCATGAAGTCGCTGCAGGATCTCACCCGTCGTCGACTTTTCGTGATGGCGGAAGAGAGCTGCCTTGAGCATCTCGAGTCACATCCGAACGATTATCACGTGCAGCTGGTCCTTGCGGGCATCTACTATGAAGTGTTGGACTTCGGTCAATCGCTCAGTCTGTACGAAAATATCATCCAGATCAAGCCCGATCACTGGCCTCTGTATCGGCTGGCTGCCGTCTCTGCTTTGCGTTCCGGCAAGGTTGACAAGGCGCTCGAGTTCGCAAGGGCCTATCATGAAGCCGTCGGAGAGATTCCCGAGGCGTTGACGCTTCTGCTGGACATCTTCGAGCGAAACAACCGAATCGACGAAGCGGAGGAGATTCTGGCGAAACCGTCCTGCGACTCCCTCGAACGGCCGTCGTTCCACTACTTCAAGGCGAGGATCCTGATCCAGCGCAAGAAGTACGAGGAAGCAATCGATCTCATCACGCCGATTGTCCGCCAGGAACTGTATTCCACATCCGGCCTGATTGAGAGGGACTTCTGGTTCCTGCTGGCGAAGATCCACGATCGGATGGGTGAATACGATCTCGCCTGGGAGGCTGCGGAATCCGCGCACGCAACAGAAAATTCGCAGTGGTCGTCTGAGATGTACGACCTTCGCATCTCCAGTCTCATCGAGACCCTGGATGGCAACGCATTTGCATCGCTGGCCCGCGCATCGAAGAATGAGGAGCGGCCCGTCTTCATCGTCGGCAACCCCAGGAGCGGCACGAGTCTGCTTGAACAGATTCTCGGCATGCACCCTTCGGTGGAGAATGCAGGAGAGCTGTCGATCACGACGTTGATGAAGAATCGTCTGGGGCCCATGGTGGATTCGTTCCTCGAATGGCCGGCGAATCTCTACGACTTGCGTGTTCCCGATGCGGACAAGTTGGTTCAGATGTATGCCAACGCCACGGAGTCCGTGTGCCCCGGGGCCACGGTGGTCACCAACAAATCACTTTCGCTGCAGGAAGATCTCTGCTATCTGTCGCTGTTGTTCGACAAGGGGAAGGCGATCAATCTTCGGCGGCATCCCCTGGACAACTGCGTGTCGTGCTTCATGACCTCGTTGAGTTCGGCGGGGCACAGCTACGCCACCTCGCTCGATTCGCTTGCATCGACCTGGATTGGCCGCCGCAGGCTGCAGGATCACTGGCCGCAAGTCATCGACATGCCGATTCTGGAACTGCACTACGAGAATCTGGTGGCGAACCAGGAGCATGAGACGCGCAGGCTGCTGGAGTTTCTCGAGCTGCCATGGCATGATCAATGCCTCGAGTTCCACACGTCCAAGCGGGTGGCTCGGACCATCAGCTACGATCAGGTCAATCAGAAGATGTACTCGTCATCCTCCGGTCGATGGAGGAATTACGAGAAGCACTTGGGACCTTTGATCGATCGTCTCAGCGAGTATCTCTGAATCAGCCGAAATCAATAAGAAACGAGCCCCCGCAAGCGGGGGCTCGTTCGTGTGACCTTTCAGTCAGTCCTCGAGGCGCGATCAGGCGCGACGACGACGGGTGCCGGCGAGGCCAGCGAGGCCCAGAAGGGCCAGAGCACCGGGTGCGGGGACAACCGTGAAGGTGCCCGAGACACTGGCGCCACTGGTGAATGCAAGCACGTAACTTCCGTAGGTGAATGCATCGGAACCGTCCTGGAATCCGCCGTAACCGGTGTCAACCCAGCCATCAGAGTACACGTCGAACATCGTGATGGTGTAGTCGCCAGCTGCCAGATCCAGGTTCACCAAGTTCAGGTAGCCGTAGGATGTGACGTTGGCGGGGTCGTACAGGCCAATGATTCCACTGCTTACGAAAGCTGAGCCAGTTGCTGAATTGAAGAAGCTACTGGAAGTGACTGCAGAGTTCTGAGCCACAATGTTGCCATCCGAATCAGCTATTTGCCAACTTGCTTCACCAGGGAAAGCGTCGTAGTGGAATTGAACGATGGCTGCACTTGCAGCACCGCCAATTGCCGCAGCAGAGACTCCTGCTGCACTGAGCATAAATCGCTTGCTCATTTGAGATACCTCCTCATGTCTTTCCTCCCTTCCGGATCTCGGCAATGATCTGAAGGACGATTGAAACGCATGCGAGTTGTTCCTCGTACGGGATTCTGCCGAATATCCCTGAGGCCGAGCCTGAAACGAGTGGTGGACGCTCGGAGCCCACCAAGTGGAGTGCGGCATGAGATACCGCATGAGAAGGAGTCATTTGATGTCGAGGGGGGGCTCTCTACTTCCCCGTTCCTCTTCCTCTTCCTTGATCGGGAGCCTATTACTCCATATCGATCACGTTCATGGTGCCTCGGCTCCAACCCCATGTCAACGCTTTATTAATAATCCGGAGTGGAAAAACCCTGCAACAAAGGGCATTCAAGGCTCTCTGGTTGATTTTTGGTGCAAAAATGGCCTTCGCGGTCCGTTGGATGGGTTTGTTATCGACCCGAATTCGTTCACGGAAGTCATCCCCGACCCCGGAGGATGCGTTGCAGACGGATGGATCATTGTTCCTTCATGGTCATCATGTCCGGGCTCTCTGGTCGATTGATGGAGCAATGATCAAGCCCGTTCTCCTCACTGCCGTTCTGGTACCGATGCTGCTTGCAGGATGCGGGCGTTCATTGCCGTCTCCGCCTGAAAAGCCCGCCATGGACGGGATGGGGGCGGACGTGGTGGCGATCGTGGACACCGCTCATGCGGCATGCGTCCGAGCCCCGAAGGACCTGGCGGTTCGGGCTCGATTGGGGCGTGTCTTTCACGCCAACGGCTTTTCGGCCGAGGCCAGAAAGGCCTACGGGCAGGTCGTTGCCGCCATGCCCTCCCACGGTCCGACGCTGTATCAAATGGCAATGCTCGAACGGGAACAGGGCAACGCCGAACACGCCGGTGAACTTCTGCGTCGTGCGATCGACGCGTCCGGGGGGAACATCGTCATGCAACTCCGCCTGGGGAACTGGGCGATGGAATCGGATGACGATGAACAGATGATGCTCGTTCTGGAATCGCTTCGCAGGACCCATCCCCAGCATCCGGCGGTCAGGGTGCTGGCGTCTCGCCATGCCTTGAAGTCGGGGCAGCCCCAGCGGGTGGTGGAGATCCTGTCGCCCCTGGTCCGTTCCAACGAGTCCCATCCGTACTGGCGGTATCTGCTGGGGCGTGCGCATCAGCAACTGGGCAATGAGCGTGCGGCGTACCGACTGCTTGCGACGGCCAACTCGACGCCCCAGCCGATCCAGGACGTCTTCATGCAGGAGGTCATGAAGGAGAAGCGTGGATTCAATGCGGCCTTCAGGCGGGCCGAGGCATTGCAGCGCAACGGCGATTTCGATGGTGCGATCAAGATCTATCGTCGTCTGATGCCGCTGTATCCTGATCAGGGCGTCCCGTTGCTGAATGCGATCAGTCAGGCTCATTTCAGATCGTCGGATCTGAAGGCAGCCCGGGATGCGCTCGATCGGGCTCTCGAACTGGATGCCGAGAATGCGGAGACCCATCTCAACTACGCGGTACTGCTCGCCAGGGATCAGCCGGAGGAAGCCGTACGCTGGGCCAGTCGTTCCCGGGCCCTCGATCCCGGGAATCCGCTGGTCCACGATCGAATCGCACGATTGGAACTGGCCCGCGGGAATCCTGAAGAGTCGCTCGCAGCCGCCGAGGAGGCCATTCGACTCGGGGCCTCCGATCCCGGCCTCTTCATCGTGCAGACGACATGTCTCATGCAACTGAACCGTCCGCTCGATGCGGCACGGTCCCTGCGAAGCCTGCTGGAGGCCCATCCGATGTACGATTCGGCACGAATGATGCTGGTCGACATCGTCGTGAACTCCGGAGGCCGTGAGGAAGCCATCGAACTCCTTGAGCAGGGATTGACGCTGCGTCCCGGCAATGCGGCGTTTCTGGAACGGCTGAGGGGGCTGGCTCAGTCGCCTGCGGCGGAAGACTCGTCGCCCTGATCGGGGATCGCATCGGTCGCGATCGGTTCCGCCGATGCCACGGTGGCATCGGCGAAGCGAAGGCATTCGATGTTGCGAAGCGTGTCGGTCCCGTCTCGATCGGGCACGAGATCACGCACCATTCGCACCGTGCCGACCTGTTTCAGCACGTAGTCGGCCCGCGGGCCCCTGAAGACCACGGTGTCGAACCCCTGGCCGCCGTCGATCACATTGTCGCCCCGATTTCCGGTCAGGATGTTGTCCGCATCGTTGCCCGTGAGAGCGACCGGGTTCGCACCGGTCAGACGGACCTGGACGTACCAACGTGATTTGGCCGTCCACGGTCGGGACGGATCGTATTCAAGGGTGAACTCGCCGGCGAATCCCGGATCGATGAGCGCCTCGTACCCGTGCATCATCCGCGGCAGGAACGCCTCGATCAGCTCCTTGCCGCGAGGATCCTTCTCTTCCAGTTCAGTCCGCGTCTTGGCGATGTACAGTCCCCACATTCCACCGGGTCGCTCCTCGAAGGTCGTCCACAGGCCGTAGTAGGTGTCGATGACGGAAGCGATGTACTCCTGAGCGAGGCTGTCCTCTTCGGCCAGTTCGCGGATCCACTCACGCACGCCGGGGTCGATCGGGATCGCCCAGCGGCCGTCCTGGATCGCGGCGATCGCCTCGCGCTTCAGTTCGGTCTGGTACTCGGGTGCCGCGCCGGGCATGAAGGTTCCGATGCCGGCATCGTGCACGAGATGGAAGATCTCCTCGAAGCCCGCATCGCGATGTTCCCAGTCGCTCTCGAGGTACCACCGGGACCCGTCCACGGGGCATTCTTCCTCGTAGAGGGGCTGGGCGTGGAGATGGGGCTCCTCGCCCTCTTCGTGCGCACCTTCGGGCATCATCAGCATGGCCCGGTTGTCGGCCATGGCGTTGGCGATGGCCGATTTGTCCGTTCCGTACCGGCTGCCGGGCACATCGGTAAGAAAGAATTGCAGCAGGTTGCGGGCCCGGGCCACCGCGATGTCGCGGACGCCGGGCTGGGCGATGATCCGGATCGGCTTCCCGTTGGGAGCGAGCACCTCGGTGTACTTGGTGAAGCCCTCCCGTCGCCAGGCGGCGGGTGCGTTCCCGGGCAGCGGTCGGAGACCGAAGCGATCGGGATCGGCCGTCGGTGATGCGGGCGTCGCCGGGGGAACGGGCGGGACCGGGGAGGCCGGGGGGGTGGTGAGCAGGGCGAGCAGTACCAGGCTGAACATCCGTGCATCCTAGTGCGGCGGGGTGGCGAGAGCGGGGCGTTCCTGAAATGATGGTCGCATGCACCGATTCCATCTGCTCATCGCCGTCCTCATCCTCCTTCTCGGCCGCACTGTGCTGGCGTCCATCGACGTCACCGATGCGCGGATCGACACCGCCCTCGACGTCGCCGGTGACAACCGTGACGAGATCCGCCGTGCGTTGGACGATGCTCCCGACGACCAGCGTCGCTACATGCGATGGCTGGTGGCCCACATGCCGCCGCGGGATCTGCAGTCGCTGGATGCGGCCTTCCTGCTGAACAACTGCGATCTTGCCTGCCGTGCATGGCGATCGGCACCGTGGCACGGGGAGATCGACGAGGCGATGTTCGTCGATACCATTCTGCCCTACGCCAGCGTCAACGAGCGTCGGGAGGACTGGCGCACCGAGTTCATGGAGCGATTCACCCCGCTGGTGGCCGATGCGAAGACGCCCGGCGAAGCGGCGGCCATGCTCAACAACCGCGTGTTCCCGATGGTCGGCGTCATCTACTCGACGAAGCGTCCGAAAGCGGACCAGAGTCCCTACGAGAGCATCGAGGCCGGCATGGCTTCCTGCACGGGACTCAGCGTGATCCTCGTCGACGCCTGCCGGTCCGTGGGCGTTCCGGCCCGCTTCGTGGGCACGCCGCTGTGGAGCGACCAGAGCGGCAATCACTCCTGGGTGGAGGTCTGGGACGACGGGGCGTGGCACTTCACGGGTGCGGCGGAGCCCTCGGGCATGGAACTCGATCGGGCCTGGTTCACCGGCCGGGCCGCGACGGCCACGCGCGAAGATCCCCGCAACGCCATCTACGCCGTGACCTGGCAGGACAGCCCGATCCACTTTCCGATGAGCTGGCGGCCCGGCGACACGTCGGTCGGCGGCATCGACGTCACCGACCGGTACACGGTCGATCGGCAGCCGGTCCCCGAGGGCATGGCTCGGGTCCGCGTTCGCGTCGTGGACGAGGACGATCGCCGGATTCGCGTTCCGGTGCGGGTCGAGATCGAGGGCATGGAGCCGATGGCGATCGAAACCCGCGACGAGCGGTTCGACGCCAACGACCACGCCGAACTGCTGCTTCCCGTCGGCAGCGAGGCGACTGCCATCGTCGACGGCGGTTCGCATTCGATGGCGTTCACCGTCGAGCACGACGAGCAGCTGATCTCGATGAAGACGCCGGCGGTCGACGAGTCGGCGCCGCTGACGCGGACCGAGGCCGAGGCCGCCATGGAGCGGCTGCGGGCCGAACACGCGGAGATGATCCGACGGACCCGACGGGCCGAGCACGAGGCCCGCCTGCTGAAGCTCGGTGATCATGAGATGAAGTACTGGTACGAGGTGCACGGTGACGCGCCGGCCGACGGTCGCAGCCTGTACATCTCCATGCACGGCGGTGGGGGAGCGCCGGCCGAGGTCAACGAGCAGCAGTGGAACAACCAGAAGAAGCTCTACACCCCGGACGAAGGCGTGTACCTCGTGCCCCGGGCGCCGACCAACACCTGGAACATGTGGCATCAGGGGCACGTCGACGACTTCTACGACCGGTTGATCGAGAACCTGATCGTCTTCGAGAACGTCGATCCGGATCGCATCTATCTCATGGGCTACAGCGCCGGAGGCGACGGGGTGTACCAGCTCGCACCGCGGATGGCCGACCGGTTCGGGGCCGCGGCCATGATGGCCGGCCACCCCAACGAGACCAATCCCGCGGGCCTGCGGAATCTGCCGTTCACGTTGCACATGGGCGGCGAGGACGGAGCCTACAACCGCAACAACATCGCCCGCGACTGGAAGGACCGACTGGCCGCGTTGCAGCGCATGGATCCCGCCGGCTACGTGCACCACGTGGAGATCCACGAGGGCAAGGGGCACTGGATGGAGCGTGAGGACGCCGTCGCCGTGCCGTGGATGGCCGAGCACGATCGCGACCTCCGACCCGAAGCCATCGTCTGGTTGCAGGACGATGTCGTGCACGACCGGTTCTATTGGCTGGCCGTCGACGAGCCCGCCCCCCGTCGACGCGTCGTCGTCTCCCGCAAGGGTCAGGTGCTTCGCATCCACACCGCCGGCGGGGCGAAGCAGTTGAAGTTCCGACTCGACGACTCGATGCTTGATCTCGATCGCAATGTCGTCGTCAGGATGGCGGGCAAGACCCTCTTCAGGGGGCGGGTGCCGCGCACGGTGGAGACGATGCGACGGACGCTGGAGGAGCGGGGTGATCCCAACGGCATCTTCGCGGCCGAACTCGTGGTCGATCTGAGCGAGGAGGA
>MDTG01358807.1_pt1 | contig 10392 bp, 4 predicted proteins | sample 811421 | NCBI WGS metagenome assembly MDTG01 (sample SAMN05326645, study PRJNA326480) | marine metagenome | isolation source: seawater | place: Pacific Ocean: South East | collected 2011
GCCCGTTGGGTGGCGAACCGCAGCTGAGCGCTTCCCGCTGGGGACGAACCGTCGAATCGTCCTTCGAGCTTGAGCGGGCACCACTCTGCGCGGTACCCTCGACTATGCCCCTCTCCCCGCGCCACCATCATCCTTCATCCGATCCCACCCCCTCCGAGGCCCCTGACTCCGGAGATCGCGATCACGATCGACCGGACGAAACCCCGCCGGAGGATGCAGAATTCCTGGCCAGCTTCGGCAAGGGAGGCGGAGTCGGCACCGAGTGGTACAGCCCCGAACCCGCTGGTTACCAGAGGGGACGGACTCGTTTCGTGGTGGTAGTGGGCACCGTGATGAGCGGGCTCGGCAAGGGCATCTTCTCGAGCTCGCTGGCCAAGCTCCTCCAGGACAAGGGTCTCTCCGTCGCCCCGATGAAGATGGAGGGCTACCTCAACATCGACAGCGGCACGTTGAATCCGTACCGACACGGAGAGGTCTTCGTGCTCGGAGACGGTCTCGAGACCGACATGGACCTCGGAACCTACGAGCGCCTTCTGCACCAGGACCTCACTCGCCGGAACTACGTCACCGCCGGACAGATCTACACCGAAGTGCTTGATCGCGAACGTCGAGGTGGATATCTGGGACGTGACGTGCAGATGATTCCCCACGTGACCGGAGCCGTGAAGTACAAGCTTCGTGAACTCGCCATGCGGGGCGGGAGGGACGGAGGGCCCGCGGACGTCGTTTTCGTCGAGGTCGGAGGCACGGCCGGTGACTACGAGAACGGTTTCTACATCGAAGCCCTTCGCGAGCTCGCTTTCGAGGAGGGCCCCGAATCCACCTGCTTCGTGGCCCTGACCTACATCATCGAGCCGCAGATCCTGGGTGAGCAGAAGTCCAAGGCGGCCCAGCTCGGGATCAAGCGTCTCATGGAAGCCGGCATCCAGCCAAACCTCGTGGCCTGCCGGGCCAAGAGCCCGGTGACCGAGACCGTCATGGAGAAGATCGGGATGTTCTCCAACGTCCCCATGAGTCGGATCTTCTCGATGCACGACCGGAGCTCCGTCTACCTGATCCCCGAGGAGATGAGGAAGGCCGGCCTCGACCGCGAGATCCTCTCGATGCTAAACCTCCATGATCGGGTGGATCCGATCCATGAAGACGATGCACGACATCGATGGTCCGATTTCGGAAGGAAGCTTCAATCGGAACGACCGCGGAGCATCACGCTTGGGATTCCAGGGAAATACGCCGCCCTTCGGGACGCCTACGCATCGATCGACAAGGCCATCGAACACGCCGGAATCCACCTCGCGTGCGACATCGAGACCGCCTGGATAGACACCGAGGAGATCAAGAGCTCCCACGACCTCGAATCGGCACTCGTGAATCTCGATGCGATGATCGTTCCCGGCGGCTTCGGGATTCGTGGCGTGGACGAGAAGATCCGCTGCGTCCAATTCGCTCGCGAGAGGAAGATCCCCTTCCTGGGGATATGCCTTGGATTCCAGGCCTCAGTGCTCGAATACGCCCGGAACGTGCTCGGTCTCGAAGAAGCCGATTCCACCGAATTCCGCTCCGACACCCCACATCCCATCATCTCGGAACTCCCCGACCAGAAGCTGCTCGAGGGAATCATGGGCGGCACCATGCGGCTCGGAGCCCAGGACGTGGTGCTGAGGCCCGAATCCCTCGCCAGCTTCCTCCATCACCGCAAGACCATCATCCATGAACGGTTCCGACACCGGTACGAAGTCGATCCCTCCTACATCGCCCGCCTCGAGGAATCAGGACTGATCTTCAGCGGGCGGCATCCCGAACACCCGATCATGCAGGTGCTGGAACTCCCGCAAGAGATGCATCCGTACTTCATCGCCGCCCAGTACCACCCCGAACTGACCAGTCGGCCCCTGGATCCCCAGCCTCTCTTCATGGGGCTTGCTGCCGCCGCGATCGCCAGCAAGGATCCCGGCTTCGCCGAGACTCCCGAGGGCCGTCGATGGATCCGGCAGCAGAACGGATGCACGACCACCGCCTGAACGGCCGATGTCCTCGCCGGAGGCCTCCGGCCATGAACGACCGAGATCCCGCATGCCGACCGGACCCCCCCCAAAGCGGTGGCGGGCAAGTCCGGTATCAGGCTCCGACGGCCCCTTTCGACTTCGACCTCCCCCGGCGAACCCATCGACCTTGACGCCCGAAGCAGCCGGGGTACCATCATCGACCTTTCGCGGAGAGACGGGCTTCCCAGCTCATCCCGCCCGCGACGACGAGTAGCAGACCGGTCCGGTGCGACAACTTCCTGGCGATGTAGCTCAGCTGGTTAGAGCGAAGGATTCATAAACCTTAGGTCGGCGGTTCGAGTCCGCCCATCGCCATTCCATCGACGCGACGAGCCGACTCGTCGCGTCGACTCTTCCGAAACCGATCGAGCCCACCCCGAGGGAGCTCCCATGCGACGTCGCCGGAAGATCCTGATCTCCTCCGCCTCCGCCCTCGTGATCGCGGTGCTGGCCACCCCGCTCTGGCTTCCATTGGTCACCGATCTCGCCGAACCGATCATCCGGCGCGAGGTCCTCTCCATCGCATCCGATCTCCTCGAACCGCAAGTCGAGATCGGTCGCCTCGACTACTCCTTCCCCCTTGGAATCCAGATCACCAATCTGCGCATGATCTCCAGGGACGACCGGGAGAAGGAGGTGGTGATTCTCGATGCGCCGAAGGTGGATATCACCCTCGACCGACTCCCGATCCTCGCCGGCCCCCTGGTGTTCAGGACCTTCGAGATCGAGGATGTCAAGATCCAGCTGCTCGCCGAGACCTCGGGAGCCATCGTGGGCTGGAGCGACCTGCTGAAGGGCGATGATTCCAGTCGGAGTCCTGCCTCATCCGGAGACGATCCCCGGCCGGTCAGTGAGATCTTCTCGATCGATCACATCTCGGTCGAGGACCTGACCGTCGAATACGCCCTCGTGGACAATCCCAATCGAATGGTGCTGGACGGACTCGACTTCGAGATCGACAATCAGGGGAAGAACGGATCCCAGTCCGTCGATCTCGAAAAAGGGCCCGGCTGGTACGCGATCGACACCGTCCTTCAACGCTCCGGACTGTTCAAGATCCACATCGACGGCGGCCTCGACATCGACACCCTGAAGGCGGAAGTCGCGGCCCTGGACATCGACGCCAAGATCGACGAAACGTCGATCGGCTTCCTCCCTCCCCAGCTCCAGACGGTCGTGCGAGACCGAAGGATCCGCGGGCAGCTCGACGCCAGTGTCAAGGGCAGCTTCAGCCTCGATGATCCCAGAAGCGACGACACGACCTTCTCCATTCAGCTTCATCCGACTTCGATGGCCATCGACGAGCACCTGGTCGAGCTCGACAAGGCGAGTCTCGAGGGCCGCTATCGAGACGAGATCCTGGTGTTCGATCCGATCGAGGTCACCCTCTTCGACGGGACCGCGAGGGGAACGGTTCGAATCGCGGATGAGACGAACCGCGGACTGACCCCGGTTGAAATCGATGCCACGCTCCGGGCCGATGCCGAACAGAACGCTCCCCCGACTTCGGAATCCTCGGAAGTCACGGCCGGCATCCTCGATGCCAAGGAACTGGCCAAGAACTACGTTCCATCCGTCGCCTTCGACAAGGGCCTCGAACTGGCGACCGGTGTCCATCTCTTCGCGAGCATCGACCTCGACGGCATCGATCTTTCCAGGATTCATCGCATCAACCCCTCCGATCCCCAGAAGACCGCGGGGAAGCTGTCCGCCGGCGTCGAGCTGGACACCAATCTGGGCCGACCGCTGGCCACGCTGGGCGGAGGCGGCGAGCTGGAAGTGGTGGATGGACGGTTCACCGGTGGTCCGCTCGTGAAGGCCCTTGCCGGAGTGATGCGTATCGTGACGCTGAGCCCCACCCAGAAGGACTGGCTCACCAGCCAGTTCCAGATCCGGGAGGAGCGGATACGAATCACCCGCATCGAGGGCCTGGCGGGCCCGATCGGTTTTCGGGGCCGGGGATCGATCGGTTTCGACGGCCAAGTGGATCTCGAAGTGAACAGCGGCCCCCTCGAGGGGCTGCAGGCGACTTCGGGAGCGATCGGGCGACTGACCTCGCTCATCACCGATCGGTTCATCACCTACGTGGTCACCGGCCCGATCCGGAACCCTCGCATCAGGGTTGCCCCTCTCGGGATCCGTTTCGATCGCCCGAAGTGAATCCTTCAGAGCCGCCCGGTCATGGGAACCGCCTCCGAAAGATCCCGCGACCGTAGACTTTCGTCATGAGATCCGAACCGAATGCGAATGGCCTCACCGCCATCCTGTTCTCGATGCTCCTGCTCATGGCATCCTGCGGCGGTGACTCGGGGGTTTCCCAAAGTCCCCCCGCAGCAGCCGAACGACTTGATGCTGCACATCGCAAGGCAGCCGGGCTCCTCGCCCGGTACGAATATGAGGAGGCGGTCGATCTGCTGGCCGAGATCGTCGCCGAGGATCCCGATCGCACCGATGCACGGATCGACCTCGCGATCGCGACCATGAACCGACAGTTGGAGACCGACGAGCAGGACGCACTGGTCATGCTCGAGGCGCTTCATGAAAGTCATCCCGGGGACGAAAGAATCTCCTACATCTCGGGCATCCTGCTGCAGAGAGCAGGAGAGGACGAGATCGCGACTGGACGATTTCAGAAGGTCGTGGAGCTGGACCCCCGGGACCCGTACGCCTGGTACCACCTTGGACTCGCCCGGGAACGCGACGATCCCGAATCGGCGCTGGAGGCGTACCGCACCACCGTCGAAATCGATCCCTATCTCCGCAGCGGCTGGTACCGGATCGGTTCCGTCGCCGCCCGACTCGGGCTCGATGCCCTGAGTGATTCCGCATTGGAGACCTTCCAGCGTCTCGAGACGAATCCCAGAGCGATCTCCGTGAAGCCGATCTACGGTCGGATCGGAACCAAGGCGATGGCGAATCCCCTTCCGATCGCCACCCGCTCCCGACCGCGCCCCGAAGGTGCGTCCTGGGCGGCCCCGGCTCCGCTGGCAAGCGATGTCCCGCCCGATGCATGGCGGAACGATGCTCCGACCACGCCCTGGTGGCGTTCCGGAGCCCCCAGTCGGGCGATCAGCACCGCCGATCTCGATGGAGACGGACACCTCGACCTCGTTCTCGCCGGCGGTCTCGCCTCCGGTGGCAACGCGGTGCTCATGGGCTCCGAATCGGGGCACCGGATCGTGCCCGACCACCCGCTGGCCTCCATCAAGAACGCCACCCTCTTCTGCTTCGGCGACATCGATCATGACGGATCGGTCGACGCATTCATCGGCCGCGACGGTCCCGACATGCTCTGGCTGCGGGACGAGGATGGTGGCTGGCGAGACGCCACCGAAGAGGCGGGCGTCTCCGGGGGGGATCAACTCACGGTCGACGGCCTGATGATCGACGCCGATCACGATGGAGACCTCGATCTCGTCGCGATCGTCCACGACGGTCCGGATCGTCTGTGGAACAACGACCGCGACGGAGCTTTCCGGGACATCGCCCCCGAAGCGGGCATCGGAGGCGGGGAGGGATCGATGCGAGTCGTCGCCGCGGACCTGGATGGAACCAGGGATCTCGACCTCCTGATCCTCAGGGAGAATCCTCCGCATCTCGTGCACCTGAACGACCGACTCTGGTCCTACACCCACGACGATCCGAAATTCGAGGTTCTCCGCAGCACCGACATTCATCTCGCCACCAGCGGCGACCTCGATGGCGACGGCGTCATGGACCTGGTCACGGTCGACCGCCTGGGCGATCTGGCCCGCTGGGTGCCGGACGACGATGACGTCCTGACCCCCACGACGATCAGGAAGCTTGCGTATCCGCCTTCCAACCTCGTGGTCATGGACCAGGATGGTGACGGACGACTGGAATCGGTCGTGGACGACCAGCTGGGAATCGAAGACATGGCGGGCTGGATCCCCTACCTCGGTGATCCCGCGACCGGATATGCCGCGATCGCGGTGGCGCGGACCGGTTCGACCGTACCCATGCTCATCAAGCCCGGCCCGGGACGCTGGCCTTTCACCGCGATCGAACTCGCGGGCACCGAGGATGCGACCCAGTCCCTCCGTACCAATGCGGACGGCATCGGTGCCCTGGTCGCGGCCCGGACCGACGACCGGTGGACGATCCAGGCCAACCTGCGAGTGGGTTCGGGCCCCGGGCAATCGCGACAGCCCATGCCGTTCGGACTGGGGGGTGCCCCGAGCCTCTCCTACCTGCTCATCGACTGGCCGGACGGTCTCTTCCAGGGAGAGGTTCCGGGCTTCGGCGACGGTGAACGAACCGGTCCGACGCTGGCGGCCGGCGTCATCGACCGAATCCCCGAGATCCAACGGCAGGTCTCCTCGTGCCCCGTCCTCTTCGCTCACGACGGGGTGGGCCTGCAATTCGTCAGCGACGTGCTGGGAGTTGCAGGCATCGGGTACCTCCTCGAGCCAGGGGTCTACAGCGAACCTCGGCCCTTCGAGAGATTCCCGATGCCCGAAGGCTCTCTCGCCCCCGATTCCAACGGCCATCTCCGGATCATGGTGTGTGAACCGATGGAGGAGGTCTGCTATCTGGACTCCGTCACCCTCACCGGATGGTCCCTGCCCGAGGGGTGGTCGGTCGCGGTCGATGAGCGTCTCGCGATCGAGGGGCCTGCGGCCACCGGCCGCCCCATCTTCCATCGCACCACGATGGATCCGATCGCCGCCTCCGATTCGCGGGGCGCTTCGATCCTCGATTCGGTCATGGCCGTCGATCGTGTCGCGGCCCCGATCCCCGATCTCGACCGACGCTTCATCGGACGTCTCACCGACGAACACGTGGTGACCTTCGAATTCGCACGTCCGATTCCATCCGCCACCGCGGAGATCCGGCCCTGGCTCCTGATGGACGGCTGGGTGGAGTATCCCTACGCGCAGACGATGTTCGCGGCGTGGCAGGCGGACGCCACCTACGACGCCCCCACCCTCGAGGCCCGCGATGCCGGAGGACGGTGGCGGGTGGTGCAGGCGGGATTCGGGTACCCCGCCGGCATGCCACGAACGGCGGCATTTCCTCTCGATGGCCTTCCCGAAGGATGCACGGCCCTGCGGCTGCGGACCAACCAGGAGGTCTACTGGGATCGACTTCGAGTCGTGATCGGAGAACCTTCACCCCCGGAGGCCCGCCGGATCGTGCTCGAACCGATCGGCAGCGACTTCTCCGCGGTCGGCTTCCCCCACCGGATCGACGGACCCCAGCGATGTCCCGACTACGACTGGTCCGATCGGCGTCCACTCTGGGACGTCCGTCACCAGCGAGGCCGGTACACGCGATTCGGAGAGGTCGACGACCTGCTGGCCGCCACCGATGGAGCGGTCGTGACCATCGGGCCCGGTGAGGGCGTGGAGATCACCTTCCAACCGCCTTCGGGTAGCGATGACATCCGGTGGATCCTCGATGTCCACGGCTGGTGCAAGGATCGAGACCTCTTCACCCGCACCGGCGAGACGCTGGCTCCCATTCCCGGGGAAGGGATGCGTGATGCCTCGAGCCAGGCGCTGCTGGATTCCACCCGGACCCGGATCGAAGCCGGCCGTTGAGACACTGGAGACAAGGGGGTCAGATCCTCGTGCGCTCCCCCACCTCCGCGACCGGAAAGCCCTTTGCCCGGATCTCGTCCTGGAGATCCAGGTCGTTGAGGGCGGGGTTGGTGTGGTTGAGATGGATGAACCGAACTCTTCCCGGCGATGTCCTCCCCAACTCTCTGAGGAGTTCCATCGTCCGGATCATCGGTGGATGCGGCACCTCCAGGATGTTCCGGCCCGGCAGCTCGCGACCGTCGTAGAAGGTGGCGTCGACATAGGCGACGTCCACGCCATCGAGCAACGAATCGAGGAGCCCCTCGTGGGCGTCCCATCGATCGACATCCGGGCAGAAGAGGATGGTCTTGTCGGGCCCGTGCAGCTTGTAGGCCACGGTGTCGCTGAACTCGTCCCGGTGTGGAACCAGGAACGCCTCGACCTTCAGACCGGTCAGGGGTTCGAAGGCCACCGGCGCGGTCTTCCCGTCGGTCGTCCCGGGGGTCAGTTCCTTCAGTTCGATCTGTTCCAGGTCCACCAGTTGCGACCACGGACCGTTGTCACGAAGGAATCCCGCGAATCGCGGCGTGGACCAGACTGGAACCGCCCGGGCGGAGGCGACCTCGCGTCCGAGCTGGATGAGTCCGGCGTAGTGGCCGATGTGGGCGTGGGTGAGGAGGATCCCGTCCACGGGGCGTCGCCCTCGATCCGTGGTTCCGGTCAGTTCGTGGAGCAGCGACACCTGGGTCTCGATCGCGGGAGAGGCCTCCAGCATCAGGAGCTCGCCGGTGTCGAGGTTGCGGACTCCGAGACAGGCGGGAGTCTCGAGTCGGCCCGTGCGTCGGGCCATGACGCAGCAGCTCCGCTCGCAGCCGAGATGCGGAAGGCCCCCGTCCTGGGCCCGGCCCAGGACGATCACCTCCAATCGGGGTTTCGGGACGGTGGCCCTGACCTTGTCCGGGGTCGGATCCCGCTGCCTCCGGTTGGAAGCCAGCCCGAGCAGCAGCACCAGGGTCGAGACCATCACCGCAGGGACGAGAATCGATGTTCGGATTCGGTTCATGGCACGAGCCTACCCGCTTCGGAATGTCCGTCGGGAGTCGGCGAGGCGGGGACTGTTTTCGCTACCATTCCCAGAACTGCTCGCGTAGCTCAGTTGGATAGAGCACCGGTTTCCTAAACCGAAGGTCCCGCGTTCGAATCGCGGCGCGAGTGTTTCCGAGCCGGCAGGCCTGCGGGCCGGCATTCAGCCCACGGACTGTCCCCGCCCCCGGAATCGATCACATCGAGTCGAGTTCAATCCCGTCGGGGGTGAGCCTCTGGAGGAGATCCAGGTTCCGCGCAGTGGCTCGGTAGAATTCCTGGGTTTTGTTTTCCGGCTCGTTGGGGTTGAGCGCCTGCTTCATGTTCGAGCACTGCTCCTCGATGTTGGTGAGCAGGTACAGCAGCTTCTTCAGTCGATATCCGTAGTACCCGTAGGCCTTCACGTAGTCGGCGAACATCTTGTCGCGGACCTGGGGCGTGGCCCCGGCATCTTTGAAGCCCCTACTCACCATGTCGCACATCTTGTTGAGATTCGCCGCCGCCGTATCGACCTTCTGGATGGCGTTGCGAAGCTTCGACGTTTTCTCCTCGATGGCTGAGGCTCCCGTTTCCGCGAACTGGGATGCCTCGTGCATGTCCAGCGTGCCCAGCTTGCCCCTGAACATCTCACTCAGTTCATTCTCTCTTTTCTGCCGAAATTCACTGGCGAAGTGACCGATCGCCATGCTGGACGCGCCGGAGAGCAAGGACCCTGCGAACGGAACCTTCTCGAGCTGGCCGGCGGCTTGCTTGAGCGCGTTTTCCGCGATGTTGTATCCGGAGGTGCGAGAGTCGACCCTCCCACCCGCCTTGGTCCAGGCTTTGCTCCGGACGTTGTTCGCGATGCGCGAGAAGTCCCAGCTCGAAGGGGATCCCATCTGGACTTGCGTCTGTTCGGCCTTTTCGATCTGGGCGACCAAGAGAGCCTGGATCTCCTGTTGGTTCATCATGATCAATGACTCGCATTCGTTGAAGGGTGCTGGAGAGGGCGTGTTGATTATACCCGTGGGAGACGTTCACCGAACCAGAGGATTCCACCATTGCCGGCGGTAGCACAACCCGACGGGCAACGACTCGGACGTCGGGCCCCTGTGGGACTGTCCGTCCAGGAATTCATGCCATCGAGTCGGTCCGATGCGACGATGCGCCGCCCTCGAAAGCGCCGACCATCACGAAGGTCTTGGTCAAGCCAAGGATCCGCTTCCGGTGGACCCGGGTACCCGGCAAGACGGTGACAAGCTCCCTCTTGATCACCAGGCGGACCTCGCCCGACGTCGCCTCCGCTTTCTCGCGACACCCGCAGGGGCCTCGATGGCCGCACCGGAAGCGTTGAATGGCCTCACCCGGACGCGGCGAGGAAACCACTGCCATTCCGGTCAGCGGAAGCGAGGCTCCAGCGGGAACCGGCATGCTGGGGTCTGCACCCATGTGGGCCTGGCGACCCGCAGGCACTCTCTCGCCGTCGCTCCCTGTTTTCCCAGGGTTCAGAGCTGCTCGATCACGGAGCTGCTGGACACGACGTCGCAGGACGTCGTGTTCGGACCGACCGGGATCGTTCGCATCACCGGCCACCGATCGGATGTTCGAAAAGGGGGTTGTCGGCGGGTTCGATTTCCAGAAGCCTGATGTGCAGGCCCGACTTGTCCGACCAACCCCGTTGCCCCCATCAGGCTCCGAGCCGACCAGAAACTCCACGGTTTCCCTGGTGTGGATGGCGAAGA
>MDTG01074683.1_pt1 | contig 10391 bp, 10 predicted proteins | sample 811421 | NCBI WGS metagenome assembly MDTG01 (sample SAMN05326645, study PRJNA326480) | marine metagenome | isolation source: seawater | place: Pacific Ocean: South East | collected 2011
CAATTATTGGTCCTAAAAGAAATCCTATTAGAGCAAATTTGGAACGTAATGAAAAAATTTTCTTTTTCTTTCTTCTTATATCAATGAATAGAAAAAATAAAGCAATGATTGGAATAATTATCATCAGATTTTTTAAAAATGATCTCAACCATTTGATGAAAATATATTTTTCTGAAATAAAACTCCCATTATAAAAAAATATATCTGATAAAAAAATATCAAACTTTGGAAAAGAAATAAAAACTAACGAAAACAAAATTAATAAAACGCTATTCCATCCAAATACTTTTTTCAAGGATCCAAAGTGCATTTATACTTTTTACTTAAAATTCCTTTTTGGTTTTAGTGAATTTAAATATCTTAACCTTAAAACTATTATAGCTAGAGCGATTATCAATATTGCTAAAGATTCATAAATAAGAATTGATGGATCTAAATCTTTTTTTTGAAGAATGATTAACCTCGAAATAGCGGTAATCGCAATTATAAGTGGATATGTTATCCTAATTTCTGCGTTTGCCAAATAAACTCTTATCATACCCATTACCTCAACATAAATAAATAGAAGCAAAAGATCAGCAAGCTCGACTCTCATCTTGTTAAACATGAAATAAACTTCGCTGATAAAGCCTATTACTGCACCTGTGAGTATCAATAAAACTGAGAAGATCTGAACTAATCTTATAAATTTTTCAATCTTCATAACTCTATAATTGCTTATTTTTTAATTAAGTCAATCAAACATTTTATCAAATAATCAATCTCTGACATCGTATTATAATGATGAATTGATATTCTAACCAAATCTGTAAGATTTTTTTTCCCAAAATACATCATACTTGTCTCACGAGAAGACACAGAACATAGGATTTTTTTAGAAAGCAAATAAGCATAAACTTTTTTTGCACTAAACCCTTTAATATTGAAGGTATTTATTCCAGATAGTAATCTTCTATTCTCGTAAAATATAATCTGATTGAAACACTCTAATCTTTTTCTAAAAATATTACTTTTCTTTTTAATTTCAGATTCCACTGTTTCCATACCCTTTTGGTTAATTTCTTCAATTGCTTTGCTTAAACCATATTTAAGCGCAGGTGAAGATTCAAAACTCTCAAACATTCTTTCTCTATCAACATCGATTTTTCCATTTTTTATTTTTGTATTGTTCATATCTAAAATTGAAGGTGTTAAAGTTTTTTTAATGGTATCTTTGAAAAAAATAAATCCTGTTCCTCTTGGCCCTCTCAGATATTTTCTCCCTGAACCAACCAAAACATCACATTGTATTTTTTTTACATCTAATTTTATATGCCCGACTGACTGACATGCATCTACTATAAATATAATATTTGGATTAATTTTCTTTGCTATTTTACCTATTTTTTGAATATCAATTATTTCACCACACTGAGAAGCAATGTGACACACTGATATGAATATAGTTTTTGAATCTATTTTTTTTTCGAGATCCTTGAAGCAAATTTCTCCATTATTTTTTATCTTGACTACTCTTAAATTTAACTCTCTTTTTTTAAAATAAATAAAATTACTTCCATATTCGTTTTCAAATATAACTATGTTTTTATTATTTGGAAAATTCAAAGAATTAAAAAAAATATTCAACGCATACGTTGTGCTAGGAAGAAAAGATATCTGATGCTTTTTACAATTTATTAAAATGGAGAGGTTTTCATAAAATGTATCTAATTTTTCACTAAATTTTTCAGAAGCATAATATCCACCATACTTCTCTTCATACTTTAAAAATTTATTAATTGAATTATTGACATTTTTACTTGGAAAACTTGATCCAGCATTATTAAAGTTTATAAATTTCAAGAACTTTTTACTTTCAAAACAAAAATACCGAAAAAAGCTTTCTGATCTGTCATGACTTTTTTTATTTTAAAGCCAGATGATTCCGCCAGACTCTTAAAACTATTGACAGAATATTTATAAGAATTCTCTGTGTGAATTGATTCTCCTTGCCTTAGTTTAATTTTCTTGTTCAGAATTTTTACTGTTTGGTCCTTTTTACTAACTAAATGCATCTCTATTCTACTTTTATTTTTATTAAAAAAAGCTTTATGATCAAAATCATTAACATCAAATATTTTTCCACAGATTTTATTAATCCCTGAAAGTATATTTTTATTAAATTTTGCGGTTATACCTTCTGAATCGTTGTAAGCCCTCTCAAGTATTTTTTCATCTTTTTTCAAGTCTACCCCAATAACAAGATAGTTATTGCATCCAAGTATTTTTGAAAACTTTTTAAGTAAATCCTTTGCCTCTTCTGGGCAAAAATTCCCGATTGTAGAACCTGGAAAGAAACCGACTTTTGATTTCTTGTTTTTAACAACCTTTGATAAGTTATTTGTATCAGAGAAATCTGCACATACTGCAGTAATTTTAATATCTGGAAAATTAATAGCCAGGTCCTTGGCATTCTTAATAAGAAAATCTCTACTAATATCAATGGAAATATATTCTTCAGGTTTTTCAATTATTTTCAGTAATTTAGATATTTTTTTATTTGAACCGCTTCCAAACTCAATGACAACTGCATTTGCTGGTAAATAGTTGTTTATTTGTTCATACTCTGTTTCCAGAATTTCCAATTCCTTTTTTGTAGGATAGTAATCTGATGATTTTGTAATTTGGTCAAATAATTTTGAGCCTTTTTCATCGTAAAAGAATTTGGAATTGATTTTTTTCTGCTCCTCATTCTCTAAACCACTCAAAATTTCCGTGAAGTCATCCTCTTCTCCTTTAATATAGTTTAAAAAACTCAAATTTCTCATTTATAGATCCTCAACTAGTCTAAGTCCAGAAAATTGCCAACTATCTGAAGGATAATAAAAATTCCTGTAAGATGGTCTTATATGATCTTTCGGAGTGGCAAAAGAGCCACCCTTGAGTACAAATTGATTGCACATGAATTTTGAATTATATTCGTTGGCTTTCATTGCTAGTGGTTTATAACCCTTATAAGGATTATAATTACTCGATGTCCAAAGCCAGAGATTACCATAAAAAGATGATGAAAAATTTTGATTTTTGTATGATACTTCTCTAAACAATTGATTTTCTAAAAAGTTTCCATTTTTTTTGTTATTTTTTAAAACAATTTCAATTTCATATTCTGATGGAATTCTTTTTTTGTAATAATTCGCAAAAGCATTTGCCTCGTAATATGTAATGTGAGATACAGGTAGACTTTTGTTAATCTTATTTATTCCACTTAAATCAAAATAATGATTATTATCAATCCAATACATTGGCCTTTGAATTTTATTTTTATTAATGAAATCCCATCCATCAGATAACCAATATTCATAATTGCTATAGCCCCCATCCTCTATAAAAGTCAACCAGTCACCATTAGTTATATATTCTGAAAGTATAAAGGGTTGGATAACAGTATTAAAACTAGGAAGTTCATTATCAAAACAAAAATTATCTGGGTCAGCTCCAATTATCACACTTTTTCCTTTTTTAAAACTCCATTCATTCTTTGATTCTAAATCGAAAGTATTATCATCTTTCTTATATTGCGTATAAGACGGTTTCAAAGGATTTGAAAAAAATATATGTTTTATATCCATCAAAATTAGCTCCTGATGTTGTTGTTCATGATTAATACCAAGATTTATTAAAAAATTTATATCTTTATCAGAGGATTTTTTATCAAAAAGTTCGATAATTTTTAAATCAATATTTTTTCTATATTCTAATATCTCTGACAATAAAGGCCTGTTTAATAAACCTCTATTCTCTTGTTTATTAAAATCTCCGAAAATATTATAATAAGAGTTAAATATATAGGAAAAACTTTTACTATAAACTCTATAATTCTTGTCATACTGTAGTAGAATGAAATTTTCAAAAAACCAAGTGGTATGGCCTAGATGCCATTTCAAAGGACTTACAAAGTTCTCGCTCTGAACTACTGTATCCTCCTCGTGAAGTGTTTTAATAAGCTCTAAAGTTTTCGACCTACAAAAAGAAAACTTATTGATAGTTGGTGTAAAGTTTAAATCATCCATGAAATTTAGTAATCATATTTTAAGTAAATAAAATTTATTATAAACAGGCTTCCTAATTACTTCAAAATGTTATTATAAATAGATGAAAGCTCAGAAGCACTTTTTTTCATATCAAATTCTTTTATTGATCTTTTAAGTCCAGATTTTGAAATTCTATCTCTAATTCTATTATTATTTATCACAAGATTTAGTCTTTCTGAAAAAGTTTTATAGTCTCCTTTCTCAACCAAATAACCAGATTCACAGTCCTTAATTGCCTCGTCATTTCCACCAACTTTTGTTGCCACTACACAAAGTCCATTGCTCATGTATTCGAGAATACTATTCGAGAAACCCTCTTCATTTGAGGTGAGAACACCTATATGCGAATTTATTAAATATTTTTTTACTGAGCAAAGATTCTGAATAATCTTAATATTCCTGTTAAGGCCAAGCTCTTTAATAAGCTTTTCTATTTCTAAAATATACTGTTTATCTCCACTACCAATTAATTTTAAATTCCACTTTTTCTTCGATTTTATGAGATGACATGCTTTTATTAGCATACTATGGTTTTTATAGGGTAAAAAATTCGCAATACAAACTAAATTAATATTCCTTACGTTAGTTTTTTTTCTATAATTATTTTCAACTCCATTATAAATTAATTTTAGTTTTGATTTAGGTACAAATTCATCCTTAGAGAGGTTTTCAAGGACCTTTTTTGAATTACCAATTATTAAATCCATTTTCTTATGAAGTAATACTTCAAAATATCTAATAAAAAAATATTTTTTTGATAAATATTTAAGGATCTTCTTGACATTATAAATTTACAATTGAAGAAGTAAGATAACCATCCTCCAATTAAATAAGATTGTGGAAGGAAAAAGTGTACAATATCTGGTTTTTCATTTTTTAAAATTTTATAAAAACCAAAAAATTTATTAATTATTTTTAATGCTTTATTTTCACCCTCACCTATCTTTGTTATATCAATTAGATTTACTTTAAGTCTCTTGAATGATCTTTCTAGTAATCCATTCTTATGAAAAATAACCAAAGTTATATGAAATTTTGATTGTATTATATTTAATATATTTAACAGTTGTTTTTCAGTTCCTCCTATATCAGTACTTCCAAGAAAGATTAAAATTTTCTTCATTTTATTATTATTGTTACAATTCCAATAGCATAATCCTTTTCATGAGAAATTGAACACGATATAGAAAGGTCATCAGCCTTTAAAATTTTATTGAAGGATTTATTCATTATAATTGCTGGAGAACCATTTTTATTATCAACAATTTCTACATCATGATAAGAGAATATTTTTGAAATTCCTGTTCCTAATGCTTTGCTAAAAGCCTCTTTGAGTGCAAATCTTCCAGAAATTTTCTCAATTTTCTTTTTTAAAATTTTTTTGTTTAAATTTAAAATCTTTAATTCATAATTTGAAAATATTCTATTCTCAAATTTCTTACCGTAAATTTTACAAATTTTATTGATTCTTCTTATATCAACGATATCAATGCCTTGCTTTATATCAAACATCAATTATTTCTCACCCACAAACCAATAATAGCATAGTTCCAAATTAATGCAGGTATGAAATTTTTAAATTTTTTATAAGACTCCCATTTTCTTACTACACTCGATTTATCTATGTAAACTTTACTCCACTCTGTTTCATAAAAAATTTCATCAAATATTCTTGATGTTTTATTATTATCCAACCATTTATCAATCGGTATTCCAAAACCCATTTTTGGTCTATCGAAAAGTTTTTTAGGTATATATTTTTTTAAAATTCTCTTTGGAATGGATTTTAAATTATTATTTTTAAGTTTCTCTTTTACTGAAATATTAGACACAACATCTGTTAAATTTAAATCAAGAAATGGAGCTCTCACTTCGAGAGAATGATGCATACTGCATCTATCAACTTTAACTAAAATATCATTAGGTAAATAGTAGTTAATATCATTGTGCTGAATAGATTCAATAAAATTTAATTTATTGGATTCTTGAAAAATATCATTTTCATTATTCAGGAATTCTAACATTTCGTTATCAATAATATTTAGCTTCTTATAAAAGTCTGCATTACTATTAAATTCTAAAATTTTTCTTATCTTTTCCATTTTATGAGTAAAACCCTGCAGTCCAAAATTTTTTTTTAAAGGACTACTTACATAATCATAAACTTTATTTGGAACAGTTTCTAAAATTAGAGAAAGATATCTTCTAATAATCAATGGGATACTTTGATTTAAATTTCTAATTTTTTGACCAAATAAATACCTGTTATAACCCAAAAAAATTTCATCTGCACCATCTCCTGATAATACTACTTTGAGATCTTTACTGGCATATTTACATATTATTTCAGTAGGTAAACATGATGAGTCTCCAAACGGTTCATCAAAAATTTCTGGGATCTTGTAAATATTATCTATTAGATCATTGACAGATAGTTTTATTTCGTGATGATCAGTATTTAAATAATTTGCTATCTTTTTCGAATAAATAGATTCATCATATTCATTTTCATGAAATCCAATCGAATAAGTTTTAACTCTTTTTAGGGAATTTTTTTGCATCATTGAGGCGACTAAAGATGAATCAATTCCACCAGATAAAAAACATCCTATTTCTACATCAGCTATCATCATTTTTTTTACTGATTCTTCTATTTTTGATTCGAGTTGTTCATAGTCACAATTATTTTCATTTTCTTTATAAATTACTGACTTATCAATTATCTTTCCTGAATTAAAAGTAATAATTTGATTTGGCATAACTTTAAAAGTATTTTTAAAAATTGACCTTGGTGCAGGAATGTATCCCAGTGAATTGTAAAGCTTGACTGTGTTTTCATCTATTTTTAATTGTTTAGGTTCAAAATAGGATTTAATTGATTTGAGCTCAGATGCAAAGATAAACTGTTTTGAATCAAGGAAATAAAAAAGCGGTTTCTCACCAAATTTGTCTCTTGCAAGAAATAGGTTTTTTGTTTTTTTGTCCCAAACTCCAATTGAATACATCCCCTGCACTAATCTTAAAGCTTTCTTAATTCCGAGAATATTTATTAATTCTAATAAAACAACAGTATCTGTCTTATTAGAAAATTTTAAACTAGTTTTTCTAATAATATAACTTCTTAATTTCCTAAAATTATATATTTCACCATTAAATACAATTACATATCTACCATTTTTTGAAACCATAGGTTGATCTCCTTTTTTCGTCAAATCAATAATCGATAATCTTGTATGACCCAAATAAATTCCATTATTTTCTTCCATCCACAATCCCATGGAATCTGGCCCCCTATGATTAAGCTTTAGAGTCATTCTTTTTAATTTAAATTTATTTTTTGATAGAGAATTATTTTGAGTAAAAAATCCTGATATTCCACACATTACAAATTTTTCCGAATCCTTCTATACATATAATCTGCCATAATCAACGCCTGGAATATTATAATAGAATATACTGGCATAAGGTACCTTAAAGTGGAAAGATTTACAAATGAGACAGAAGTAATATAGAATTGTGAAATGAAGAAGCAAGATAACACAGTTTTTTTGATTAATGATTTTTTAATTAATAAAAAGAAAATGCCTGATAGAGATAAATACATTAAAATTATGAATAATTTATTCACAGTTTTTATAATATTAATGTCAATTTTATTAACGCCACCTGATGATTTTTTTAGATTATCATAATATGGAGGACTAATGGAATTTAGATTCAAATAAATCTGCTTTGATCCTGCAGACCACATTCCAATGTAATGATAAAATGACAATTCCAATAAATCGCTCAAGTTATATTTTATCATTCTAAATAAAATCTCATTTTTATCTTTCTTGAAATGATTATTAACTGTAATTTGGAATTGCTTAACTTGATCAAATTGCAAAAATTGATATTGCGCAATTGTTTCATAATCAGATAAAAGCTCTGCTTTAAGAAAAATATCATCAATTGAGTTTAAAAATAAATTTACTCTTTTGAAATATTGTCCTGAATAATTAAGTAGTTCTTTATATTTAGGATCGTAATTATTTGAATTAAAATCTTTATTTCCAGAGATTAATAATAATTTTCCAATGATTGTATATACGAAAACAGAGCTTCTTTTACTATGCTTCTTAAAAAAAAGAATATTTTCTGCCGAAATTATTAAAATTAATGGAGCAATTATGAGGAATAAGTTTCTCTTAAATCTCTCTTTATTTAATTGTAAAAAAAATATGAAAAAAAAAATCAGAGCAATAACTATTCCTATCTTTTTAATAGAAATTATAAAACCCAAAGAAATCCCCAAAATAATAAAATGTATAATTTCTTTTTTTTTTTTTAATAAAATAGAAAATGCAAAATTTATGAAAGAAAAAAGAATGCATTCTGGCAATATGGTTTTAGCGAATGAAGTGTAATAAATATTTAAACTAATAGCTAAAAAAAAAAGTATTATAAAAAAATATTTCTTATTCAGTTGTATAAGTGTCATGCAGAGATAGCTTAGACTTATTGATAAAATTAAAATTTGTATGTTTACAACGTCAATTCTTGCTAATTCAAGTATGTATAAAAAAGTGGGATAGATTGCTGAACGATCAGCACTTGAATTAATATAACTTTCAGAATCCGGCAAATTAAAATCTAATAATGAAGGTGATATCTTCATTATGGTATATGAGGTCATTATTAATAAAATAAAAATAAAGATCTCAAGAGTTATTATTTTTCTTAAACTTTCAAACATTTAAGGTTTATCCATTCTTCTCAAAAGTTGAACATAATTTTTAACTCTTACTTCCCAAGAAAATTTTTTTTTAAAATCCTTATAAGCATTTCCGATAATATAATTCATAAGTTTACTGTTAGATTTAAGCAATTTAATAGCTCTCACCCAGTCAGTCACATTTCCTGGTTTTACTAATAAACAGTTCTTTCTATGAATCAAAACCTCCTTTAATACTGGCAAGTCTGAAGAAATAATTGGTCTTCTTGATGACATATATTCAAAAATCTTTAATGGTGACATCCATTCAGAGGTAATCGCTCCTCCTGGAATACTTGTATTTTTTTGATAGGGAGCAACAAGAATAAATTGCTCGCTCATCAGTTTCCCAATTTCTGTATGAGAAATAAATTTATTATATATGATGTTGTTAGTTTTATGTTTTTTAAAAAAACTATCAAAATAATAATTGCTCTTACCAAATATATTGAATTTTACCTGCGGAAGCTCTTTGGCTAATAAAAAAATAATTTCAAGGCCTCTTCCTGGTAATAAACTGCCGAAATATCCAATACAATCCTGTTTTATCGATTTCTTTTGATAAAAGCTTCTTGAAGCATCTGGAAAAACATTTATGTTAGATTTACTTAAATTGACCTCCTGCTGAATAATTTGTTTTAGTTTTTTGGATATCACCACCAATGTAATTCCCTTTTTTATTACCCTAAATAGTAAAAGTTTTTCTAGAAAAGTATGACGATATATAGGCTGATGTAATTCCAGTATTACTTTTTTTTTAAACAAGAATAAAAAGCATAAAATTTTTACATTTCTTCCTAAAAAAAAATCAAATTTGTAAAAATTTATTAAAGGAAATAACATCATAGTAAAAAAATTAAAGACTGGAGCAGGAGACAATTTAAAAAACTTAATTTTAAAGAGAATGTCTAGTCCATAAAACTCTTTCAGTTTTTTTCTCCTACCATTATAAGAAAATAATGTTACATCAAAGTATTTATTTAACTCAAATACCATATTTATTACATGAAAAGAATTTGCCTGAAAACTTGGAACAACAGAATTAGAAATATAAGCTAATTTTTTTTTATCCATTTTGAAGGATTCTCTGACCAGCTTTGTAATCGATTCTAACTAATCCTTTTATAAAATTATAATTAAATTTTGTGTCCGGTAAACATTTCTGCAAGGCCCACATTGTTCCAATCTTTTTATCTAAAAGAATCAATTTTGGTGGTTTTTTAATTTTTGAAAGAACTCGTAAAATATCTGCATTAAAAGTTTTTTCACCAATTTTTTTCTCATTTTTGCTCCACAATGTTGGGCCATCAATAAAAATAAACTCATACTCCTTTATTTTTATAGATTCATACATCGAGGCTTTCATATTTAATATTTTTTTTGTTATTCTCTTTGATAAATTAAAATTTACAAATTCTATCTGATCTTTTGGTGAAATACTTTTGATTTGTTTAAAATAAAAAGTATCCTCTTCATAGGTCTCGAGCAGACCTTTAACATTTGTTTCTGAATAATTTTCTTTAAGAGCTCGGGCCATTATAATGGAAGAAATTCCTGATCCA
>MDTG01129041.1_pt1 | contig 10391 bp, 8 predicted proteins | sample 811421 | NCBI WGS metagenome assembly MDTG01 (sample SAMN05326645, study PRJNA326480) | marine metagenome | isolation source: seawater | place: Pacific Ocean: South East | collected 2011
CTGCCCAGAGAACAGTGCCAAAAGAATCCATTTTAAAAACAAAATTTTCTTTATTTGTTCCTGCAACCGGCGTGTTTGACAATGTGATATTTCCAAATGTTGCTTCGCTATTAAAATAACCACTACAATATATAAAACCTAATGAATCTGTACCAATACTAATACCTTTATCCGATTCTACTCCACCAAAAGACTTAACCCAATCTGTATTTTGCGCTACAGTAATTGTGCTATATAAGCATACTATTATAAAAAATATTTTTTTCATTTCTATTATTCAAAAATATAAATAAAGAATCATAAAACAAGGCATTTCAATTATGTTCTTATATACCTGTCAAGCTAAGCTATCATACTAATATACTACCTTTATCGCTCCATTTGTTTCATATACTTTTCCATCCAAACCTAATACATTAATATAATAATAATAAGACCCTTCTATAACTTTCTTTCCTTTAAAAGATCCATCCCAATATTTCTCTATAGAATTACTTTTATATATACTTTCACCCCATCTATTAAATATCTGCATCTTAAATTCAACAATATTACGACCTTTAATAATAAAAACCTCATTATTTTCATCATTATTTGGTGTAAAAGTATTAGGTATATAAAGTTCCGTTAATGGAATTGTATTAATAGTTACTGTATCTGAAATATCAGAACAACTATTAGAATCTTCAATTATAACAAAATAGCTTCCTGAAGACGAAATGTTTAATGATTTTTCTGTACTAATAATATTTTCCTCTCCTACCCTATACCACTGATAGTAATTATAATCTCCAACCTCTAATATTGCACTTTCACCATTATATATAACTGTATCACTAATTGATATAATTGCTATCGGCAGATTATATATATTAACTTCTGCTAAACCACTATTAAAAGCAACACACCCATTAACATCATATGCGGAATCAATAATATACTTGCCTGATTCTTCCACCTTAAGAGTAATATTAGAATCTAAAATATTATTTATAACATGATAATTCGCGCCATCATAATATCTCAAATTCCAAGGTAATATCCCTTCAAAATTAAAAAATACATCTACTGTATTACTATTAATATTACAAATAGAACCTCCTCCATAAATCGTAACTTCCGGAATTGAAGCTTCAGCTATAATAATGGTGTCTAAAAAAGAGCAACCATTTACATCATTTATCTGCAGAGAGTAACTACCTCCAGATACTAGTATAGTAGGATCAATACCTATAACAGAATCAATAATTATATCCCTCCATTTATAATCATAAGGCATTGTTCCTCCTACTACTAAAGGATTAAGATTAGTGGTTGTATTACAAGGTATTATATAGTCTAATCCTAATTCAAATTTAGGCGGAATATCTCCAATAACTCGTAAGGTATCTGAAATAACAGGACAACCAAAAGAACTTGCCTCAACCCAGTAAACTCCAGGTCCAACATTAATAGAAGAGTCTACTGATATAACAACACCTGTAGAATCAAACCATTGATAACTTGCACCTGGACCACCATCTGCTGTAAGGGTAATTGATGAATTGCAAGGGATATTTAAAGTAGTAGAATCAACACCTAAATCATTAACAACTTCTAAAATAGGAGAAGAGAAACTACCTGCTTCAAGCCAAACATAAGAATCTAAAATCCCATCACTTCCATCTGCAATAGCAATTCTAATATGATATGTCTCATTACACTGAACCAATGCCTTAGCAGTTAAAACAGTTGTTAATCCATCTGCTGAAGCAATAGTATCTAAATCTGTAACCGTATTAAAATTAATATACGAATTATCAACAAAATATTGCTGATTAATTGGAGTTACATTATTAACAGACGAAATAGTAATAGGCAATGGAGGTGTAGAGTTTGGTATAATAGCCAAATTAATTGCACCATTTTCATATGGGCCTGAAATTCCAGGACCTGACAAGAAAAATGCAAACACGTCATTAAATTGAGTGTTTTCATAAGTAAAATATTCCTCAGAACCAAAAACATACCTAAAGCTAATCGAGTCAGAAGTAGGAATAAAATCAAATTCTAATATTGCGACATCATTTACTGAGCTTACAGTAAATGTTTGCCCTATTAAAGGAGGGACAGAATTTGCAACATTTAATAAATTAGTATCTATTATTGGAGGTATAGGCATAGTTACTCCAAATCCTAAATTTATTGGATCTACAGAATATATATCTCCTGTACACATAATTATACCACTATCTATACCTAAAGAAGAATTAACCGCATTAAACCATCCAATTTGTGCTCCAGCTCCTTGATATACATGATTAGTAGCTGTAATTCCTGGTCCTAACAACACACTATCAACTAACCAAGCAGGATTATCATATGGAACAGTATTATTTATTACAATTTGAGCATTAAGTAAATAAATATTTGAAAATAATAAAAAAAATAAAGTCCTATACATTAACGCAAAGTTACAAAAAAGAAGATTTAGTAATTTGTACAATAAAATCTGATAGATTTTTAAGTAATATGATTATAATTGACTATTATACATATTATAATACAACCCTTTTTCTTTTATTAACTGATTATGAGTACCTTCCTCTCTTACCCTTCCATCTTTTAAATATAAAATCTTATCTGCATTTATAATGGTTGATAAACGATGAGCTATAACAATAGTAGTTCTATTCTTGGACAATACCTTTAATGCATTCTGTGTGATTAATTCATTTTCTGTATCAATTGAAGAAGTTGCTTCATCTAAAATTAATATCTTAACATCTCTAACATAAACCCTTAAAAAGGCTAATAACTGCCTTTGACCTGAAGATAAAGTAACTCCCCTCTCACCAACTATATAATTATAACTACCAGGAAGAGAAGAAATAAATTTATGAATACCTATCTCTTTTGCTGAAGCTATAATTTGTTGTTTGGTTATTGAATTATCATACAAACTAATATTATTAATAATAGAATCTGAAAATAAAAATACATCTTGTGAAACTAGAGATATGTTATTTCTTAAAAAATCAATCCTAATTTTATTAATATCTACGCCATCTATTTTGATAGAACCGGCCTGAATATCATAAAAACGATTTAAAATATTAATTATCGAAGTCTTACCCGCCCCTGTGCTTCCTACAAGTGCTAAAAGTTTTCCTTTAGAAATATTAAAATTTAACTCTTGAAGTACCCATTGATCTTTCTTATAATAAAAACTTACATTATTAAAACTAATATCTCCTGATAAATCCTGCAGTAATACACCTTTTTTTTCTTCCTTTAATTCAATAATATCCAACACCTTAAAAACTCGATCTGAACCAACGATACCCATTTGTAAAATATTAAATCTATCTGCTAATTGACGAATAGGACGAAACATCATGTGTATTAACAATATAAAACCCATTAATTCCCCAATAGTAATATGCTTTCCAGATAATATTTCAACTCCACCATACCAAACTATTAAAGCAATTGAAGTTGCGGATAATATTTCAACAATAGGAAAAAATACTGCATAATAAAAAATAGATTTTAAATGAGCTAATAAATGATTATTATTAATATCATGAAATTTATTAAACTCTGCCTCTTCCCTATTAAATATTTGCACAATATTCATGCCTACTATATGCTCTTGTACAAAAGTATTAAGTTTAGAAACTTGATCACGTATATCTTCAAATGCTGATTTTATATTTCTTTTAAACCAAGCTGTAGCTATTAATAATGCAGGTATAGTTAACATGGAAATTATTGCTAATTTCCAATCGGTATAAAACATAACAAATAGAACTACTAATAATCGTAAAGATTCTGCCATAATTACAAGCAGACCTTGAGAAAATATATCAGCAATAGTCTCTATATCAGATATTGAGCGAGTTACTAGAGTTCCTATTGGAGTATTATCAAAATAACGCATCTTTAATGAAATTATATGCTTAAATATTAAGCTCCTTAAATCTTGAATAACATGCTGACCAATCCATGTAGAAAGATAAATATAAACAAATTGCATTATCGCTTCTATTATCAACATAAAAAAAATTAAACTAATAATCTTGAATAAACCTTCAGGATTAGGAATAATAATATAATTATCTACTGCATTAGTTATAAGATATGGTCGTAATGGACCTAGTACAGAAAGTGTAATTGCTGCAAGAGAAGCTATTATGAATTGTTTTTTATATGGCTTAGCAAATACTAATACTCTCAACAATAAATCAAAATCTACAATCTGTTTACTATTAGAATTAGACATAAAATATATCTTTTGGATACTCAATATCAGTTAAAAACAATGCTTTTGCAGGAACAGAAAATCCTGCAGCACTTCTATTTTTCTTACTCATAATATATTCTATTTCTTCTGGTTTAATATTATTTCTACCAACTTCTAATAACGTACCTACAATTGACCGCACCATATTCCATAAAAATCTATCAGATTTTATTGTAAAAATTACTAAATCTTCTTTTTGAATCCACTCTGAACTTATAACATGACAAATATTCGTATGAACTTGTTTATTAACTTTTGCAAATGAAGTAAAATCTTTCTTTCCAATTAGATATTTAGATGCTAAATTCATTAGTTCAAGATCCAAATGATTATGTATAAGATAAGCATCTTTTACAAAGGGATTTTTACTATAAGTAACATAGTACTGGTAAGTTCTAGATAAAGCATCAAAACGAGCACTTTTATCATCAATAACTCTAAAAATATCATGTATTGCGATATCTTCTGGAAGTAATTGATTTAATCTGAAAATTAAATCATTAATCTGAAAATTTTTAGCATAATCAAAATGAGCAAACATTTTTTTAGCATGCACTCCTGCATCTGTCCTTCCAGCTCCAACAATAATTATATTTTCTTTTAAAAGTAAACTTATTGCTTGATTAATTTCTTGTTGCACCGTATTAGAGGAAGGCTGTATCTGCCAACCATGATAATTTTCACCTCTGTAAGACAATTCAATAAAAAACCTCATACCGCAAAGATAAATGATATCTTTACACTTATTAATTTTAATATAATAATTGTGAAAAAAAAAACGTTCTGATTTTGTTTTTTTTTTATCAAATTTTATTTTTGCTCACTTAAACAAATTACAATTATGAATGATATATTACAACCAGACATTAAAGAAATAAATGACAAAATAAATAAAGAAAGTGCTATTATAGATATGCTGACACTTGAATTAGATAAGGTTATTGTTGGGCAAAAAAAAATGAGTGAAAGACTTCTAGTGGCATTACTTTCAAATGGCCATATTCTTTTAGAAGGAGTGCCTGGTCTTGCCAAAACATTAGCAATTAGTACTCTTGCTAAAACTATTGATGCTAAATTTAGTCGTTTACAGTTTACACCAGATTTATTACCAGCAGATATTATAGGAACACAAATTTATAGTCCAAAAAATGAATCCTTCTCCATAAAAAAAGGTCCAATTTTTGCTAATTTTATACTTGCTGATGAAATTAATCGTGCTCCCGCCAAAGTTCAATCTGCATTATTAGAGGCAATGCAAGAGAGGCAAGTAACAATTGGTGGTAAATCTTTTGAATTAGAAAAACCATTCTTAGTCATGGCAACTCAGAATCCTGTAGAGCAAGAAGGAACATATCCCTTGCCAGAAGCACAAGTTGATAGATTTATGTTAAAAGTAATTATTAATTATCCAAAAAAAGAAGAAGAAAAACAAATAGTCAGACATAATCTAGCTAAAGAATTTCCTAGTGCTAATGCAATATTAAAACCAAATGCAATTATTAAAGCTAGAGAACTAGTTAAAGATATATATATGGATGAAAAAATTGAAAAATATATTATTGATATTGTTTTCGCCACCAGAAATCCTGAAGAATATAATTTAAATAAGTATAAAAATATGATTTCTTTTGGAGCATCTCCAAGAGCAAGTATAAATTTAGCTAAAGCAAGTAAGGCATATGCCTTTATAAAACGTAGAGGCTATGTGATTCCAGAAGATGTTCGCGCACTATGCCATGATGTATTACGACATAGAATTGGCCTAACATATGAAGCTGAAGCAGAAAATATTTCTTCAGAAGATATTATTACTGAAATATTAAATACAGTTGAAATACCATAAATGGAAACTTTAGAATTATTAAAGAAAGTTCGAAAAATAGAAATAAGAACTAAGGGTTTATCAAATCATATATTTGCAGGAGAATATAGTACAGCCTTTAAAGGCAAGGGAATGGCCTTCTCTGAAGTAAGAAAGTATCAAGCAGGAGATGATGTAAGGTTAATAGATTGGAATGTAACTGCAAGATATAACAACCCATTTATAAAAGTTTTTGAGGAAGAACGAGAAATGACTGTAATATTACTAATAGACGTATCTGGTTCTGGTGATTTTGGAACAGAAAAAAAATTAAAAAAAGAATTAGTAACTGAAATTAGTGCTATACTTGCTTTTTCCGCTATAAAAAATAATGATAAAGTTGGTGTGATATTCTTTTCTGATAGGATTGAAAAATTTATTCCTCCAAAGAAAGGAAAAAGCCATATTCTAAGAATTATTAGAGAATTTATAACGTTTTCTCCTAAAGGAAAAGAAACAAATATTTCAAATGCAATAAAATATTTTTCTTCTGTAATTAAGAAAAGAAGTATTTGTTTTATTCTATCTGATTTTATAAGTAATCCATTTAAAAAACCTTTAAACATAGCAGGCAAAAAGCATGATATTGTTGGAATTAGAATATATGACAAAAGAGAAAACATATTACCTAATATAGGTTTGATACCTATGCAAGATGCTGAAAATAATAAAATAACCTATGTTGACTCAAGTAAAAAAAGCATTAGATATATATTCAAAAAAAACAAAGAAGAAGAAGTAAAGGAAATTAAAAACATTTTCTCGACAAGTGGAGTTGATTTAATTGAAATATGTACAGGAGATGATTATGTAAAGCCCTTAATTAGTTTCTTTAAAAATCGAAGAAAAAAGAAATGAGGAGTATTACAATTGCATTATTACTATTTAATCATTTAGTTTATTCTCAAGAAATAAGAATTGACACAAACTGTATTTCGATAGGCCAACAAATATTACTAACTATTAGTAATAATATAGACGATACGGAAATTTGGCCTACATTTACAGATACAATAACAAAAGATATTGAGATAATAAAGATTGATAAAGCAGACACTATCAACGATATAATTAAACAAAATATAATAATAACTGGCTGGGATAGCGGAAGTTATTACATTCCTCCAATACAATTCTCTAAAGAAAGTAGCACAGAAGGTTTAATGTTAAATATTATAAAACCTAATATACAAGAGGATATCGAACTTCGCGATATTAAAAACCCTATAAAAGAACCTATTGGATGGAATGATATATGGCCATGGCTTTTATCTATTGTTTTTTTAGTTATAGCTTTCTATATATTTAAAAAATATAATACAAAAGAAAAAAATATTAAAATAAATAAAAAACCAAAAAAAATTATTGCTCCCCATATTATTGCATTACAAGAATTGAATAAACTAAAAGAACTTGATTTTCTAACAAAAGATGAAATTAAAAGATATTACTCGATAATTTCTGAAATTATAAGGAGATATATAGAAAACCGCTTTAATTTCATTGCACTTGAATTAACTACAAATGAAATATTAACTATTATTAATTCAAAAATCAATAAAAAAAATATTGATGTTTTAAAAATCTTATTAGAAAAATCTGATCTTGTTAAATACGCAAAATTCAAACCAGATAATATTGAAAATATTAAATTTATAGAAATAGCTATACATTTTGTCGAATCAACTAAAGAAAAGAATTCTAATGAATAATTATACTTTTATAAACATCGAATTCTTATACTTAATGTTAATTCCAATATCTATATTAATATGGTATATTTTAAATGGAAAAAATAAAAACTCTACAATATTATTTTCAAATACAGGAATATTAGCTAATACATCAACAATAAAACAAAAAATCAGACATATTCCTTATATATCTAAAATTATAGCAGCAATTTTGCTAATTATTGCTATAGCAAGACCTCAATCATCAATTAATTGGGAAGAAAGTACTACAGAAGGAATTGATATTGTTCTTGCTATGGACATTTCAGGCAGTATGTTAGCTCAAGATTTAAAACCTAATAGATTAGAAGCATCAAAAAATGTAGCAATGGATTTTATCAAAAATAGAATCAATGATAGAGTTGGACTGGTTGTTTTTTCAGGTGAAAGCTTTACTCAATGTCCATTAACAACGGATCACAATGTACTTGTAAATCTATTTAAGGATGTAAAAAGTGGTATGATTGAGGATGGAACTGCCATTGGCATGGGTTTAGCTACAGCTATTAATAGATTAAAAGACTCTAAATCTATTTCAAAAGTTATCATTCTTTTAACAGATGGGGTAAATAATAGTGGTATGGTTCCTCCTATTACTTCAGCTGAAATTGCAAAAAAATTTAATATTCGTGTATATACTATTGGTGTTGGAACAGAGGGTTTTGCTCCTTATCCATTTCAAACTCCATTTGGAATACAATATCAAGATGTTGAAGTAAAAATAGATGAAAAAACATTGCAAGATATTGCAATCATAACTGATGGTAAATACTTTAGGGCAACTAATAATAATTCATTAAAAGAAATATATAATGATATTGATATTTTAGAGAAATCTAAAATTGATATTACTGAATTTCATAAACGAAAAGAAGAATTTACCCCATTCGCTATATCTGCATTAGCTCTTTTATTATTTGGTTTCATATTACAAAAAACTTATCTAAAACAAATTCTATAATGTTGAGATATGAGTATATAGAAATATTAAACATGCTATATCTAATTCCTATATTAATATTAATAATCATATTATATGAAAGATGGAGAATTAAAGCCTTAAATACTTTTGGAGAAAAAAAATTAGTAGATAAACTCACATCCTCTTTTTCAATAATCAAGAATAGAATAAAACATACACTATTTATTATTATTGTCACATCAATAATAATAGGTTTATCAAATCCTCAAATAGGAACAAAAATGGAAGAAGTAAAAAGAGAAGGAGTAGATCTAATTATTGCTATAGATTTATCAAATTCAATGATGGCTGAAGATATAAAACCAAATCGTTTAGAACGATCAAAACAAGCTATATCTCGTTTAATTGACAAACTAGAAGGAGATCGAATAGGTTTAATTGTATTTGCTGGAGAAGCATATGTACAGCTACCTATCACTACTGATTATTCAGCTGCAAAATTATTTTTATCTACTTTAAATACAAATATAATGCCTACCCAGGGAACTGAAATTGCTAAAGCGATTGATTTAGGTGTAGCATCTTTTGATATGGAAAATGGTCAAAATAAGGCTATTATTATTATTACGGATGGAGAAAGTCATGATCAAAAAGCAATTGAAAGCACAAAAAAAGCTAATGAGAAAAATATATTTATCCATACATTAGGGATGGGGTTAAAAAAAGGTAGTCCAATTCCTATATATAATCAATATGGAAATCAAACTGGATTTAGAAAAGATAAAGAAGGAAACACAATTGTAAGCAAACTAAATGAGCAACTACTAAGAGAAATAGCTGAAAATGGACAAGGAACCTATGTTCGTGCTAATAACTCAGAAGCAGGTCTTTCTGTATTATTTAACGAAATAAATAAAATGGAAAAAAAAGAAATAGGAACGATGATATTCACAGAATATAAGGACCGTTTTCAATTTTTTATATCAATAGCATTCTTTCTACTTCTATTAGATTTATTATTATTAAATAAAAAAACATCATTAACAGAAAAATTTTCTTAAATAAATTATGAAAAATATATTAATAATACTACTAATGATTTTTAGCAGTTCTGTATTCTCTCAAAATAAAGAGAAATTAGTAAGAAAAGGAAATAAATTATATTCAGACAGTAGTTATAGCATTGCTGAGATAAATTACAGAAAAGCATTAGAAAAAGATCAAGAGTATTTTAATGCTTCATTTAATTTAGCAAACTCCATATATAAACAAGAAAGATACTCAGAATCTTCTGCTCTTTTTGATGCGCTAGAAAACGATACAAAAAATCTCAATGAATTATCAAAAATACATCATAATAAAGGAAACTCATTATTTCAAGAAAATAAATTTGAAGATGCTATTGAAGAATATAAAAATGCTTTAAGATTAAACCCTCATGATAATGACACTAGACATAATTTAATTCTTGCTCAACAACAACAACAACAACAACAACAACAACAACAAGAACAAGAACAAGAAGAAGAAGAAGAAGAAGAAGAAGAAGAAGAAGAAGAAGAAGAAGAAGAAGAAGAACAAAAACAACAA
>MDTG01199878.1_pt1 | contig 10391 bp, 15 predicted proteins | sample 811421 | NCBI WGS metagenome assembly MDTG01 (sample SAMN05326645, study PRJNA326480) | marine metagenome | isolation source: seawater | place: Pacific Ocean: South East | collected 2011
GCTTTGTAAATATTTTAATACCTAATACGAATGATGATAAGTAAGTGTCTAAAGCTGACAGTCTTCTAACCTTAGATAGAAAGTCTTCTGCTACTTTCATACCTTTGTTCCTAGCTATACCTTCTAAGTACTCCAGTTTATCTTTACCAGTTGACCAACCATGAGCTGAAATCCAGTTTGCATTAGGGGCATTAAATTTTAATCCTGCCACTTGTCCTGTTGAGTTGTAATTATATCCTTCCCCATTACACGGCTTACATATTCTGACAGCCTTGCCCATCTTGCCGGACTTTAACTTCATTCTCTTACGTCCTGCTCCAGAACATTCTCTACATCTGACAGCTTTAGTTTTATAAATTAAATCACTATTCTTAGAAACTTCTAGCCTATACTCTGAAGACTTCATTCTATCATTAAAGAAATTTCTCCATACAGATTTATCTTTTGGCTTTCTGGAATATATAATTGAGCTTAGTTGCTCTGGAGCATTTAGATTAACAGGTGTGTCACCCACTAGTTGTACAACATAGCCTTTTAACTGTTCTTCTATTTCTGCTTTCTCAGCCGTAAACTCTCTCTTAACTTCTTCCAACTTCTCTTGATCAATATTAAAACCCCTTGCATGAACTTTAACAAGTAGATCGCAAAGTAAATGGGTAAGACCCAATGTCTTTTCAAGTGAATGATTCTCTGACTTCGATAGGATGTCTTGTTGGGATTTGTATAGTTGTGCTGTAACGTCAAGATCAGCTTGTAGGTATTCGCATAACTCTTCGTAAGGAATATCTCGCACCGATGTCCCAGATTTAAGATAGTTTTTGAGTGTGTCTTGTTTTTTAACATTTAATTCGTGTCTTTCTGCTACTGCTTCTAAAGACAAAGGAAGTTTATTTCCCTTTTGTAGAATGTATTCAGCTAACATTGTGTCATATAACTTGCCATCATACTTAAAGCCACATTCCCTAAGCCACATAAGATCGTGAGATGCATTATGCATTACAAGAATATCTGTCTTGTCTAATAAAGGCTGTAATAACTCTGTCTTTTTTGAAGGGCTTTCAGAGTGGTCAAAGGTAATTATTTCAGAGCCATTGCTCCATTTACATCCCACAAGAACTAAACGATTACCTTCCTCAAAAGGATCAAGGTGAAGTTTATTATCTCTGTGGGATACTGTGTTCTCTACATCAAGTACAAGCCATCTGTCCTCTTGTGTATATAATCCACCAGAATAAATTTCCTTGCCTATCTGTTCATGTGTATCTTCACTAAACATTCTTTCCCTCTTTAGCTACTTTTAATTTCTCTCGTCTTCTCTTCTGATATGCCTTTATGTTCGCAGTTATCCTGTCTTCACTTGACCCACTAGTCTTTCTATATTCCATAGCTGCATCTCTACGAAACATTTCTTGAGCCTGCTCAATTGTCATTTTTTTACCAATCATTACAGGTTCATAATTTCTAGAATAATATCTTCCAACATTATCGTTTACTGCTCTTGGATCATCTTTGAACATTTGCTTTTCCTTTCTTGTTTGGTGAGAGATGTTTGAATCTTTTGAGCAATTAAAAATCAAACATGTTAAATGTTAGCATTAACAAACATCTCTCATAACTTAGTCAACTCTTGTTATGCACTAAATGTAGCAGTGTAAGGGTCAATATAATTATGAATTGATCCATGCCTACCACTTAGTTTATTCTTTACAATACACCAGTGTCTTTGGTTATCGTCTTGATCCTGCCCCTCTACCATAGGGTTTTTAGTTAAACAAAACATCAGATCAGCTTCGGCTGCTTTACCTGTCTTAGAGCCTTCTAACATCGACTGATTAACTATTATTTTTCCTTCTGCTTCAGCACTTAATTGCGACATTGCAAATAATGCACAATCATATTGTTTAGCTAAAATTCTAAATCTTATATAAGTAGACTTTAAAGCTTCATGAGCTGCTGCAAACTTTCCCTGTGGTAAAAACTTATCTGCCATATCACATATAACTATGTCTGGCTTTAATTCTTTTATATGTGCTTCAAGCCAATCTAAGTCCTGACCAGTTGCATCTACTATATCATAGTTAGGCTTCCATTTATCTACCATCGCAGATATTTTAGGAACATTATGTGGCTTTCTAAATTCGCTTAAAGACATTCCAGTTAATGCTGTCATATGTCTCGCAGTAATTCTAGAACACTTTTCCTCATTTGCAAATACTACTACCTTAGCACCTTGCTCAATAAACCCACCTGCCCCACTACACATATAAGCAAGACTACTTGTCTTACCTGTGTTGGGTCTTGCAGCTCCCACAACTAACAGGCCGGGAGATACACCTTGCCACATCTCTCTTAGGCCGGGAACATTCATCTCCCATTTCATAATCTCATTACTAGATTCTAAAATGTATTCTAAATCTTTTCTGTCTGTTTTAATTTTTAGTGTAGGCAGAAAATCATTCTCATGCCCATCTAATAAAGACTTAATGGGGGACAGACTTGTTTCAGTCCCATTGTGAATTTCAAATGCCATATTAGTAATCTTCTCTGCAAAAGACTGTCTCCACAATTGCTTAAAAACATTGGAAGCTAGGTCATCACCAAGGGGCTGTTCCTCTGATATTCTTTTAAATAAACCTCTATACACACCTCTCTGTGCTGTAGTTAGATAAGAATACTTACTTAAAAATGTTGCTTCTAATTCACTTGGAGTTATATCTCTATCATATTCTTTAATAGTCTCATCAAGATGGACTTTAATTTTTTGTAACTCACCTTGGAATAATTCTGTCTTAGCAACTCTTTTATTATTGTTGTGAAAATCTTTATTTAATAATGTTCTAATAAGTGCCGTTTCCATTTGTTAATACCTTTGTCATCTCTGGTTGTCTACTATTATATTTTATTGGGCAGTTTATACATATGCCCAGATGTTTAGGTTTATTCTGATGATACGTCAGCTATCTCAGCTTTTCGTACTACTCTTCTCTCCTTAACATTTACAATTAACTTTCCCCATTTCTTTTCTAATGGTTTTAAATCTTCTTCAAGAATCTTTAATTGTTTATGTGCATCCATTAAATCGTTTGCTTTCAAGTCAAACTCTATAGTCGCTCTCAGTTTCATTTTTTTTCCTTAATCTCAAAAAACTATTATACCTAAACCATCGTGTGTGTCTATCATGTATAGTCTTTGTTGTAAAAATATTAGTTATACTACTTATTAACATATAACTCTCCCTAAGTTTTTGTAACCAAGCTTTTCTTGGTGGGGCAGTTATCGGATTAATGATAATTCCATTTTGACTTGCTAAAGTACTAGTCCTTACAAGTCTACCTTTCATACCTCTACCATCTCTACTCTGTAACCCCCAAAATTTATGAGTAATTAATTTCATTTGTTCTCCAAATAATTTGGTTCGGTAATCTAGCCAATTATACTGGCTATTGATAGTATTATTTTTATGTATGCAGACTCTCCTTACATACTTTTTAAATATATCATACATCATACCATGTACCCTCGTTTATATAGTTTTAAATTTACTTACATCATCAGAATTGTAGTACTTTATATCGTCCTGCAACTTTAATGATGTTACCGGTTTTGATCCTTGTCTTAGCTTTGCAGCAATGTGCAAAGTTTTTACTGTAGCATCAGGATCAAGTGCTACAATAACTCTGTCAAACTCTTTTAATCTATTGTGTGTTTCTTCAGTCATATTAGTTCCGAGTAATGCCAACCCAGTTAACTCTTTATTTATAACAGTAACAGTATTGGCCGATATACAATCCTCAACAACTACAGCAATACTACCACAGCCAATTTCATATGGCAAGTTACTTGAACCATATCTTAACCACTTAGGTAATCTACTATCTAATGATCTACCGACTGCATCAACTATAACATTACTTCGTTTAATATAAAACACAGCTCTATTTTGTTTTAAATCATATCCTAGATTATCTTGAATGCCCCACTTAGCTTTAAAATCATTAACTCTGTCATCATTAAACAGTATATGATCAGGTACAATAAAAGTATTAGTTGTTTTACTAACCTTCAAGCTGTTCAATGACTTATAATAATCTAGTGCTTCATTAACATTAAAATTTCTTTTATAACTACCTTTACTATTACAGGAAGCTTTATAACAATTATAAACAAGGTTACCTAACTGATTAGTTACAGTGAATGTATTCCTTCCATTACATTTTGGACAATCCATTCTAACTGTATCACCTATCTGTAAGTCTAAATTATTAATTGTATCACTAATCATTTAATTAATATCCTTATTAATGTATCACTTAAAGTGTTTATTATAGTGTTAGTATTATTATTTTGAAACATTTGTCAACCCCCTATTTTAAAAAAAGTATGTCAACTTAGACTATTTCATCCACCATAGTGGATTGACAAAATGTTATCTTATTGTTTTTATTGTATTTTCAAAAAAGTGGTCGATAGCTTCAGTTGACTAAGGGTTTAAAAGTCACTTGCTCTACCAACTGAGCTAACGGCCCATATATTAATGGATTCAATAGTTTAACATTAAATAGTTGTCAACTGATTAATATTTATCAGTTTCCCACCACTATTTATCTCCCACTTTCTTGTCAACATTAGCTTTCCTCTTCTGAAAAGCTGATGCTGATTGCCTTACAGTATTCATTATGTAAGGCTTTAAAGAACTTGCATTTGCGTGACCTGACCAAGACATCATTTCTCTATCAGTTGACCCTGTATCTGCAAGCTCAGTTAACACAGTACGTCTTAAATCTCTGTGCTGTAAATCTCTTGGAAGACCTGCTGCATCAGCAACCCTTCTAAAAGTTTTAGACAGATGACCTAGAGAATAAGGTTTACCAGTTAATGGATTAGGTGCAACCCATTCGGTATGTCCCCATTTCTCGTATTGTGTCTTTAGCAAGTCTAGTATTTCATTGTCAAGAGGTATTTGAACCTCTGCTGAATGATAATACTTACCTCTTTTATTAGTTACTTTGTGAAGTAACTGTTTATCAAAAGGAAGTTCGTCCCAAGTTGTTGTGCGACAATCTCCGTTTCGTAAAGAAGTAGCATAACCTAGTTGTACAATTACACCCACATTATACCAAGACTCTTTTGCAAAAGCAGTCGATAAAAATCTTCCCACTTTTTCTGGTGACCATTTATTACGTCTTACCTTAGCTGTCTTAGTTTCTACAAATTTCCAAGGATTACGATGTGTAAGTTCCCATTTATTTGCAATTGACCATATTCTTTTGGCAACTGAATTGACATGGTTGGTAAACGTAATACCATCACCTTTTGTTCTGGATTGTAATAAAATAGAATCATAAATTCTTTGAGCCATTCCATTAGAAAGGTCTTCAAAATTCATATGTCTTACAGCACCCATGAACTTACCATTATAGGTAAGCTCAAAATCTAGTAAAACATCTATACAATATTTATAGGACTTCTGAGTATTTTGAATTAAATCCATAAAATGTGGTGAAATTAAATATTCATCGACAAGTGAACCTACAGTTTGGTTAAAGTTTCCAGAACTTTGCCCTCGCTTTAAGTCTTCACCTACAATAAACTCATCGATCAATCGGTTATACTCAATTGCTTGAGCATAAGCTGCTGTTTTATCAGTACCTAATACTTCCCGTTTAACAATTCCTTCATCTACATATAGTCGGTCAGGGTTGTAACGATAATACTCTGTACCATCCTTATATGTAGACACTTGAACGTACCTTGGTCTATCCGGTTTTGAATAAACAGTATCAGCTACATGTAATTTCATGTCTACCATTTAAGTCTACTCCTCTTTATCTTCAGTTGAGTAATAAAACAAATCACCATGAATAAACTGAACATCGTTTATATCATCGCTTCTAGAAGCAGACAATGCAAGAATTGATTTTTCAATTGCATCTCCTGCCTTATTGTTTGTTGTTTTTAGTTTCATATCTTTATGATTATGGAAACTAATCTTGACAGTATTTTCTGCCATCTACATCTCTCCTCTTAGTTAAGATTATAATTAGTACTATAACAGTATTCATTACTAAGTTGTCAACACTTGTTTTAGTAGAGAACAAACATAGAACAAAAGATGAGATAGGTCAACTTAAAAAGTGGCCTTTTTTAACTAAGTCAACCTATCTCACAGCTATAGGAGTTGCTGTATGGCCTTATGCAGCTAGACGTTCAAACTCATTAGAGCTTACCCATTTAGCTACTTCGTGTTCTCGTTGCCACATACTAACTGACTGTGTGTCATTGCCAGTATTTTTCAACGAAAACCCATTACGATCATCGGCATATGATGCGTAATTAGTGAAAGCTGAGTACAATGCAAACACATTGTCACCCCTTGAAGATTGTTCTTGCTTATATAACTGGAACATCTTCTCAGCCTTTTTATCTGATTTAACAATATTTTGAATGTCTTCTAACTTTGCATTCAAAGGTGTATTAAGCCACTGCTGTTGTCTTCTAGCTGTAGTCTCAAACTCAAGCCCTGCAACCTTTAGGTCATCTATAAATCTGTCCAGACTAAAGTTAGAAGTATTCTTCCTTCTGACCTTATCCCATTCGCCAGTTATCTGACCATTTGTGCAGAACGAATCGATAGCACCAAAGTAAACTTGATTAGAACAAGACCCATCAACACCATGTAAAGCTATTATTCTTTGTGATATTGAAGTCGTGTGTTTATTGTTAGAAATTGTATACTTAGAATTAGGCAAATTTAAATCCATCATTGCCCAACCATTCTTTCTAGCATCTCTCCATTTAACAGTTGCACCATCTAATTTTGATGCTGATAGTTCATCTGTTAAAGTCTTTTGAACATTTCTAAAAAAATCACCATGATTTGCACAAGTAAACTTTTGTCCAACAGTATCTAAATATTCACCTGTTGTTTTATTAACCACATATTTTTTGTGCTCAACTTTTGTGTCTTCAAAACCAACTTCAAAGTCAATCTTTTCTGGAACACTAAGTGCATCTAATTGTGGTTTAAAATCTATTATATTATCTAATGGCATAAGCCTATCTCCTATTTGTTATTGTATTAGTTATAGCATTAATTAAATATATTGTCAACTAAGCTGACAACTATTTGGAGAGGACAGAAGGAATTGAACCTTCATTAATGGATTTGCAATCCATCGCATAACCATTCTGCCATGCCCTCATACTAGGTTAGTTGTTTAAATCGTAAAGCCTGTCAGCTTCTGCGATAATTTTATCCTTCCAATGAAGTTTGTCTAACCACTCTTTAGGAATGTATTCCATCCCTAAAATTCGTCCTGCAATCATCCCGGCAATAGCCCCAGTTGTATCTGTGTCATGCCCCAGATTAATTGCATTTATAATTGTGTCTCTGAATATGTTTGATTTATCAAATATTGCATACCCATCATCATCAAAATTAATGAAAGCTTTTTCCACTGCGTTATCAAAAGCCCAGAGAGCTGCATTATACGTTTCTTTGACATAGCCCCCAGACATTATCTCTTCTCTGGGTGTACTATGATCGTACATATGTGATAGAACATACCCAGCATCAGAATAATCTGATACATAAACATCCCAATTCATTCTGTATAATGTCTCAGCTAAGTCAACATTCAGATCGATAGCTTCCTTGCCACCATGTGTAAGTAGTGTTTGTATTACTGTATCTTGTATGATTGATGATAAGTTGTCTTCCCATTGATTGGATGTAGTGTTAGCTACTATTACTGGTGCTAGTCGCATCATTGCCCCATTACCAGACTCTTGATCATGTGATCTAGCCCTAAACACATAATCCTTCATAGTTAATTCCACTATTCTAGGTTTATTTGTCCAAGAATTACACCAACCTTGGATTGCAGTTTTAGTTGTATTACCAATGTCAAAGCATTCTCCTCTGGACTGAAACTTTCCAAGTGCATACCACTCATAAAAATTTTGCATGGCCTTTACAGGGTCTAGACCTTTAGTTGTATAAGCATCTGCCAGAGCTAACATCATAGCTGTGTCATCTGTCCATTCACCTGCTTCCACACCATGATGTCCACCACCAATCATATCAGTGACTAAATTATCTTCTGGTCTACATTTAGGTTCAAATTCTAGTGGAGCACCCATAGAATCTCCTATGGCTGTGCCTACTATCATTCCCCTAGCTTCATCTAATTCCATATTACAAAGCATTCCAGAATTACCAAACTTAGTATCTCCTATGCTACTTTCGATATATTTGTATTCAACTTTGTCATTTCTATATTTCTCCATATAATTCCTTCTCCTCTTTTGGTGTTTCGTAAACAGTTCTAGTTGTGTCATCATTGCCACATGATGGGCAAACAGATACAAACTGACCCTCTTCTTCTTGAAATACATCATTGCATTCTAAACAATGCACATCGTGAATTACTGGCTCGCCTTTCCAGAAACTACTAGAGCTTCTTAGCAACTCATCTTCCATCTCTTTTTGAGATAGAATTCTTACCCCTCTTCTATTTGCCATTGGCATATCTCCTCTTCATACTGTTGCATCTTTGCTACACATACAACAAGGTATTTTGTCAACTCCCATAATTCACATCCCAACGATAAAATATATGGTCATCAATTCTAGTTATATAAGTTTTACTACTTGCCCATGAAGGCTGTACATAATCTGCGTGATAATGTGTTGCACCTTGTACTAAATCGTAAACATTTCCATAGTACACCCCATGAGCTACAGTTAATGCTGTCTCCCAAGCCAGTGAGTCTTTGTCTGGCTCATCCTTTTTGCCATCACACCACCAAGTAAATTGGCAGCGAAATTTCACTGGATAGTCTGGCTTCCAAGAATATGTTTCACCTTGTTTAACTACTTCACATATTGTGTTAGGATAACGATCATCGTGCACCCGATTTAATACTACTTGTGCAACTGCTATCTGGCCTATCAAACTTTGATTTTTAGCTTCGTGATAGACGTTCAATGCCAAGCATAATAATCCTTCTGCTATCATTTGTCAATCCTCAGATATTCTTTGTACCTATCTAAAAGGTGCTTTGGTAGTTTAGTCATACTAACCCATTCCTCACCTTTATTGAGTTGACCTGCATCTTCTAAAGATGTTTTATGATAGATTGCATGTAAAGGCTCAACAGGTTCACCATTTTTAATTATTACATAATCGTCTTTATAAATTTTCATATTTTACCTCACTTTTTTCGTACTCTTTCCAATCAGCTAAAAACCTTTCATCTGTAGAATTCAAGAAGTCTTCACTAAGATCAAAATCTTTTGGTGAATAAGTTCTAGGTTCATCATGCTCCAGATGTTCTGCTTCCATCCATCCAACAGCTTCATAAACTCCATACAGGAAAGCTTCTTTTTCTTCCCAAGTGTCAAATGAGTACACTTTTGGTGGATGTATAGGACTAGCTCCCCAAAGCACTGATACATAAATTCCATCTTTCATTTGACAGTCTCCGGTAATGACCAAAAGTCCTTCCCACCTAAATCTAGGTATAATTTTTTTGCTGATGTTAGTTGTTTTTCAATATACTCAACATCATCGTCCAATAAGTTTTCAATTAGATGTGTCAAGGCAACTTGAAGAACATTGATTTCCATGTCAGTTACTTTATCTAATCTATGAACAGTAGTATGTTTCATTATTTCATCCTCTCTTTCATGCACCATTGCTCTATTTCATTCTCATTTATTAAATGATCATATGAGCCTTGGTCTTCACTATCTTTTATTTTAATTTCTATTTTATTTCCTATTTCAGTGATGGCATATTTGAATGAGTCATCATATCCCTCAAACCCCATGCGATGACCTATTAACTCATTTTCTATAGTTGAATGATCAAAGTCTTTTACATGATATTGGAAAGACCAATTGACAACATAGTCTAAAATCTCTTCGTTAGTCTCTCCTGTATGCCTGTATACTACTTCTTCATTCTCTCTTTCTAGCCAAGCTTCTACGTCACCAATCCAATCCTTTTTCTGTTTATGAATTAGGACAATATGCTTACTGCCATCATAAGTAGTTACTGATACTAATATTGATTCACTTCCTTCAAGCATTACTTCACCTCTTCTGCTTCTTGTGTAAAAAATTCTCTATGGACACAATCTGCTCCATATTCATCTGGGTATTCACTACCTGCATACTCGTCAGCTATAGTATAAGCTTTTTCACATGCTTCCTCTTCGTCTTTAGCTTTGACGTAAACAACTGATCCTTCAGATAATACAATTTGTACCCTATATTCTTTTAAGTCAGCTTTCTCTGGAAAAACTTTAGGATCATACGGCACATGATATTGATGTATTAAATCTGATAGATCAGCTTCAAAATACCCCTCATTATTTTTAAAAAC
>MDTG01256412.1_pt1 | contig 10391 bp, 10 predicted proteins | sample 811421 | NCBI WGS metagenome assembly MDTG01 (sample SAMN05326645, study PRJNA326480) | marine metagenome | isolation source: seawater | place: Pacific Ocean: South East | collected 2011
CAACAAAAAAGCAAAAAAACTATTAAATTGGTTTCCAAAAATATCTTTAGATGAAATGATAGATAACATGCTAGAGCATGATATTAGGAATGTGAAATAAATTTTAATGAAAGTTGTAATTCTAGCCGGTGGTTTGGGAACAAGGCTATCAGAAGAAACTAAAATTAAACCAAAACCTTTAATTGAAATTGGAAAAAAACCCATAATTTGGCACATAATGAAAATTTATTCTAAATATGGAATTACAGAATTTATTATATGTCTTGGTTATAAAGGTCATTTAATTAAGAAAGAATTATCCAAATATGAAAAGAAAGAAAACTGGAATATTAGTTATGTAGACACAGGAAAAAATACAATGACAGGAGGAAGGGTAAAAAGAATAAAAAAAAATCTTGGAAGAGATAAAGTATTTTGCTTATCGTATGGTGATGGTGTATCAAACGTAAATATTAAGAAATTGATTAATTTTCACATTTTAAGCCAAAAAATGGCTACATTAACAGCAGTAAATCAGACCAATAGATTTGGTGTTTTGGTCCTAAGTAAAAATAAAGTTAAAAAAATTATTGAGAAGCCAAAAGAATTTATAAATGGCGGTTTTTTTGTTTTATCTACTAAAATATTTAAATATTTAAAAAATGATAAGTCTGTGTTCGAAGTCGATTGTTTGCCAAAATTAGCAAAATCAAACCAGCTTTCAGCATTTATACATAAAGGTTTCTGGGGCTGTATGGATACAATGAGAGATAAAAGAATGCTCAATGAGGAATGGTCAAAAAAAACCTGTAAATGGAAAATATGGTAAAAAATAATAAGTTTTTTAATTTTTTTTATAAAAAAAAAATATTAATTATGGGAAATACAGGTTTCGTAGGTTCTTGGTTAACTCTTTTATTGAGTCTTTTTAAGGCAAATATACTTGGGATTTCCTTGAGGATGAAGCATAAAAAATATATTTCTAACTCAACAATTTTTAAAAAGAAACATAAAACTTTGTTTATAGATATAAACAATTTTAAAAGTTTAGAAAAAAAAATTTTAAAGTTTAAACCTGATATAATTATACATCTAGCCTCACAGCCATTAGTATTCGAAGGATTAAAACATCCCAAGAATACTTTTCTCACAAATATAGGAGGTACAATTAATTTACTAGAAATTTCGAGAAAATTACCCAACCTAAAAAAATTACTCATTTTTACTTCGGATAAAGTTTACAAAACAACAAAAAAAAAAATTTATTATCAGGAGAATTCTGAAATTGGAGGTATAGATCCTTATAGTTCGAGTAAATCTTGCCAAGATTTAATTTCGAAATGTTACTCAATAAATTATTTATCTAAAATTCAAACAATTATAATTAGATCTGGAAATATTATCGGAGGTGGAGATTGGTCAAAAAAAAGATTAATTCCAGACATAGTTAATTCTTACTTTACAAAAGAGAATTTAAAGTTGAGAAATAAAGATGCAATAAGACCATGGATACATATTTTTGATGTTTTGCATGGTATTTTGCTATCCTTGATAATTGATAAAAGTAATAAGAAAACACTGAGTATTTATAATTTTGCGCCTTCGAAAAAAAATCAAGTTAGTGTTGGCAAGATTATTAAATTAATAAAAACTAAAACACTGTTGAAAAATTTTAGGTATAATTATGAAAAACAAAAATTTAAAGAGAGTAAATTTTTAAGACTATCATCTAAATTTGCAAAATTAAAAATAGGATGGTCAGCAAAGTTAAATATTGTTGATAGTTTGAAAAATACAATAGAATGGTATATTCTAACAAATAAAAAAAATGTATACAATTATTCTATATTGAAGCTAAAAGAATATTTTAAGATTTAATTTTGTCAAACTCTGAATATTTATAAATTAGTACCATAGATAAAAATATACTTATCACAAACAGAAATTTTAAATTAAAATAAATTTGAAAGAATACTACGGTAATGTTTAATAAGTTAAAAATTAGATTGTATTTTAGAACAATATTGTGATTTTCTTTATTTTGTTTAAGTGGTTTTAAAAAATAGTAATCAAATAATCTTGCCCAAGGATAATGACCATTTATTGTTTTTTTTATTAACGTAATAGTACAATCTAAAAACGTATAAGATAGTAGCGAAATAGCTATGTACCACTTGCCATTAGAAATAAGCTCTATAAAGCAAAAACCAATAAGGTAGCCAAGTAAAATACTTCCTGTATCTCCCATGAAAAGTTTCGCTTTAGGCTTGTTGAATATCAAAAAAGATAACAAAATTGGAAGAATAATGACACTGATTAGATTTAAAAAATTATAATTACTTTCAAAGAAAGATAAAAAAAATACTCCAATAAAAAAGAAGATACTATTTAGAGTTAAAAAACCATCTGATCCATCTGTAAAGTTTATTATATTGAGGAGATAAATATAAAAATAAAAGTATAATATTAAATTTAATTTAATCATATTTTCGAAAGGAAATTCGTTTAAATTAAATAAAGGACTACTGATTAAAATTAAAAAAAATTGGATAATTAACCTATATATTGGATGAATACTTTTTATATCATCATAAAAAGCAAAGAAACAAAATGTGGTTAAACAAATAAAAAAAAGATACAATTTATTTGGTAGTTGATAATTAAAATTATTCAAAAAATAAATAAAATATAACATCGAGAAGATAAAAATTACAAACATAACTAAGCCACCACTAGTTGGTGTGACTGTAGTATGAGAACTTAAATTACCAGGCTTATCAGTAAAATCGTTTTTTATTGCTATATTGATATACAACTTAAAACTAAAAAATGAGAAAGCAAATAGAGCCAAAGAAAAATAATAAATCATGGAAATATTAATATCTATTAAATTTAATAAATTAGTCTAATACTTTTAAAAAACAAGAAATAATATGAATATTGAAATAAATAAAATTAATCTCAAATATTATTTATATTCTATATTAGCAATTTTCTTCCAATTTTTATATCTAGCATATTTAAAAGATTTTGATGGCTTTAATAAATATATAGAAATTTTTTCTTTATCAGTAATAGTAATTGGATTATTTGGTTCAATTCAATTTTATTTTATTAAAGAAAAAAATCAAGTAATTGGTTTAAAAATTAAAAAAAATTTTATAGCATTTTTTTTGGTCATTGTTTTAACTTCATTCTTTTATTATTCGTATCAAAAGCTTGAGTTTGGATTATTTTATTTATCATCAATAATATTAAGTTTAATTTTATTATTTCAGGGAGCTGTATATGCAAATTTAAATTATACCTTTTTTAATACAAAATTTATATTATTAATTTCTTCAATAAAATTTTTGCTATTAATCTTTTTTTCTATATTTTTAAATAATATTTTTTTAATTTTAATTTACTCTAATTTAATACTGATACTTCTTTGGATAATTTTCTATTATAAAAATGTTTTATTTGAAAAAGAAGGGTATTCAATTTTTAGTGCAACCAATACAATGATTGGTGGTAGTATTTCCTCAGTCGATAAAATAATTGTTTCAAATTTTTATCAAAACATAAGTGTAAATTATTATTTAATTTTTAGAGTCTCAGCAATTTTACAAATTTTAGGTGAAATTATCTTTAGAAACGAAAGATTTCAAATTACAAGCAAAATGTCAAAATTAAATTTTAAAATTGTTTTTTTTAAGATTATTTCACTTAGTTTATTTATAATAACATCCTCTTATTTAATTAAATTTTCTTATCTAATAAATAATGTTTTAAATATCGAATTTATTAATGAATTTTTTAAAATTGTCAGTAAATATCAATTTGAATATATTGTAATTGCATTTTCAATTTTAATAAATTCTATTTCTGGGCTTTTTTACGATTACATTTATTCTTTTTTTGGAAATAAAAATTTAATTTTTATAAATATTTTGAGTTTTTGTCTATTAATTGGATTATTACTTAATTTTGTGAACGATTTAACTTCAATTTGTTTAATTTTTTTTAGTATACAGTCAATAACAGTAATATTATTAATTTTTTTAACACTATATGTAAAAAGGAATGAAAGAAAATTTTTCTCAAAAAAACTTTAATTATATATTTTTACTTTTATTTTGTTTTTACATCTGCTTACCACCTATCCTATTTAGCTTTAGATATTTAGTTTTATTTGATAATAATTTTTATTTATCTATAAAAAATGTTTTATATTCTTGGCACCCACCAAATAACGAAGTAGAGTTTGTTGGTTTCACCTCAGGCACTAATGTAATTGAATCTAATCATTTTAGTTTTTATTTTCATTTTTTTTCTATTACCTCAATAATTTTATTTTTTTTTGGTATAAAAAAATATTTTATAACTCAAAAAATAAATGTTGATCATTCAACAATTCTAGCAATCAAATTTTTAACTGTATTTTGTGGTATTTTTTTCTTAGGTGATATTTCTAAATTAATTTTAAATTATTTTTCGGAGGACCCTATTACCAATAGAAAAGCTTTATATGATGCTTTTTTGAATAAAAGACTTACATATGTAAACGTTTTTTTAATTAATGTAATATGTTTATATTTTTTAGATCGAAAATGGTTTTATATAGGAGCTATTTTGATTTTTATCTTTGATGTACTTAGTCTTTCACGAATAGAATTATTTTATTTGGCATTAATTTTTTTCATACTTACTATAAAATTTGATTTTAAAAATTTTAAATATATTTTTCCTTTCATAATATTTTTATTTTTTATTATTTTTTATCGATCAATCATTCATGATCAAAAAGCGGTTCATGCATTATTATGGGAACCATATTCAATATATATTGGTTCACTAAATTTTTGGGAAAATTTTTTTTATTATAATAGTTCATTAAATTATAATTTTCTCAATAATGATAACAATATAAATCAAAATTATATTATAGAAAATTGGAATTATCTGCTTAAAAATTTTTTTTATATTAACAATGAATTAATCTATTACGATACTTCCAAATTAATTCCGAAAGTGTCAGCTAGAGGAATAAATTTTGTAATACCATATTCCTTATTTTTTGTTTTATTAACAATTATCCTTTTTGTTTTAAAAAAAGTTTATAAATTAATTGATGGGAATTATTTCAATATTGTATTACTGTATGCTTTTTTCTCAATATTTAGAGGTAATACTGTACATACCTTAGCATTTTGCGTAAAGCTTCTAATCTTAACATTAATATTTGTATGGATAATCAAGATTATAAAATTGTTACTTTTAAAGGTGGGCTAGGAAATCAACTGTTTCAATATAGTCTAGCCGTTTATCTTAAACAACAATTGAAACAAAATGTAAAATTAGACTTAAGTTGGTTCAATACACAAAATAAAAGAAAATTTTTATTAGATGATTATCTTAATGTAGAATTTGATAAATTGGAAAAAAATAATGATAACCTTTTTTATAGAGTCCTAAGTTACAGGAGTGAAAAAATAATAACAAATTTTTTAAAAATTAAAAAAATAAAATATATATATAATTTTGATGGATATTGGCAGGATATGTTTTTTGCACGTAATTTAAATTTGACTAATTTTAAAAAAAATTTTTTAAAAAATAAATTAGGCCAATCTGATTATTATGTATTACATTATAGATCTGGAGATTTTAAACAAAGCAGAGTTCACAATGTACTTAATATTGATTATTATAAAAAAGCAATACAGTATTTTGTTAATAAAAAATTTTTTTTATTGACAACAGATTTATCTGATTTTGATAAAAATTTTTTAATTGAAAACAAAATAGAGTATTTAGATCTTGATGAAAAAGAAGCTTTTTTAGCTATCCTATTTGCAAAAGGAGGGATTGCTTCAAATTCGACTTTTAGTTGGTGGCCAATTTACCTATCTCAAAATAAAAATTGGGTTTTTCCATATAATTGGCTCAAAAAAAAAAATATTGTAAGTTCAAATTTACATATACCAGGAACGTTAACACTTTGAGCTTATTTCTAAAACATAATTACTCGGTTTTATTACCTTATTATAAAAAAAGAGTATCAATAATAGATGCTTTAAAAAGTGTTTTGGAGCAAACAATACTTCCATTTGAAATCATTTTAATTGAAGACTCAAAAGAAAAAATTTTTGATAAAGAATATTTCTTAAACAAACTTGATTTCAAGAATGTACACCTAAAACTCTATAAAAATAGTAAAAATATAGGCTTAGCAAAATCTTTAAATTTTGGTTTAGAAAAAGTGGAAACAAATCTTATATTTAGAATCGATGATGATGATTTGTATTTTAAAAATCATGCCGAAACCTACCTTAAAGAATTTAACAAAAATAATAATTATTTAATATATTCCCAAGAAATAAAAAAAAAATTTAATTATTTAAATTTAATTAAAGATGATTTCTTAATTTTTGATAACTTAAGTATTCACTCCTCTTGGATGATTAATTTAAATGTTAATAAACAATTTCGATATATTGACTTAAATCCAGAAGATTATGCTTCTTTATCCTTTTATATGAGAAAAAATTACAAACTTAAAATAATCAAGGCTAATACAGTAAAATATAACGATAATCCAGATGGTATGTCAAAAAAAAATAACGCAAACAAACATATTGATAAAATTAGAAAAGCAAATTTTCTGCATTTTAAAAAAAAATATATAAAAAAGGGATTAATTTATTTTTTATTTAAAATGTTTACAAAAATAAATGTATTTACTTTTTTTAAAATTAAAATTTAATGAAAATATTATTAATTTCATCACAGTGGTCGGAGAAGAGAAAAACTGGTTTAGGATATACTAGTTCGATTCATAAAAAAGTTCTTGAAAGTATTGGTTTTAAAGTTGTTACTCTGGGAAATGATGATGATGAAGTTGATTATAAATTCAAAAATTCAGGTAGGATAAATTTATTAATTAATTATAGAAAATATAGCAATTTTTTAAAAGAAATAATTGTTAAAGAAAAACCAGAAATTATATTTATAGAAAGCTTACAAAGTATATTATCAGAGATAAGCATTTTAGTTTCAAATAAATTAAAAAAAAAAATTGTTCTAATATCACATGGAATTTCAATTTTTCCATATAAATTTCAATTTAAATATATTTTAAGATTTATTTTTTGGTTTCCATATATATTTTTTCTTTTTTTTATTTTAAGAAAAATAAATATTTTTTTAAATTTTGATAATAATCCACAAAACTTACGTTTTTTTGATTTTATGATTTATAAAAAAATTTTAAAAAAAAAAGAATATTATCAAATAAATAATTTCTCAAGATTTGAAGAACCTGATAATTCACAGCCCATGTTTTACCAGCCAAAAAATAAAATAGTTCTCTCAACTGGATATTTAAGTCATATCAAAAATCAAATAGATATTTTGAAAATAGCAAATGAAATTAAATTAGAGAAAGTAATTTTTCGTATTATTTACTCTGAGTATGATTTAAATTATTTAAATAAGTTAAAAAATTATATTAAGGACAAAAAAATTACTAATGTGGAACTTGTTAATTCTAAATTTATAGATTTAAAAGAGGAAATAAAAAAATCATATGTGATTATAAGTACTTCTATCACAGAAGTAATGCCTTTAAGCATCTTTGAGGCTATGGAGAAGGGAAAAATATATTTATCATATGATGTTGGAAGTGTTGCTAAAATTCCAGAAGTAATTGTTAACAAAGATATTAAACATATGACTTTAAATTTAAAATCTTTATTAGAAAACGAAAGTATAGTTTTAAATTCAAGTTTAAATTTACAAAAAAATTACTATAAAAAATATTCAATTCTTAAACTAAAAGAAAAATTAAAAGTTATATTTTGTTAAAAAAAAAATTTACATTACTAATGCCAATTCATAAATCAATTCAATTCTTTGAATTAAAGAGAGCTATAAATTCATGTTTAGAAAATTCTTTACTGCCTGACCAATTTTTGATTGTTATTAATGGTAATTTGGATAATCAAAAAAAATCATATTTATACTATTTGAAAAAAAAATTTAAATTTATTGAAATATTTTATTGTAAAAAAATTGGTATTCATAATGCACTCAATTATGGTGTTGATAAATCAAAGTACAATATAATTATTAGAGCAGATTCAGATGACGTAAACTTTAAAAATAGATTTAAAAAACAGCTACATTTTTTTATAAAAAATAAATTAGATATTTTAGGTGCAGTAAATATAGAAGTTTATAATAAAAATTCTTGTTATATTAAAAAAATTAATGAAAAACCAAAATTAATAAATTTTTTAATAAGAAATCCACTGAATCATATGACTGTTGTTTTTAATAAAAAAAAAATAAAAAAATTAGGATTGTATCCAAGTATAAACTTGAAGGAGGATTATGCTTTATGGTTTAAAGCTTATATAAATAATTTGAAAATTCAAAATATGGTTGAACCTTTGGTATATACTTATATAGACTCAAATTTTTATAACAGAAGAAAAAATTTTATTAGTTTTTTCTCAGAAATAAAACTTACTATGTTTATTTTTAAATTGAATTATTTTATTGGAACAATCATGACTTTTATAACTTTTTTAAGATGTTTTATTTTAATCCTACCTAATAAATTTTTAAAAAACTTATATAAAATTATTCTAAGAAAAAAAATAAACAAATGATTAAAAAAAATATTAAAAATTTTATTTCAATGATAAGAATTGATCATTGGTTTAAAAATATTTTTGTTATACCTGGAATTATATTTGCTCTCTTGCTTACGAACAATACTTTTCAAATTGAGAAAATAATTTATTATTTATCTTTAATATTTTCTGTTTGTTTAATTGCTTCTGCAAATTATTTAATAAATGAATTTTTAGATTCAAAATTCGATAAGTATCATCCTTCCAAAAAATACAGACCCGCTGTTAATAATAATTTTAAATTATTTCATATATTAATTGTTTATTTTTTATTAGTTGTTCTAGGTTTTTTATTTGCAAGTTTATCTAATTATAGTTTTAAGGTTATGCTATCAGTACTTTTATTTATGGGATTGTTGTATAATGTGAAACCAATTAGATTAAAAGATAGACCTTACCTGGATATACTTTCGGAATCATTAAATAACCCAATAAGATTACTTCTTGGATGGTATGCAGTAGTAAGTTTAACTTTACCACCTTCAAGTTTGATTTTAAGTTTCTGGATGGGTGGAGCGTTTTTAATGACCGTAAAAAGATTTGCTGAGATAAGATCTGTAAATAAAAAATATTTACAAAAATATAGAGCCTCATTTAAATTTTACACTGAGAATTTATTATTACTTAAATCTTTTTTTTATTCATTAATGACAGCTTTTTTTTTAGGAATATTTTTAATTAAATATCGTATTGAATACTTGATAACATTTCCTTTTTTATCTTTATTATTTGTTTATTACTTTTCTATAGGTTTAGGAAGAAATTCAATTACTCAAACTCCTGAAAAATTATATAAAAATAAATATTTAAATATAATTGTATTAATTAATATGATTGTTTTTTTAATATCAACTTTTTATGATTTTGATAATTTAAAAATTTTAACTGAGACTATAAAGTTTGATTAAGTATATTAAAAAAAATAATGAGATATTAATTTATATCTTAATTTTTTTTGTTTGTTATAAAAATCTATTTTTATATGGCGATTTTGTTAGAGATGATTGGGCAACCAAAGCTTTATATGAAATGTCATTTATTGATGCTTTAAGACAAATTTATCCTCCATTTTCTAACAGGCCATTTACCGCAATATTTTTTGTATTAACTTCCAGAATTAGTGAAAGTTTCTTATTTTATTTAGTATTAAATTTTTTTTTAATTATAGTTTCTTCATATATAATTTTTTTAAGTTTTAATTTTTTAAAAATCTTTAATAAACATAAATCTTTATTTATTTTTTTAACTTTATTTCCTTTATTTTCATATTCCGTAATTTTATCTAGTGGCATGCAAATAACTGGTAATTTATCAGTATTTTTATGGAGTTTATCTTTTTACTTTCATGCTCATTTTATAAATAATAACAAAATTTCAACTTTATTATTATCAAATTTTATTTTGTTATTGATGCTTTTAACATATGAAAGTGCCTTACCATTGTTAGCACTTAATATTACAACAATATTTTTTTTTAAAAAAAAATACATATTTAAATATTTACTATTTTTAATATCAGTTTTAATTACTGGAATAATTATTCAAAAACTTGTACTGGCAAGTTTTTATCCAGATATATCAAGATTTAGAATTGAGGATCTAAATTCAAACAAATTAATTTTTTATTTTTTTGGAAATATAATTTTATTAATAAATAACTTTTATCTTCTATTTCAAAACTTTGTTCCAAGTATTAAAGAAATTATTCTCAATCCTTTTTTATTTAAA
>MDTG01383156.1_pt1 | contig 10391 bp, 6 predicted proteins | sample 811421 | NCBI WGS metagenome assembly MDTG01 (sample SAMN05326645, study PRJNA326480) | marine metagenome | isolation source: seawater | place: Pacific Ocean: South East | collected 2011
ATAATGAAATTATTAAACGTATTAGCCTGTCTTTGTTACTTTGATTTTTAATTAAAAATTTCATTTGGCGAATATAACCAATAATTATTCTTCTCCAATAAATTTAATTCTGCTATCAGTAATTAATGAATTTATTGAATTTATATATTCTTCCGATACCATTTTTAAATTATTTAATTCAACATTTAGCTCCTTTTTGATTTCTTCGAAAAACTCTAATGACTGATCTGTTGGAGGATAATCACCTCTTTGAGAATCTGCCATTAGAAATGCTAATCTATTGTTAATTCTTATTCCAAAATTTAGAGGATCTTGCCTACTTTGATTTTTAGTCATATGAATTTTATTCTCAATTACATATAGTTTATCAAGAAACTCATTAATCAATGACTTAATTTGCTCATTATCACGACTTTTTTCTCCTACATAATTTAAATCTTTTCTTATATTTCTTATATCAATAATTGCTTGATTAGCTTTTGATACTTGGTTTCTAACGTTTATTAGAAAATTAAATTGACTTGAAAAGTCTTCTTTAGAATTTGTTAATCTCGGATCTTTGATTATTTCAAACTCCTGTTCAGTTATTTCTTCATTATATGTCAGTTTAACTTTGTATTTTCCAGGAATTGCTTTTGGACCAACATTGGGAGATGAATAGAAAACCATACCTTCAAAAGTTTTATAGCCAGGATATCGCATATCCCAAACTAATCGATTTCCTCCATTAACTGGATTTAGAGATTTTATATTTTTTCCTGATAATGCATAATCAATATCATTTGAGTTACTTGACACTGGTTTTACAGAAGAGGAAATTAATTTTTGCTTATTATTTGTAAACGATCTTATTAGTTTTTCCTCTTGATTAAAAATCTCAATTTTAATGAAATCTTCATTTTTTATATTTTTTACAAAATAATTAATAATAACCCCGTTTGGATGATTTTCACCATTTAATAAACTACCGGAACCATTCCATCCTGATTGCATTCTATAAGAAATATCGGGTTTATAAAGATGAGAATTTTTTGATGTTAAATTATTAGAAAGCTGATGAAGAGGGGTTAAATCATCTATAATCCAAAAAGATCTTCCATGGGTTGCGACTATTAAATCATTTTCTTTTACATGTAAATCTCGTATAGATGTAATAGGTAAGTTTAATTGGAATGATTTCCAACTATTTCCATCGTCGAAAGAAATAAACATCCCCCATTCTGTTCCTGCATATAAAAGACCTGGTCTTTTTTTATCAGCTCTAATAACTCTTGTATAATAATTTTTATTAATACCTTTTGTAATAAGGGTCCAACTCTCTCCATAATCATTTGTTTTGTATAAATAAGGAGTATAATCTCCAAATTTATAAGAAGTAGCTGCAACATAAGCCTTCCCTTTATCAAAAGAACTTATATCTATACTGTTTATCATGTTAAGTCTTGGAGAAATTGATTTAGGAGGAGTTACATTTTTCCAAGTATTACCTCCATCTTTGGTAACATGAATCAATCCATCATCACTCCCTGTCCAAATTACGTTTTCTTCAATTTCTGATTCAGCAATTGCAAAAATATTAGCATAGAACTCAGCTCCAGTATTATCCTGAGTTATTAACCCTCCTGAAGATTTTATGGTTTCAGGCAGATTTCTTGTAAGATCTCCTGAAATTGTTTTCCACGTTTGCCCTTCATTTGTTGTTACATGAAGGTAGTTTGAACCAGCATATAATTTTTTTGGATTGTTCGGGCTAAACATTACGGGAAAGTTCCAATTGAATCTATATTTCATTACTTCTGCTCCTGACCCTGCAGGATTATCAGGCCATATATTTACTGATCTGATTTGATTTATAGAGTGATCTTTTCTCATCATATACCCTTTATATGTTCCACCATATACTATATTATTATTTAATGGGTCTGGAGCAAGATGAGCACTTTCACCACCTGCTGTGGATTCCCAGTCATCCTCTGTAATTGATCTTCCAGAAGATCGATGATTAATTCTAACAGTGCTATTATCTTGTTGAGCACCATAAACTCTATAAGGAAACGAATTGTCAGTAGTTACTCTGTAAAATTGAGAAGTAGGTTGATTATGATAAGTAGTCCAATTCTCTCCACCATCATTAGAAACTTGAGCTCCACCATCATCAGCTATTACCATTCTCATGTTATTATTTGGATCTATCCATAGATCGTGATGATCTCCATGGGGTGCATTTTTTAATTGAAATGTTTCTCCTCCATCTTTAGATACTCCATAGCTTACATTCATTACATAAATTTTATCCTCATTTTGAGTATCAGCATAAATTCTTGTATAATACCAAGCCCTTTGTCTTAAAGCCCTATTTGAATTTACTTTTAACCAATTATTTCCTCCATCATCAGATCTGAATAATCCTCCATTATTTGATTCAATCATTGCCCATATTCTTTGAGAATTAACTGGAGAGATTGTGATACCGATCATTCCCCAAGGGAATTCAGGTAAACCATTAAAAGATGAGATATCCTCCCAAGTATTTCCTCCGTCAAAACTTCTAAAAATTTTACTATCTGGACCACCACTATCCATCCTAAATCCATTTCTTTTCATTTCCCACGATGAGGCATATAAAATTCTAGAATTATTGGGATCAATTATAAGATCACCTATACCCGCTTTATTGGAAACATATAAAATTTTTTTCCATGTTTTACCTCCATTAATTGTTTTATATAAGCCTCTCTCTTGGTTTGGTTTCCATAAATTTCCTATAACTGCAACAAAAACAATTTCAGGATTCGTGGGATGAATTCTTATCCTTGAAATATGTTCAGATTTAGGTAGCCCAATATAGCTCCATGTTTCACCTGCATCAGTACTTTTCCAGGCACCTTTTCCTGAAGAGACATTGCCTCTAAGAGTTTGTTCACCTTCCCCTACATAAATAATATTTGGATCAGATTCTGATACAGCAACAGCTCCTATTGAACCACCAAAATAGCCATCGCTTATACATTTCCATGTATTTCCTGAATCTATGGATTTCCATACACCTCCTCCAGCTGTTCCCATATAATAAGTGCTATTATCAGTAGAAATTCCGGTAGCCGTTCCAGCTCTACCTCCTCTAAACGGTCCAATCAACCTATAATTAATCGAATTATATAAACTTTCATTGTATGAGAGTTCTTGTTTATTTGTTTTCTTTTTTTGTGAGTAAATATTATTAGTTATTCCAAATAATAAAATTAAAAGATATATAAGGGTTTGTTTTTTCATGTGAGAGTAATTTAAAGATTTATTTTTTTTAAACTTTCCGCTATTTGACACAATAATAAAATAACAAAATGACAAAAGAATATAAATGAAATAGCATATAATAGCTTTTTTAAAGTTAAGAAAATATAAACATCCAAAATAAATTATAGATGAGTAAATAGAAAGATTTACAAAAAACCTTCGGAAAAAAGGAATAAAATTTATTAGATCAAACTTTTCCTGATCTCTAATAGACATAGTATTGTATCCTGCTAGTAATAATTTAGCATTATCCTTATTAACTATAAATGCTATACCAAAAAAAATGGCATTTGTAATTATAATCCAAATAAACTTCTCCATAAATGTAATTTACAAAAGAAATATATAATGAAAAATAAACTTACTTTGATTTTAATGAAAGAATTTTAAAATTTAAGAGAAGAAAAGAATTCTAATTTGGAGACCTTTTTTATCTTTAGAATAGATACAATTATTAAATGAAACTCCCAATATATCAAGTTGATGCTTTTACAAATAATGTCTTTGGAGGAAATCCAGCATGTGTGGTTCCATTAAAAAAGTGGGCTAAAGATGAAATTTTATTAAATATTGCTCAAGAAAATGCAGTACCAGAAACTGCTTTTTTTATTGAAATAGAAAATGGTTTTCACTTAAGATGGTTTACTCCTGATATTGAAATGGATCTTTGTGGTCATGCAACACTAGCATCAGCATTTGTAATAAAAAATTTTTTGAATTATTCTAAAAATGAAATTTTATTTAAAACATTAAGTGGAACTTTAAAAGTTATTTGCGATAAAAATCTGTTTACTTTAGATTTTCCTAGTAGAGCTCCAGTAGAAGCTGATTTGCCTAAAATTATAAGTGAGGCAGTTAGTCTTCCTCCACTTAAAACTCTTAAATCAAGAGATTATTTGCTGATTTATAAAAATGAACTAGAGATTAAAAATATAACAGTAAATGCTCATATTCTTAATAAATTGGATTTAAAAACAGGAGGGATAATAGTTTCATCTAGGGGAGATTCAGCAGATTTTGTTTCAAGATTCTTTACACCTAGATCAAGCATTTTGGAGGATCCAGTGACAGGATCTGCGCATTGTTCTTTAATTCCATATTGGAGTAAAGTGTTAAATAAAAACAAAATGAGGGCACTTCAATTATCAAAAAGAAAAGGAGAACTAATATGTGTTGAATATGGTGATAGAGTTTTAATTTCTGGACAAGCCAAAATTTATTTAAAAGGAAGTATATGGATATAATTTATATCTTTAAATACCGCTTAATTTATTTATAAAATGAAATATTTACCAATTTTTTTTCTTTTCGTGTTTTCAAATTTATTTTCACAAAAATATTTTACTGAAAAATATGAACCCTTTAATTCTGAAATCAAATCTCCAGAAAAATTTTTAGGTTACCCTATTGGTTCTGAACATACAAGGCATGATAATATTATTAATTATTTTAGAAATATTGCTAATGAATCTGATCGTGCTATTTTAAGATTTTATGGTAAAACTCATGAAGGAAGAAGACTTGCTATGCTTGTAGTAAGCTCTCCTGAAAACTTGAAAAATATTGACGAAATTCAAAAAAGACATCTAAAGTTTGTTGATCCAAATATTAATATTGATGCAAATGAAAATGATATATTGATTATTAACTTGGGTTATAATGTTCATGGTAACGAACCTTCATCATCTGAGGCTGCAATGCTTTCAGCATATACTTTAACTGCATCAAATAATAGAGAAGTCTTGAATTTTTTAGATAATAGTATAGTTTTTATTGACCCTACAATAAATCCTGACGGAAGAGATAGACATACTCAATGGGTAAATAGCTTTAAAGGAAGTCCTTTAGTTAAGGATCCATATGATATAGAACATAATGAAAATTGGCCTCGAGGAAGAACTAATCATTATTGGTTTGATTTAAATAGAGATTGGCTTTTGGGTATTAACCCTGAAAGTCAAGGTAAGCTAAAATGGTATCATCAGTGGTATCCAAATGTAGTAACTGATTTTCATGAAATGGGTAGTCAAAGCTCATATTTTTTTGAACCCTCTAAAACAAATGGGTCTTTAGACCCAATTATGCCAAAAGAAAATTATATAGATTTAAATAATTTATTTGGTGAATATTTTTCAAGCTCATTAGACAGCATAGGATCTCTTTATTTCACCAAAGAAGTTTTTGACGGAACCTATCCAGGCTATGGTTCATCATATCCAGATTTACAAGGAGGTCTCGGACTTCTTTTTGAGCAAGCGAGTTCTAGAGGTCATGCTCAAAAAACAGATTTTAATGAAATAACTTTTCCTTTTACAATTAGAAATCAATATGTATCTAGTATGGCAACCTTAAAAGCTTCAATTGAAAACAAACTTCGTCTTATAAATTATCAAAAATCTACTTTTAAAACTGCAATTTCAAATGCTGAAAAAAATCGAATAAAAGGATATGATTTTCAGTCAAGTGACCAAAATTTGACTAAGGCTTTTATTGAAAAATTATTGATGCATCAAGTTAAAGTATACGAGAAAGAGAAAGGAAAATATTTTGTCCCAACAAAGCAACCACAATATAGAATGGTCCAAAGTTTTTTTGAGACATATGAAAAATACAGAGATAGTGTTTATTATGATGCATCAGCTTGGTCAGTTGCAAACTTTTATAATATAAAATATAAACCCACCTATAAAGGTTATTCAGATAATGAAATTAATAGTATTGATAAGTTTGTGAAATGGTCTCCTGCTAAAAAATCAGAATATGCCTATATAGTAGAATCTCATGATTATAATATTCCTGCTTTAATTTATGGATTACAAAAAAAAGATATTGTTGTATCAACATCATTTAAACCTTTCAAAATTAGAACAACCCAAGGGATCAAAAGTTTTTCGTATGGTTCGCTAATAATTACAGTAAAAAATCAAAAAGTTAGTAGCGATTTAATTTATAGAACAATCATTGATTTACAGACTGAACTTGAAATAACTGTTCATTCAGTAAAAACCGGTCTAAGTATAAAAGGAATTGATCTTGGTTCAAGAAATATAAAACCTCTAACGATACCAAAAGCTGCAATGTTAGTTGGAAATGGTGTAAGATCTTATGAAGCTGGTGAGGTATGGCATCTTCTTGATACCCGAGTTAATTTGCCTATTACTAAAATTTCATTAGACTATTTTGATAGAGTTCCAATAGATAAGTATAATATTTTAGTTATGGTTTCAGGAAATTATAAATTTGATTCTAGCTCAATAGAAAAAATTAAAAATTGGATTTCAAAAGGGAACACTCTTATAACAATTGGCTCTGCTAATAAATGGATAATAAAAAATAAAATTGTGGATGAAAAATTAATTGAACAAAAGAAAGATACTTTAAATCCTAAATTAAAAAGATCCTCTTATGTTGATGCATATGAAAATATTGGAAGAGAAAAATTGGGTGGTGTTTTTTTAGAAATAAATATAGATAACACTCATCCAATAGCTTTTGGATATAGAAATGAAAAACAAGTCGTTTATAAAAATAATTTAGTTTGGTTATCTCCTACCCAAAATAATTACTCTAATGTTGCTATGTATTCAAAAAACCCTCATGTTGATGGATATGTATCTAAAAACATTCGTAAAAAATATTTACCTAAAAGCGCCTCGTTAATTGTTAGTAAGGTTGGTAAAGGAAGGGTTGTTATGTTTGCGGATAATCCAAACTTTAGAGGCACTGCATATGGAACAAATAGATTTTTTCTAAATTCAATTTTTATGTCTGATAAAATAGTAATCCCATAATCTAAATTAAATCTATTTCAATGAAAAATTTCTTATTAGTATTTGTTTTTTTTGCCATACACTTTAATGTTTCATCTCAAAGAATTCATAAGGAGATTGCTAAAAAACAAGGAATGGAAAGTTTAAATTTTTTTAAAGAATTTCTTTCAATACCTAATGATGCCAATAACAAAAAAGATATTTATAAAAATATAATTTGGACTAAAGAAAAATTAAATGTATATGGTTTTAAAACTAAGTCTCTTGAAACTTCATCTCTTCCTTTAATTGTTGCTTCTAAAATCATTAATTCTAAGCTTCCAACAATTGCTTTTTACATGCATTTAGATGGACAATCTGTAGATGTTTCAAAATGGGATCAAAAGAGCCCATGGTTGCCAGTTATTAAAAAATATGAGTCAAAAAAATGGATAGAATTAGATTGGATTTCTGCATATGAAAATGAAAATGAAGATTTAAGAATCTATGCTAGATCAAGTTCAGACGATAAAGGTCCATTTATAATGTTTTTATCAGCCTTAAAAGTATTGGATTCTTATGGTAAAGACCCTGCTTTTAATATTAAACTAATTCTTGATTTTGAAGAAGAAAAAAGCTCACCGGGACTTCCAGAAGCTGTTTCAAATTATGGTAAGGATCTTATGGCAGATTTACTTTTGATTCTAGATGGTCCAATGCATTTCTCTGGAAAACCAACATTGGTTTTTGGTAATAGAGGAATATCATCAATTACACTAAAAACTTTTGGTCCCAAAACACCCCAACATAGTGGGCACTATGGAAATTATATTCCTAATCCAGCATTAAGACTTAGCCAAATTCTTTCGTCAATGAAAAGTGAAGATGGAAGAGTAACTATTCCTGGATTTTATGATGGCATCTCATTAACTGATGAGATTAAAGAGGTATTAAATAATGTTCCTCCTGCCGAAAAAGCAATTCAATTAAGAACTAAGATTAATTCAGTTGATAAAGTAGGTTCAAATTATCAAGAATCAATTCAGTACCCATCTTTAAACATTAGAGGCCTTCAAAGTGGATGGGTAGGGGATCAAGTAAGAACTATTATTCCTTCTACTGCAACTGCTGAAATTGATGTTAGACTTGTTTTAGAAAGTAATCCTGAGAAGTTAATGGAATATATTCAAAATCATATCAAGTCTTTAGGCTATAAAATTTTTAATACAGATCCAACAGATAAGGAAAGAATGGAAAATGAAAAAATAATTCAAATGAATTATAGAATATCATATCCTGCATTTCGAACACCGGTTAATTCTCCTGAAGGAAAATGGTTAAAAAATATTTTGCATAAATATTACAATGATATTCCAGTTCTTATTAGAACTAGTGGGGGATCTGTACCAATTTCTCCATTTGTTAATAAGCTTGGGATTCCATCCATAGGAATACCAACTGTTAATTTGGATAATAATCAACATAGTCCAAATGAGAATTTGAGATTAGGAAATTACTTTGAAGGAATTGAAACTTTTGTGGCAATTTTGTTAACACCCTTTTAAAGAAAAATTCATGAAACTTTTCATAGTAAGTATTATTAATCTTTTTTATTGCATTTCATTATTTGGACAACAAATATCTCTTTTTAATGGAAATAATCTTGATGGATGGAAAATTCACGGTACAGAAAAATGGTATGTTGAGAAGGGAAATTTAGTTTGTGAAAGTGGACCTGATAAAGGTTATGGATATATAACAACTGAAGATTACTATAAAGATTTTGAACTAATATTGGACTTTAAACAAGAAGCAAATGGAAATAGCGGGGTTTTTATCAGATCAACGGTAAAAGGGACAATTGTTTCTGGATGGCAAATAGAGGTTGCTCCGCCGGGATATAATTCTGGAGGAATATATGAATCTTATGGAAGAGGATGGTTAATTAAACCAGAAAAAGGAAAAGATGAGATTTTAAAAATGGGGGATTGGAATAATATGAAAATTAGAGTAAAAGGGGATGAAGTAATAAGCTGGATTAATGGTGTTGAAATGGTCTCTTTTAAAGATAAAAAAATTGGTAAAGGAGAGGGCGGAATTGCTCTACAAATTCATGATGGAGGAGGGATTAAAGTTAAGTGGAAAAACATTTTATTAACTAAGCTTTAGGAAGTCTTTAATTATTAAAAAATGAGATTATTTTTATTAATATTTCTTCTATTTTTTTATAATCAAATAAACTGTCAGTCTATTCATTTTTCTTCAAATGATAGACTTGTTTTAGGGAATTATAAAGAAAAAACAGCATCGCTTGATATTGGAGATGTTGACGGGGATGGAGATAAAGATGTTATAGTAGCAAATGGTAGACATTGGCCTGGTCAAAATCGAATTTTTTTTAATAATGGAGATGGAATATTTACTAGGTCATCAAAATTAGGTAATGAAAGTTCTACCAGTTATTCTACCGAATTGGCTGATTTTGACAATGATGGAGATTTGGATGTTGCTGTTGGAAATGATAGAGCTCCAAATGCTTTATTTTTAAATGATGGTAAAGGTAATTTTACAAGAGGCCTAAGTTTTGGCAATAAAAATTCAACTACACGAAATATTATCGTTTCAGACATTAATATAGACGGTAATAAGGATATAATAATTACAAATCGAAGAAAAGAAAATGAAATTTGTATTAATGATGGACATGGAGGTTTTTATAAATCAATTTTTTTTGGAAATATGAATGATTCAACAATTGATGTTGAAGTTATAGATATTGATAATGATAACGATATGGATTTAGTTCTAGCTAACAGAGATGAACAACAAAATTATATTTATTTAAATGATGGGAATTTAAATTTTAATAAAAAAATATCATTTGGAACAGGCTCGGATATTACGAGATCAATATCTGTTTCGGACATTAATAATGACGGGTTTTTAGATATAATATGTGCAAATATCGGTGAACCAAATTTAATTTATCTTGGAGATTCATCAATGGGCTACAAAAAAAAAATAAAATTTGATAAAAGTTTTGACAAATCTTACTCAATTGATTGTGCAGATCTTGATTTAGATGGTGACATAGATATAGTTGTGGGTAATTCTAACTCACCTAATTCTGTTTTTTATAACATGGGAAATGGAATGATTTGGACAAAATCTTTTTTAAGCACTGATAACTTCAAAACATATGATATTAAAATATCTGATATTAATAATGATGGAAGACCCGATATTTTGGAGAGCAATTCTGATGAAAAAAATATTTTCTACCTCAATAATCTAAGTACAAAATAAAAACTAATGATAAAAAAAAGAGTATTTCTTAAAGGGGCTTTA
>MDTG01398627.1_pt1 | contig 10391 bp, 10 predicted proteins | sample 811421 | NCBI WGS metagenome assembly MDTG01 (sample SAMN05326645, study PRJNA326480) | marine metagenome | isolation source: seawater | place: Pacific Ocean: South East | collected 2011
GCTAATAGAGTGCTAATCATTTAAGCATTATTTAATCTTAATCAAGAGTTTGCTTTAATTTTTTTTAATTTTTTATATAAATCAATAAAATGGCTATTTTCTTTAATATTTTTTTAAAAATTTTTGCTTTTGTAGTTTCTATTACTTTAATAATAATATTAATCACAACAATTTTCAGTTTAATTAATAAAGAAAATAGAGGTAATTTTTCTTTTTTATCTGGAGACAGAAGTTCTTCTAACACTATAGCGATAATTGAAATAAATGGATTGATTATAGAAAATAGAGATTTTTCACAATTAGTAAATCCACTGATAATTTCTCCTTCAGAAGTAGATGATTATCTTGAAAGCTTAAAAGCTATTTCACCACAAGTTATTATTTTTTCAATTAATTCACCTGGTGGTACTGTTAGTGCCTCCAAAAATTTATATGAAATAATTAGTAACTTTAAAAAAAATATTAAAACAGAAATTATATTTCATAGTAATGAAATACTTGCCTCAGGAGGATATTGGGCATCTTTATCGGCTGATAAAATTTATGCTAATTATGGATCTATAATAGGCAGTATTGGAGTTAAGGGACCAGATTGGTTTTTTTATGATAAACCCAAATCTATATCAACTGGGATTTTTGGAAATAGAATAGAGACAATAAATGGTATTAAGGTTTATTCAAAAATAGCAGGTGAATCTAAAGATATATTAAATCCTTTTAGAGAACCTTCTAATAAAGAATTAAAACATTTACAAATAATGGTAAATGAAATTTATCAAGATTTTGTAAGAATTGTATCTAAAGAAAGAAAAATAGAAATTAATACTATTACAAATGATATAGGGGCATTAATATATACAACAAATAGTGCAAAAAAAATGCATCTAATCGATGGAGAAATAAGTTTAAAAAATTTAATAAAAAAAATTGTAAAAGAAAAAGAATTTTCAGACTACAAAATAATAAAAAAAAATAATCAAAATAAATCTTTTTTAAAAGAATTAATAACTGGTGAAAAAAGTACTCCTAATATAAATTTAAATTATGAATGCTTAAGTTTACGTTCAAGTATTTCTACTATTTTGAGTTATCAATCTGTAGGCTGTTAATTAATTCATCAATCTTACTAACTTTTAAAATCAGGTTTTTATAATAATTACTTTCATTATAAATTTTCTTGCTAATATATTTTTTAACTTTTGCTGAATGATTTTTAACACTAACACTATCAGCGACAATTTTTGAAAAATCTAAATTTAAATTTTTTGACAAATTATTGTAACGATTTGATATATTATTTTCATATAGATTATTAAAACTAGGACTAATTTCAACAACTTTGGTACCTTTTTTGCAAAAAATAATATTTGATAAATTTGATCCATGTGGAGAAATTATTAATTCAGCATTTGAAAAAATTTTCATTTGCTCAAGTATTTCAAAGTGATGAGGATTAATAACTTCAAATCCTTTTTTTCTTAATTTATCAATCAAGTCAGCTTCATTGATAATTTTTCTGTAATTAGCTTCTTCTCTTCTAATATAGATTTTTTTACCAAAATTTGGAATTTTAATTTGATGAAGAATTTTTTCAATAAAGAATTTAAGAATTTTAATAGATTTTTCGATACTAAAAAATTGAGGTAATAAAGAATTTTCAAATTTATAAAAACTATCATCTATAAAACTAAACTGAATTTCAATTTCTCGCATTTCACATATTGACTTAATAAGATTTCTAAATTTATTTGAAAGATTTCTATGAATTACAATGTTTATTTTTTTATCATTAATAAAAAAAACTCTAGGTATAAAATGTATTAAATTAGTAAAATAATTATCAGCCGGACTACTTCCTAATATAAATACATTTCCAAACTTTTTAAAATTTTTACTATCATTTATTAAATTTTTATAAAAATTTTCACTGTAAAAATGTTCAATTGAATTATTATCATCTCTTTTAAATAATTCATAAAATGTTTTAAAATTACTTGTTACTGGAAAATAATTAAAAGAATCTAAATAGAAATCACCTTTTAAAATTTTGCATTCTTCATTTATATCTTTCAATATAGCTGATAAAAATAATTTATTTAAAGTTTCATTTTTTACAATTGTATCTCTTTTAATATCTTGCAACATGAATATTTAATGCTTAATATTTTTTTTTAAAAAATTATAAATGTTTTGGTAAGATAAAAAGTTAATGCTCTCATCAGGATCAATTTTTATTTTAAAAATACTTTCAATTGCTAAAATTAAATTTAAATGACTCATAGAGTCCCATTTTTTTACATTCTCAAATGTTGCATTTTTGATATTTTTATCTTTTAAATCAAATACTACAGAGAAAATTTTATTTAATTTATTTTCAATTTTATTCATATCTATAATTTTATATATTTTGATTTTATATATTTATTAACATATTTGAAACTTTTAGTTTTAATATAAAAATAGTCTCCTTTTTTTGTAAATTTATTTTTTATATAAAAATCCTTACATTGGTGATTTTTTTTCGATTTGATGTATAGACCTTTTATAGTAGAAATTTTATTTTTTTTTGCTATCAAAATAATTTGCTGCAAAAATTCTTCTTCAACTCTTCTTCCTAAAATTCTACAAGACAATAAAAAATTTTCTATGTTCCAATAATCCTTGATAGAAGAAATTATTACAAGTGCAGTAAATCCATGATCACCATAAACATCAGTTAATTTTGCAATATAAGCAGTATTATATTTTTGTTTTAAATATTTTTTAAAACCATTAGTATCATATCTAATCGTAGTTAAATTAAATTGATTAGTTTTATTAATAAGTTGAACAGCTCTTTCAAAAGTCTTATTACTGACCTTTTCAATTTCTAATTTCATATTTAAATTCTTATAAAAAGAAATTATATCATTGCTTTTATTTTTTAATTCTTTTGCTTTATTTAAAATATTATATTGATATTTTTTATTTTTATCTTCTTTCGTAATGATATTATAATTGAAATATCCTGAGTTATTAATATCGTTAATAAAATCTTTGGGATGTTTAGATATACAAATTGTATTAACATCTGGGTTGAATTTTTTCATTTTATCTTGCTCAATTTTAGAGTCATCAAAAAAAACAATTGAGTCTTTAGAAATATTTAATTCATTTGCAATTTTATTTACGTTAAGATATTTTTCATCCCAGTTAATTTTGATTGAAGAAAAATCTTTTAAAGAAAGAACCATCTCATTATTTTTATTAAAACATTCTTTTACATCCTCAAAATTGTTTTTAGATGAAATTGCTAAAATAACTCCATCATTTGACAACAATTTTAAATATAATTGAAATTTTTTAAATGCCTCACCTAATAAAGTTTTTCCTAAATCAATGTTATTATATCCAGCTTCACCTAAAATTCCTCCCCATAAAGTATTATCTAGGTCTACTACTAAACATTTTTTTCTTATTTCAAAACTAGAGTTAATTTTTTTAAAAATTTCTTTAGAAATTAATTCATTACTTTTTTCAGTATATGGAATTTTGAAAAGATTTATATCAATTTTATTTATTGAATTTTCTAATCCTAATTTTGAAAAAATGTTGTAAATATCAATTACATCGATATTTAAATATTTATTTTCCAAATTTTCTAAATAGTTATTAAATCCATATATTTTTTTCTTAAATATACTTTTTTTATTTTTACTAAGTAAATTAAAGCTTTCTGTATAACTTAAATTAAAAATTAAAATTTTTTTATTATGGAATTCATTTATTAATAAATCACAATAACTTCTTAAATTTTTTAAAAAAAAATTTGTTTTTTTCTCATTAAAGAATAAATTTATATTTGCATCTAAGCCTAAAATAATAAATTCATTTTTTTTTATTTTTGATAAAATTTCTTTATTAAAAAGTTGTTGATGAATTTGATCAAATTGAGTTTTTAAAAATTGTACTTCATAAATTGTATTAGTTTTAAAAAAATAATTAATATAGTTATTTAATATAATGTTATTAAAATTTGATAAAAAAACTACATTAATTTTATTCTTTTTTTTCTTTTTTAATCCTTGAAGAACTTGTAAGTAATCAACCATATTAATATTTTTTTAAATCTTCTTTTTTAAGTAAAAATTTAAAATGATCTTTTTCTTTTTTAATCAATTTAAAATTATTAGCAATTAAATTAAAATTTGATGAAATATTTTTTTTTTCAGTTCCAGCATAAATTTTATTAATTTTAGTATTATTAAAAATAAATGATAAAAATATTGAAAACGATATTTTACTTTCAATAGTACCAAAATATTTTTTATAACAAATCATATTACCTATATACCCATTATTTTTTTTATAATCACGTAAAGTTATTGTGCCTATTAATTTATTTTCTTTCTTTGAAAAGATTGCATAATAAATTGATTTATTAATTTTCAATTCATTGAAATATTGCTTTGCTGTAGAAATAGTTTGTTTAGTATGTCTTAAAGTGAGATATTTATTTACACTTTTTTTATTTAGGCATCTTACAAATTCTTTTGTTATAAATCGTTCTTCAAAAGGTTTCAAAACTGTATATTTATTGTTAATTTCTTTAGTTATCAATTTCACTTATTTTTTTTATTGGTTAATAATTATTAAGTTTAAATTCTACAATTTTAACTTATTTAATACTCTATAAATAAGAAATTTTAATCGGTTCTCATTTATATAATTTTGTCCTTCTTTTTCTGATTTTTCATTTATTTTCAATATATTCGTATAATCCTTAGATCTATCCAATTTAAGCACAATTGTAGTTTCAGCAGTACCAAATTCAGAAAAGTACAAATCTTTAGGTATATATCTTTGATTTTGACCTCCAAGAATCATGTAAGATTTATTTATTAATATTTCTTTAATAAAAGCATTGAGTTTAAAAATTTGAATTAACTCATCTATATTTATTACAATATACGGCATCCAGAATTTATCGTAGTGCATTTGGCAAGAAACATCACTATTAAATTCTGTTTTGCCCTTATCTCTTGTCCGCAATCTAACCACTAAATAATTTTTTGATAAGTTTAATAGTTTATTAATAAATTGTATTGGATTAACTTGATGTTGAATTGTATCTCTACTATAAACAATATCATACAAGGTATTGTCTTTAAAAGTTAAATTCTCATTATCTAAAACTTGAAAATTAGCTTTTCCATATTTTTTTTGAGCAAAATCTATTGCTGATTTTGAAATATCAATACCCAAATAATTTTTAGTATTAAAATCAGATTTGTTTTTTAATATATACCTTAAAAGATATCCAGAAGCACAACCAACATCTAACACTGAAATATTATTATTTTTATTTAATAATTCTAGCATCTTTTTATTTTCAAAAAATGCTCCAAAAGTATAATTAAAAAAAGAATTAGAGTAATAATTCCATGGATTAAATTTATCTAGATGACTTTTAGTATCCCACCCTGTAAAATATTTATTTTCTTTCATATTCAATAATAATATCTATAAATTAAAAATTAGTTGAATTATATTCAACCAAAGCATGTTTAACATTTCCACTATATGAGTGAATGAATGGAAAAGCATTAGAATAATATTTTTTCATCCACAAACAATCTTCATAAATTATTTTTTTGGCTTCACCCCAATCGTAATCATCAAAAATTAATTCTTCTCCATCATATAATTTTTTATACGCTCTATTACAGGTATATAATAAAGATTTATTATTTTTAATAATTTTAAAATATTCCTTAACTTCCTTTTTATTCATTTCTTGGAAAGAATTAATATTAACAAAAAGATCAATTTCTTTATCATATAGATAATTTTTCATATTTGACGGAATAAAAATTATTTTTTTATAATCTTCAATTTTATATTCTAGATTTTCAACTAAATCTAATTTTTTTTCATTTATAAGTTTATTTTTTATTATAATAAGATAATCATCAATTAAAACTTCAGATAAATTTACTACAAAAATTTGTGCGTTCTCAAATAAATTTAAAGAACCAATTAAAAAATTAGCCTTACCGTCACCAATAATGCATACTTTTTTAAATTTTGTATAATTTTTATATTTATTTATTAGATTTAAAGCTAGTATTTGACGAATTGTATTCAAATCGATTTGTCTTCCTATACTAGAATATATTTTTTTATATAAATTGTATTCTTTTAATTTTAAAAAACTAAAACCAAAAATTACAATCTGAAAAAATAAATGCAATATAGATTTAAAAAAACTTTTTTTTGTATAATTTCCATACCCATAATCATTTTCAAAATCTAATATATTTTTACCTTTTAAATGATATTCCCAAAAACTAGATTTATTTTGATTAGTTAATTCTAGAGATAATTTTAACTTTTCTAAAATCATATATTTTATTATAATATATTATAAATTACTTAAAAAGTCGAACTTCTAAAAATTCGTAGATCTGTATATGGACCTTGCACTAAATTATATTACATATTTAGTTATAAAATTATGTTATTAGAAATTGATGCTAACTAAAAAAAATTTAATTGAATACTTTGAAAAAGGGGCCAAATCTGAAAAGGAATTAAAAATTGGAACAGAGCATGAAAAATTTATTTTGAATAAATCAACTTTGAAGCCTCTCTCTTATGATGAAAAAGATGGAATAAGAGACATCTTCTTAAGTCTTATAGATATGGGTTGGAAACCAGTTTATGATGGAAAAAATGATATAATTGTAGGTTTAATAAATGGTCAACAAAACATAAGTCTTGAACCAGCTGGGCAGTTTGAATTATCAGGTCAGCCATTAGAAAATATCCATCAGACTTGTGATGAAATAACCAGTCATCTTAATCAAATGAAAAAATTATCTTTAAAACACAACTTTACCATGCTTGGCATAGGAGTAGAGCCAAGACTAGAACAAAAAGATTTTTTCTGGATGCCAAAGGAGCGTTATACTATCATGAAAGAATATATGCCTAAGGTAGGTAAAAATGGTTTAGACATGATGCAAAGAACATGTTCAACCCAAGTGAATCTTGATTTTTCATCTGAGAAAGATATGGTTAAGAAGTTCCGTGTATTATTGTCTTTGGAATCTATTGGAACAGCAATTTTCGCTAATTCTCCATTTGTTAGCAAAAAGTTATCTGATTTCAAAAGTTTACGCTCATTATATTGGATGAATACTGATGATAAAAGAACCGGCATTCTCCCATTTGTATTTGATAATAATTTTAATTTTGAAACTTATGTTGAATATGCATTAGATGTTCCAATGTATTTTGTAAAAAGAAATGAGACATATATTAATGCTTCGGGTTGTAGTTTTAGAAAATTTATCGAAGGAAAATTAGATACACTTCAAGATGAGAAAGCTACATATGATGATTGGAAAAACCATTTAAGTACTTTATTTCCTCAAGTAAGACTTAAGCAATATCTTGAGTTAAGATCAATGGATGCATGTTCATGGAATGAAATTTGTGGGCAGCCAGCTTTTTGGACAGGTTTATTATATGATAAAGAAAGTTTAGAAGAAGTTTATAGCATAACTAAAAAATGGACATTTGATGACAGATTATATCTTTATAAAAATGTTCCTAAGCATGGTTTAGCAACTCCCTTTAAGAATGGCAAAGTATTAGATATTGCAAAGATAATATTAAAATTATCACAAAGTGGTCTTAAAAACAGAAATTTTCTTTCTCAAAATGGATATGATGAAAGAAAATACTTAGAAAATATTGAGACAAATTTGGATAAAAATCTTTCTCCAGCCGATATACTTATTGATAAATATAATAATAAATGGAAAAAATCTATTAAACCTATTTATGAAGAATATATTTTCTGATGACCATAAAAAAAATAGCAATTCAAATGGATCCAATTGAAAATATTGATTTGAATTTTGATACTTCATTCCTTTTAATTATGGAAGCACAAAAAAGAGGATATGATATTTTTTATTATAATCCTATTGATCTTGAATATGACAACAATGTTTTAAAGGCATGGGGTTTTTTTATTAATGTATTTGATAAAAATGATTCACACTTTAAATATATTAGTGAGGAAAAGGAACTTATTAATCTTAGCGATATGGATGTAATATTAATTAGGCAAGATCCTCCTTTTGATATGAATTATATTACTTCTACTTATCTTTTAGAACAATTGCCTTCTAGTACAGTGATTCTTAACAATCCAATTTCAATTAGAAATTCAGCAGAAAAAATGTATCCAATTAAATTTCAAAAATATATGCCGCCAACAATTATAACTCAGAACATTGAAACAATTAAAAAATTTTTAGAAGAAAACAAAGATATAGTAACTAAACCTCTTTATGGGAATGGTGGAGAAGGAATATTTAGATCTAAAATATTAGATTTAAGATTACAAGGTATTGATGAAAATAAAAACTTATTAGATGAACCAATCATGGCACAAAAATATATTCCAGAAATTATAGAAGGTGATCGTAGAATCATTCTTATAGATGGTGAATACGTTGGTTCTGTTGCACGTATTCCTCAAGATAACAATCTTAAAGCTAATTTTCATGCTGGAGGAAAACCACGTAGAACTGATTTAGTTTATAGAGACAAAGAGATTTGTGATGCCTTAAGCAATGACTTAAAGAAAAAAAATCTTTTTTTAGTTGGGATCGATATAATTGGGAATTATCTTACGGAGATAAATGTTACTTCTCCAACTGGTTTAAAACAAATAAATAAACTTAATGATGTAAAACTTGAAAAAATTTATTGGGATAAACTAGAACAAAAATATTTTTAAACTCAAAAAGACCATAAAAATTATACTATATAAGGATAAATATATTAGAGCACTCAGTATATGTTAATAAGTAAATATGCACTCTAAATCATCAATTAAAAATCTTTTAAATTTATCAATACCAATATTTTTTGCTAATCTTGCAGTACCTTTAGTAGCTATTGTAGATACAGGATTAATGGGCAATCTTGATAATGCTACATATCTAACTGCAACAAGTATTGCTTCTGCTTTATTTTCAATGATTTTTTGGAGTTTTGGTTTTTTAAGAATGGGTACTGTAGGAATGGTCTCACAAGCCGATGGATCAAAAAAATATAATGAAATAGTACATTTAGTTTTTAGAAATATTAGTTTTGTAATAATTATTTCTTTTTTTTTAGTTTTGCTTCAGAATTTTATTTTTAACTTAGGATTAAGAATCTTTAATCTAACAGAAAATACAGAAAAATACTTCAAAGATTACTTTTATATAAGAATTTATTCATCTTTTGGAGAACTAACAATTTATATAATAACAGGGTTATTTATTGGCTTACAAAAAACAAAAACATCAAGTCTGGTGGTTGTCTTCTTTTCTATTACAAATATAATTTTTAGTTCATTATTTGTTTTATATTTCAATTATAATGTAAAAGGTGTTGCTCTAGGTACTTTAGTCTCATCAACTATTACTTCTTTTATTTTTTTAATTTACACTTTTTTGGTATTAAAAAAATTCACAAATATAAATTTGAATATTAAACAAATTTTTAATTTTAAAAAAATTCAAAATACATTTAATATTAACTTTAATATATTTATAAGAACCGTTCTGCTAACTTTTTCTTTCTTATTTTTTACATATTTAGGAAATACGATTAGTGAAGATGTTGTTGCTGCTAATACAATATTAATTAATCTTATTTTTTTATCTGCATTTATTCTTGATGCTTATGCTATTTCAACAGAAGGTATAGTTGGCTATTCAATAGGTTCAAAAAATATTACTTTACTTAGAAATATTATTAAAAATTCTTTTATATTGAGTACTTTTACAGGTTTATTAATTTCACTATTGTATTTATTTTTTAAAAATCAATTTATTAATTTAATGACTGATCTTCCAAATATTAAAACACTTAGTTTATCTTACTCTTATTGGGTGGTTATAATTCCATTGATTTCTTCATTTTGCTATCAGTTTGATGGAATTTTTGTAGGCGCTTCTCAAACAAAAGAGTTGAGAAATGCTATGATCATTTCTGTATCAATTTATATTATAAGCGCCATAAACCTATCAAGTATTTTTGGTAATTTAGGTTTGTGGATATCGTTTGGTATTTTTTTTATTGTAAGAGGATTAACTTTATTTTTCTATCTTGAACGAATTTATAAAAAAATATAATAATTTGTGAACCAAAGTTATATTGTATAAATTCTATCTGATAATCCCCATATAAGTATTGCTGGTGCCAAAACCATAAATACTGAAAGGACTAGATCAGTTAAGCTATTTTTAGCTTCAAGATTCTTATCTATTAACTTAAAATAAAATAAAGATTCATATAAAAGTTGGGCTGCTGCAATAATAAAAATCAAGTTATAATACACC
>MDTG01412517.1_pt1 | contig 10391 bp, 9 predicted proteins | sample 811421 | NCBI WGS metagenome assembly MDTG01 (sample SAMN05326645, study PRJNA326480) | marine metagenome | isolation source: seawater | place: Pacific Ocean: South East | collected 2011
CTTTAACTCTATCAATAATAATGTAATTCGAAAATGGGTTTTTATGTCATTATTAGGTTGCATTTTTATATAGAAAGCATAATGGCATGGGTAATGGGTAAAATTATAAAAAATTCTTGGGCTCTTTTCACAGGGTTTGGGATAATTATTATTTCACATGGTTTTCAAGGAAACCTTTTAGGAATTAGATCTGTTATAGAAGAATTCAACTTCATAGCAACTGGAACAATGATGTCTGCCTATTTCATAGGTTTTTTCGTGGGAGCCAATGTTATTCCAAAACTTGTTTCCAAAGTTGGACATATAAGAGTTTTTGCAGCATTTGCATCAATGGCATCATTAAGTTCTTTAGTTCACGTTGTTTTTGTTGATCCTATCATTTGGGTGATGGCAAGGTTTCTTACTGGTTTTAGTATGATTGGTATTTTTGTAATAGTCGAAAGCTGGCTTAATGACAGAGCTAATAATAAAACGCGTGGAAAAGTTTTATCATTATATATGCTTATTACTTATGTTGGAATGGCCTTAGGCAATCTTTTGCTTAATGTTAGCTCACCAAAAAATTACGAACCTTTTATTTTAATTTCTCTGTTGTTCTCTATAGCATTGATACCGATCCTTTTAACAAAAAGAAAACCACCAAAATTTAAAAAAACTAGTTCGATAAATATTAAAGAATTATTTAAAATTTCTCCATTTGGAAGTTTTGCAATGATATGCACTGGATTTATTTTTGCACCAATTTTTTCACTTTTATCTGTATATGCCATAACAATGAAGTTATCTATTTTTGAAACATCTTTACTTTTGGTTGGTGTAATGTTGGCGGGAGCAATGTTTCAATGGCCAATTGGATCTATTTCCGACAAATATGACAGGAGAATAATTATAATTTTTTCATCTGTAGCTGCTTGTTTTTTTTCAATAATGGCTATTTTTGTGTCTGGTGATGGAGCGTCATTACCAAATTTATTTTTAGAGACCACAGTAAGTTTTAACTATTTTTCAACTGTTATGGATAAAACTAAATTATTTGTTTTTATAATTCTTTTAGCTGGAGTTACTCTTCCACTCTTTTCACTTAATTTAGCACTAGTAAATGATCAAATACCAAAAGAAAAATTTGTTGCTGCTGGAGGTGGATTAAATATTATTTTTGGTCTTGGAGCTATGGCTGGACCAATTATGTGCGCCTTTTTTATGAAGTTGTTAGGCCCTAATGGATTTTTTATTCACCTTCTTTTATTTTTAGTTTTTATTATCATATTTGGAACTTACAGATTAAATAAAAGACAATATGAAGAAAATCCGGACTCTACTTTTACTCCACTTCCTACAAGTATTACTCCACTAGGTATCGAGTTAGATCCTGATACAGGGGTCGATTTGTCTAACACCCAAAATGAAAAAAAATAATTTTGAATTTTTTTAATTAATTAAATTTAAAATAATATCTTTTCCTATATAAATTACTAAAATTGTCATAAAAGCAATTATGAAATAATTAATAAACTTCCAAGAATTATTCTTTTTAATAAAATTTGCAAAAATACTAGATAAATAGCCCAAACTGTAAAAAAATATTATTGAAGCAAAAGATGCTCCAAAAGCAAAATAAAATTTATTTTCTAAGGTAAAATTTTTAGAAAAATTTCCAAGGATAAAAACTGTATCTGAATAAACATGAGGGTTTAAATACGTAAATCCTAATGTTTTAGTTATAGCTCCAGAAAAATTTATTAGGTTTTGTGATTTTTTAAAGCTGATTTTTTTTAAAGATATATTTATTTTATTTTTAATATAATTTATTAAAAATAAAACTAGAACGATATTTAGCGTTGTTTCCACATAAAGAGGTATATTGTCAAATATTTGATATAGAAATACGCCCAAAAAAATTAAAAGGACATCTGACACAGCACAAATTGTGGTGATGGTAAAAACAAAATTTTTTTTTAAGCCTTGTTCAATTACAAAAAGATTCTGTGGTCCAATAGCTAAAATCAAGCTTCCTCCTGTTAAGAAACCCAATATTAAAATTTCCATTATAATTTAATTGTATCTTCTAAACGATTTTTAAAATATTCTTCAAAAGATTTATTGCAAGTTATAAGATACCTGTCTTTTAGATTGTAAATAGAACAATCAATTCTTGCTACTAATGTTTGAGCCATAGTATTAATCGGGAATTTTTTAATACGTAAATCAAATTGTGATAATTTATTCAAGAATTCATTTTTATTTTTACCTGAAACTTCAAAATAAACTTGGCCATATGAATAATCTGAAGCAAGAATATCTTCATTAGTATTTAATTCTGAAACAAGCTTTAAAATCTTTTTATAATCTTCTACAAATTGGAACAGAAGACTCCATTGATCAAATGAATTCTTAGCAAATATAAACTTTTCATTTTTGATCAATTCAAGATTTTTTTCTGGAGGAAGTATTGAAATTTTATCTTTAAATATTTGATTGAACTTCTCTTTGCCATCTCCTCTTATTAGTATTTGTTGTAAATCTTTTTGGTAAATATCTAGACCCATTGCAGAAAATAATTTTGTCATGAGGTTAACCTCTTATTATCTGGATCTATAAAAACAGGATTAACTACTTTTACGGGAATATTTTGAACTCCTTTTGATGTTGAGACAAATAGTTTTTTTCCCATCAATTTATTACCGCCTTTGATCATAGCCATACTGATGCAATGATTTAAATTTGGACTATGATAGCTAGAGGATATATGGCCAAGATAATCAATTGGCGTTTTAATTTGATTTGGTAAATTTTCACACTCTACTACGTGTTGTCCTTCTTCAATAAATTTTGACTTATCTAATGGAATAATTCCAACTAATTGTTTTCTATCTTCTCTAATAGTATCGCTTCTTTTTAATGATCTTTTGCCAATAAAATCTTTTTTCTTTTTACCAATCATCCAATTAAAATTAATATCTATTGGAGTAACTGTTCCATCAGTTTCTTGACCGATAACAACATATCCTTTTTCTGCTCTCAATAGGTGCATGGTTTCTGTTCCATATGGCACTAAGTTAAATTTATCTCCATATTTAAATATCTTCTCCCAAAGCTCTAAAGCATGTTTTGGAGAGATATATATTTCATAACCTAGTTCGCCTGTGAAACTTGCTCTCATCACCCGTACTTGAGTATTTTTATAGTCAAATATTTTAAAAGTCATAAATGGAAAATTGTCATTGGAAAAATCAATTTTAGAAAATACTTTACTTATTATATCTCTTGATTTTGGCCCGCTAATATTAAAAGTTGTAAATTGTTCTGTAATGGAATTTAAATAAACTTGAAGATGAGGCCATTCGGTCTGAAGAAATTCTTCCATATGAGATAAAACTTTAGGAGCACCGCTTGAAGTAGTTGTTGATATAAAGTGCCTATCACTTATTTTGCAAACTATACCATCATCCATAATCATACCATCTTCACCTAACATGAGTGCATATCTTGAAGTCATTGGTTTCATTTTTGTAAACGCATTTGTATATATTAGATTCATAAACTCTAATGCATCTTTTCCTTTTATTTCGATCTTACCGAGAGTACTTCCATCAAGAATTCCTGCAGTTTCTCTAGTTTGTTTTGACTCTCTCTGAACTGCTTGATGCATGGTTTCATTTTTATTTTTCCTAAAGAACCAAGGTCTCTTCCATTGACCGATGTCTTCAAAGACAGCGTTATTTTTTATATGCCAATCATGTATTGGAGTTTTTCTTTCAGGATCATAATATTCATAAGTACTTCTTCCTGCAATGGCAGCAAAACTTAAAGGGGCATAAGGAGGTCTGTAGGTAGTAGTACCTACCTCAGAGATATTTTTTTTTAATAGTTTAGCAACTATTCCCAATGAATTAATGCTGCTTATTTTTCCTTGATCTGTACCCATGCTATTTGTTGTATATCTTTTAAGGTGTTCTATTCGATCATATCCCTCTGATATTGATTGTTTTAAATCTTTTGTAGTGACGTCATTATGTAAATCTATAAAAGATTTTGACCAATTAGATTTTTTTTCTGTTTTTGTTTCCCATAATTCATTGATTGAGAAGTTTTCTGAAATATTAAGCTCAATTTCGGGATTATAATTGTTTGTTGTTAAGAAGGATAATTTTGTATTTATCTCGTTGTTAATTTCTTTAAATTTATAATTTCCACTTACAGAACCTAAAGTAATAGTATTCTGGAATGGCGTATCTGGCTTAAAAGATAAAATTTTTTCATCCCATTTGACTAAGCCTTTAGACTGAGTAAATAAATGAATATCCGGATTATATCCACCTGACACGCATAACATTGAGGCTTTTATTGTCTTAATTGAACCTTCTGATCGAATATTGATTTTTTCAACTTTCTTATTTCCTTCACATCCCTCAACTTCAGAGTGTGGATAAAAAATTATTTCATTATTTTTTAATAGTTCTTTAGTTTCATCTTCAATTTCATCTTCTTTTCTTGAGTCAATATAAACAAGAGGTTTACAATTTAAATTTAATAAGGATTTTATCAAACTAATTGATGAAGAATTGTTTGTAAAAATGACTGGTTTTGTCTCAGGTACAACTCCATATCTATGAATATATTTTTCAAATGAGGAGGCAAGCATCACACCTGGTAGATCGTTATTTCTAAATGAAATAAATCTTTCTATATGGCCATTAGCTAAGATTGTATGTTTAGTTCTTATTTTGTGTAACGTAAGTTCTGATTTTTGTGTATCTATTTCTTTTCCTACAAATTTATCTTCTAAAGCTATCAAATGATTTGTAAAATTATAGTTGGTTACTAAAGTATTTTTTAATATTTTTATATTTTTAGACTTCGTGATTAATTGCTCGGTTTCTTTAATCCAATCAATTAATTTTTTTCCTTCAATACTTTTTACTTTATTAGAGTTTTTTAAAATTCCACCTAGAAATTTATCTTGCTCAATTAACAAAACCTCATGATTTGTGTTTATTAATTTTCTTGAACTAATCAAACCACTTAACCCACCGCCAATAATAACGACATCTACGTTGTGATTTTGATGAATACTTTTAGATCTAAAGTTTTTTGGAGGTTTTCCTAATCCAGCTGTTCTTCTAATTAACGGTTCGTATACCCTTTTCCAAAATCCTTTTGGACCCATAAAAGTTTTATAATAAAAACCAGCTGAAAAGATTGGGGATAGAATATTATTTAGTGATCCGATGTCAAAAGATAAAGATGGCCATCTATTTTGGCTGCTTATCTGCATACCTTCATATATATGTTTAATAGTAGCTCTAGTATTTGGTTCATTGTGTTCGTTTAAAATCTGTACTAATGCGTTGGGTTCCTCTACCCCGCAAGTATAAATACCTCTAGGTCTATGATATTTAAAACTTCTTCCAATTAATTTAATATTATTTCTTATTAATGCAGATGCTATGGTATCTCCCTCGTAAGCATTAAGGGATTTACCATCAAAAGTAATTTTTATTTCATTTTTTGATATGTAGTCACAATACTTATTTTTTAATGCTGGCATAAATTATTTTTTTACTGCGAAATTTCCAGAGCCCACAGTAGGTTCTCCGGATGGTGATTTAAGTGTACTTTGAAATTCGCTTATATCAGGTCTGCTTTCGTTAAGTTTATAAATTTTTAAAATTGTATCAGTTGAAGTATCGCGCACTGCATTAAACCATTTTTTACATCCATGAGAGTGAACCCATCTTTCGTAGAAAATTCCCTTTGGGTTAGATCGATAGAAAACATATTGACCCCATTCTTTATCATTTAATACATCAGGATCTTTTGGTCTAACTACGTGAGCTTCACCACCATTAGTAAATTCAGATTGTTCTCGCTCTCCGCAATATGGACATTTTATAATAATCATAATTAATGGGCTACGGCTGCTGCACCATGTTCGTCTATTAATCTTCCGTCTGAAAATCTTTCAAGATTAAAAGGGGCATTTATTCTATGCGGTTCATTTTTTGCGACTGTATGAGCAAAAACATTTGCACTTCCTGGTGTTGCTTTAAATCCGCCAGTTCCCCAGCCACAATTAAAATATAATCCTTCAACTTCACACTTACTAATTATAGGGCTAGCGTCTGGACAAATGTCTACAATACCTCCCCACTGCCTTAACATTTTCATTTTTCCAAATATTGGATAAAGCTCAACAATAGCACGAACCGTTTCTTCGATAACGTCGTAACCTCCTCTTTGTGTAAATGAATTATATCCATCAGTTCCAGCACCAATTACTAATTCTCCTTTGTCTGACTGACTTACATAAGCGTGAACGGCGTTTGACATTACGACTGTATTTATGACTGGTTTAATTGGTTCAGAAACTAAAGCTTGTAGTGGACGACTTTGCAAAGGAAGTTTAATACCTGCTGTTTGAGCAAGTACACTAGTATGACCAGATGCTACAACAGCAATTTTGTCAGCTTTAATAAAACCTTTTGTAGTTTCAACACCCTCGACCTTATAATTATCTGTTTTAATGTTTTTAACTTCACAATTCTGAATTATATCAACTCCCATTTCATTTGATCTTAGAGCAAAACCCCAGGCTACAGCATCATGTCTGGCTACTCCACCTCTTGGTTGGTAGGCAGCTCCTAATACTGGATAACGCAAATTATCTGTATTCATAATTGGAACTAAATCTTTTATTTGTTTGGTATCTAACCATTGAGTGTCCAAACCATTAAGTCTATTGGCACTTACTCTTCTTTTAATTTCTTTTATATCGTGTTCATTGTGCGCTAAATTCATTACGCCTCTTTGGCTAAACATCATATTAAAGTTTAACTCTTGAGATAAATTTTCCCATAATTTAATTGAATGATCATAAAGATGGGCACTTTCATTCCAAAGGTAATTTGATCTTATGATAGTTGTATTTCTTCCTGTATTACCTCCGCCAAGCCATCCTTTTTCTATTACAGCAATATTTTTAATACCGTGTTCTTTGGCTAGATAATATGCAGTCCCTAAACCGTGACCGCCTCCACCAACAATTATTACATCGTATCCTTTTTTTGGTTCAGGGCTGTCCCACATCTTTTGCCAATTTTCATTATTAGAAAAAGAGTTTTTGAGAAGGCTTAAAATTGAATATTTTTTTTTCACAACTCAAATTAGCAAAAAAAAAGAAAATAACAAAAGAATTAAGGTATCAGTGGGTATCTAAATTTACTTGGAATTTGGGCGATTTTAAACAACTTGACAATTTTTGGTAAAAGTCCATAATCAACTTATAGCGCTGATTTAAGTCAAATTGCTGAGCGCTTAAAAAATCCAGCTAAAGCGATCCAGTCTCATGGCCACCGCTTTAGTCGGTGGTTTTTTTTTGAAGCATATTCAAATAAAGCCAGGGCATTTGAACTATATTGTACGCCTGACATATCGTCGAAGTACTAAAAAAGGAGAAAAAAATGAGTGATTTTAAACATCCTGAAACAATTGGTTTGCATGGTGGTGAGTATAGAAGTGATCCAACAACAACCGCGGTTGCAGTTCCAATTTATCAAACAACTTCTTATCAATTTAAAAATGCTGAAACAGCAGCAAATTTATTTGGTTTAAAAGAATTTGGTAATATTTACACAAGAATAATGAATCCAACAGTTGATGTACTTGAGAAAAGAGTTGCAGCACTTGAAGGTGGTGTAGCTGCTTTAGCCGTTGGTTCGGGGCAAGCTGCTTCAGCTATGTGTATTCAAAACTTGGCACAAGCTGGTGATAATATCGTTGCCTCTACTGATCTGTATGGAGGAACAGTAAACTTATTCAAAAATACTTTAAGACAACAGGGGATTGAGGTTAGGTTTGCAGATCCTGCTGATCCTAAAAATTTTGAAAAAGTAACTGATGCTAAAACAAGAGCTTATTACGGTGAGTCTTGTCCAAATCCTTACCTTCGTGTTTTTCCAATTAAAGAAGTATCTGATATTGGAAGAAAAAAAGGAATTCCTCTAATAATAGACAATACAGCTTCACCAGTTATTTGTAAGCCTTTAGCTCATGGAGCTGCAATAGTTATGCACTCTCTAACAAAATACATTGGAGGTCACGGAACTTCTATTGGTGGAATAATTGTAGACGGTGGTAATTTTGATTGGATTAAAGATAGAAAAAGACAACCATTAATAAATGAGCCAGATCAAAGTTATGGTGGTGCAATCTGGGCTGATGCCGTTCCTCAATTAACAGGAGCTAATATTCCTTTTGTAATAAGGGCTAGAGTGGTTTTGCTTAGAGACTTAGGTGCTCCATTAAGTCCTTTTAATGCCTTCCAAATTATTCAAGGTCTTGAAACTGTGGCATTGAGAATGAAACAACATTGTAGCAATGCTGAAAAAGTTGTCTCTTTCTTGGAAACACAAAAGAAAGTTAAAAATATAATCTATCCTACAAATCACCAAGGAGAGATTAAAGAAAGAGCTAAAAGATATATGAAAGGTGGGTACGGATCATTGGTTGGTATGGATGTAGGTACAAGAGAAGCAGGTGCTAAGTTTATAGATAACCTTAAGATGCTTTACCATGTTGCGAATATTGGTGACGCTAGAAGTCTAGCCATTCACCCTGCAACAACAACTCATAGTCAGCTTGATGAGAAAGCTTTATTAGCAGCAGGAGTAACTCCAGGTTACGTTCGACTATCTATCGGGATAGAACACCCAGATGATATTATTGCGGATATCAAACAAGCGCTAGCTGCTTAAAAATTTAGCCCCACTTTTAATTTAAGGTGGGGCTTAATATCTTAAAATTTAGACGATCAATTTTTGTAATTTAAAAATTTTGTTTTAGACTTTTCAACTATTTTTTTTCTCGTTTCAATAATAGTTTTCTTAGCTGCTGCGCATACCTCTGAACTTGTTGACTCTAAGAAAAATATACATTTTTCTTTTTTTTGTTTAGGATTGTTTTCTTTCACATAGGTCATTGCATGTTCCATTGGACTTTTTCCAGTTTGTTTTTTTACACCATAACTAAGAGCTGATGAGAAAGCTGATTGAGCAATTTTACCTCCTCCTGCCGATGTTGTAGCTGGTCCAAGCAAAGCAATAGTTTCAGCACAACCGCTTAGTAAAAATAATATTGCCAATAGCCCAAAAGATTTTTTCATATTCCCCTCGCCTCGCTTATACATAAATTATTTTAATGTAAAACAAATCACTTCTCACTTTGAGCTTAACGTAACAACTTGTGATTGTAAACAAGAGAAAAGTTATAGTGTTCTAATGGGTTTTTTATTCACACATGAGTCTAAATTCTCAACCATTTGATTAAAAAATTTCGAATAATTTTCAACGGTTACATATCCAATATGAGGCAAAAGTAGTGCGTTAGGCAAAAATCTCAATTTATGGTCTTGAGGTAAGGGTTCTTTATCATAAACATCTAGTCCAGCACCAAATATTTTTTCATTTTCCAAAGCCTCAATTAAATCTTTTTCGTTAATAATTGGACCTCTCGAAGTGTTAATTATAATTGACGTTTTTTTCATAATATCAAATTCTTTTTGTGTTATTAAATTTTTATATTTATCTGCCATCACAACATGTATAGATAGAATATCAGAAGTTTTTATTAAATCTTCTTTAGTCATTGGTAAAACTCCTAATTCATTAGCTTCTGACAAATTTAAATTTTCACTCCAGGCAGAGACTTCCAAACCGAAAGCTTTTCCGACTTTAGCTACTTGTTTTCCTATTTTTCCCATCCCTATTAATCCCAACCTTTTTCCTTTTAATTCCATCCCAATTGAAGTTTGCCAATAGCCTTGGAACATATTATCAATTTCTTGTTTCATATTTCTAAGTAAACCTAAAATTAAAGCCCAGGTAAGCTCAGCTGCCGGATTTGAATTAATTTCAGTTCCACAAATAATAATTTTTTTTTCTTTAGCTGTTTCTAAATCAATTGACTTATTTCGCATTCCACTTGTCATTATAAATTTTAATTTTGGTAAACTATTAATTAAATATTTCGTTATCGGTGTTCTCTCTCTCATAATAAAAATAGCTTCAAAGTCTTCTAAGGCTATAGCGGCCTCTTCTTCACTCATAAAAGGTTCATTAAAAATTGTAAAATCATATTTTTTTTTATAAAGACTTAAATCTATGACTTGCTCAAATACATTCTGATAATCATCTAGAACTGCTACTTTAATCATTCACTTTCCTATTTGATAAATAAATTCCAGTTAATATAAACGTTGCTCCAGCAAAATGGTATAATTCAAATTTTTCTTTAAAGATGATGATCGCCATGATTGCACTGAATAAAGGCATCAATTGAACAAACATGGTAGATCTATTCGGACCAATTATCTGAACACCTTTTTGCCAGCAGTA
>MDTG01052712.1_pt1 | contig 10390 bp, 14 predicted proteins | sample 811421 | NCBI WGS metagenome assembly MDTG01 (sample SAMN05326645, study PRJNA326480) | marine metagenome | isolation source: seawater | place: Pacific Ocean: South East | collected 2011
GTAGACTAGTCTTATTTAACATAAAAACTCCTTATAGTTTGTTTCCTTACTAATAAGATGAGGTTCATATATTTTAAAAGGGATGCAAATAAAACATTAAAAATTATTTTTTTTAAGTAATTTTTTGTATAAAAAATAATATTAACTTATTGATATATATGAATTTTTTTTAATATGTTAGTAAAAAAAAATATTAATTAGCTAATTTTCTCATATTTTGGAGAATCTGATTAATTTTTTTGATGTTTTTTGTGTTTTTATCAATTGATGTATTTTTGATTTTATAATCAAAATTTTTATTTTTTTTACTAAACGAAATCAGTTTATGTGCAAGTTTTAGAGAGTTATTATGCTCACCATTTTCATAAATAAATTCCTTAAGTTTCTTAAGCTTATTAATATTATCCTTATTAAAGTATCTAGTTCCACCTTTACTTTTAGTTGAAATTCCCTCAATTCTTAATTTATTAGTTTTAGGGTCAATTGAGTCCCAGTATCTTATAATGTATTCTTTTATATCAAGTAAATTGGCTACTTCACTGATGTTAAGATATTTTTTCATCAATATTAAAATTATTCATAGTTTTTATTAATTTTTTGCTTGCCTTAAATGTTATAACATTTCTGTCTCCGATCATAACCTCTTGCTTAGTCCTTGGATTTCTACCAATCCTGCTTCTTTTCTTCTTCAAGGTAAATGTACCAAAATTATGTATCTTAACTAAACCACTACCCTGAAGTCCATTAATAATAATTTCTATAATTTCATTAACCATTTCAAGGCATTCTTTTTTAGAAAAACCGAATTCAGAATTAATGGACTCAGCAATATCATCCCTTGATATATTTTTCTTAACTATCATAATACGTTAATAGAGTTTATTATTTGTTGATTTAAATTATTTTTAATTGATGAATAACATTTACTTATTGCATGACTGAAACCTAGAGAAGTTGCATTTCCATGACTTTTTATAGAAGTACCATTTAAGCCAATTAGATTAGCTCCGTTATATATCTCAGGATTAACTTGATTTTTTAATTTTGTTAAATCACCTTCAATCATTTTATATGCAAGTTTATTTACCAAGTTTCTTTTAAACATAACTTTTAAATTAGAAGTTATAAAATCTGAAATACCTTCAGCAGTTTTCAGCATAATATTACCGGCATATCCATCTGAGATAATTATATCACATTTTCCTGAAGTAACATTATTTGGCTCTATAAAACCTATAAAATATTCATTTAGAAAACTCTTAGATATTAAATTTGCTCCATCTTGAAGAAATTCCAAGCCTTTATTCATTTCAGTTCCAATATTTAATATACCTATTTTAGGCTTATGGTTCTTATCGATAATGGAAAAATAACAAAATCCCATTACTGCAAATTGAAATAAATTTTCTGGATTAACTGAAACGTTAGCCCCCAAATCAAGCATTAAAGAATAATTTTTTTTATTTGGAATCAATGAACATATTGCTGGTCTATCAATACCTTTTATCATTCCTAAATGCAGTCTTGATAAAACCATTATTGCTGCTGTATTACCTGCTGAAACAAATCCAGAATTAGGATTTTTTTTTACAAATTCTAAAGCTTGAAATATACTGCTGTTTTTTCTAGATCTAAGTATTGTGTTAACATTATCATCATCCTTAACATTATCAAAAGTATTTATAATAGAAAAATTTTTAAGAACAATTTTATGTTTATTAATATTTTTTTTTATTTTATCTTCCTCACCATAAAATATTAAATCTACATCATTTTGAGTGCTCTGGAAGATTTCAGCTCCCTTTAAAACTTTGAATGGGCTATTTTCACCACCCATAGCATCAACAGCAATGGTAACACGGCCATTAGACATTTTAGTTACTTTGATTTATCTGAGCTTTTATTTAGTATTTTTCTACCCTTGTACATACCAGTAGATTTATCTATTTGATGTGATAATCTCGGCTCACCAGACTCCTTATCTAATATTATATTCATATCTTTAAGTGAAAGATGAGATCTTCTCATATTTTTTTTTGAAACACTTGTTTTTCTTTTAGGTACAGCCATTTAAAAGCACATATTAGAATTTATAATATTTGCAAGATATATTTTGGATTATTTGAATTTAGTTTTGCGAATTAATTTTTATGTAAGAATTTTCTATTATTTTACACTGTTCTCTAAATTTTAAAGCTGATAGAGAAACTTTATTTGGCTCAATGAATTCAAATAAGTTTAGATAATCTTCCAATTCTTGAGAGGACAAATTGCTTGATTCTTTAGGAAATTTACTTAATCGAAAATAGAATTTTTTTACATATGATTTAACGTGTTTACCGATAGACATATCGCCTACCCCCTTAGTTCTAAGAGATTCATCAAGATCATTGATAAATACAGACATTAAAATTTCATTAATGTTTTTGTAATTAGTAATTTTAAAGGAGATATTTAGTTTTATATGCAGAATAAGAAAAAAAGATACGATTTCGAAAGATGTGTTGTAATTTTTATTTTTAAAGAAATTATTTTCTTCCAAAAATAATTTACTTAATTTTAATATACTTTTATATGTTTCTTCTGAGCTTAATTGCTCACTGCTTTCTTTTTTAGAAAAATAATGTAAAATCATGTAATGTATAAGTTGTTTTTAATTTTAAGCATTTTTATAATATCTTGTAATACTGAAACTATTTATTCTGGTAAAATACTAAATCAAGAAAATATTGATAATCTTAACTTTAAAAACAAAGAAACTTTGTTGAAAGAATTAGGAGAACCGAGCTTTTATGATCCAATTGGAAATCAGTTTGTATATTTTTCTGAAAAAAAGAAAAAAAATTCAATTTTTAAAACTAAAATAGAGTATAGTTATTTATTTGTGTTTGATTTTGATAAAAATAATAATGTAAAAAATACTAAAGTATATGATTTAAAAAACAAAAACAGTATTGATAACATTGATGATATAACAGATAGTGAAGTTATAAAAAGAGGATTAATTGAAAGAATTTTTGGTGGTGTTGGTCCTCAACAAGAGCTACCAACAACACCATAATAATTTTTATATTGAAATTGCTGCAAGTAATAATAAGGCAACAATATTTGTTATTTTAATCATTGGGTTTACAGCTGGGCCTGCCGTATCCTTGTAAGGATCTCCAACAGTATCACCTGTTACCGCTGCTTTATGAGCTTCACTACCTTTTCCACCATGATTACCATCTTCAATATATTTTTTTGCATTATCCCAGGCTCCACCACCCGCGGTCATACTTATTGCAACAAATAAACCTGTTATAATTACACCAAGTAATAATGCCCCTAAACAAGACAATGCTGCAGATTGCCCTGCAATAAATAGTATAATAAAATAAACTGCAATTGGAGACAAGACTGGAAGCATTGAAGGTATAATCATCTCTTTAATTGCTGATTTTGTAAGTATATCAACACATGTTCCATATTCAGGCTTCCCTTTACCTTCCATTATTCCTGGAATTTCCTTAAACTGTCTTCTGACTTCTAATACTACTGAGCCAGCAGCTCTTCCAACAGCTGTCATGCTTAATGCTCCAAATAAAAAAGGTAATAAACCTCCTAGTAATAACCCAACTACAACATAAGGGTTGGATAAATCAAATGATACCTCAATACCATACAACGGTCCGTTAGGGTCTTTTGCAAAGTGATCTAGGTCCTCTGTATAAGCTGCAAATAGAACAAGTGCACCAAGTCCAGCTGATCCAATTGCATATCCTTTAGTGACTGCCTTTGTAGTATTTCCAACTGCATCAAGTGCATCTGTTGTTTTCCTAACATTGTCATCTAAATTAGACATTTCTGCTATACCGCCTGCATTATCTGTAACTGGCCCATAAGCATCCAATGCAACAACCATTCCAGCTAAAGCAAGCATAGTTGTTACTGCTATAGCTATTCCAAAAAGTCCAGCTAAGGAATAAGTAGAAATTATTCCAGCTACAATAATTAATGCTGGTAGAGCTGTGGCTTCTAAACTTATGGCAAGGCCTTGTATGACATTAGTACCATGACCAGTTGTTGAAGATTGAGCTATGCTCTGGACTGGCCTGTAATTAGTACCTGTATAGTATTCTGTAACCCAAATAATTAAACCTGTAATAACAAGCCCTAAAAGACCGCAAATAAATAGAGACATTCCCGAGAACTCAATATTAGATCCTTCAACAATTAAAATATTATTTAATCCCACTATATAATCTGTAACAAAATATAATAAAATTGCTGAAAGTATAGCTGAGACTGCAAAGCCTCTATACAGAGCTGCCATTATATTATTATTTTTTCCAAGTTTCACAAAGTAAGTCCCAATAATACTTGTTAAAGCACAAACTCCGGCTATAGCTAAAGGAAACATCATCATTGTATATGAATTTTCACTAAAAAAAATAGAAGCTAATACCATTGTGGCAACAACAGTAACGACGTAAGTTTCAAATAAATCAGCAGCCATACCAGCACAATCACCTACATTATCACCAACATTATCTGCAATAACTGCTGGATTTCTAGGATCATCCTCAGGAATACCTGCTTCTACTTTACCAACTAAATCAGCGCCTACATCAGCACCTTTTGTAAAAATTCCGCCACCAAGTCTTGCAAAAATTGATATAAGTGAAGCACCAAATCCAAGAGATACCAAAGGAGCAACGATTTCTCTATCTGGAAATGACCCAGAATTATGAAGTACAAAATAAAATATAGCTATAGAAAGTAGAGCAAAACCAGCGACTAACATTCCAGTAACAGCACCTGCTTTAAATGATACTGATAGCCCATCTGCAAGACTTTTGCTGGCAGCTTGAGTTGTTCTTACATTTGATCGCACTGATATATTCATACCAACATAACCTGCTGCACCTGAAAAAAAAGCACCAATAAAAAAACCGATTGCTGACGCTAAGTCAAATACCAACCAAATTAAAAAAAATATAACAATACCCACTATTGCGATCGTCATGTATTGTCTATTCAAATAAGCTCTAGCACCCTCTTGAATTGCGCTAGCAATTTCTTTCATTTTGTCATTACCAGTATCAAGTGATAGAATTTGTCGAGATGTAATCAAGCCATATAATACAGCTGCTAGACCACATAAAATGATTAATATTTGCATTGTTGTCATTAAAACTCCTTAGAAAGTGGGGTTATATGTCAGAAACTTAAAATAAAATCAAGAAATTAGCTAAAATGATCAAATTCTTTGGGTATATTGAGCCTATGATTTGAATCGTTCAAAATTACTTTTTTCTTTATTATTTTTCCTATCAGAGTTAATTTAACTTTAAATTTTTTACCAATTGAAATGATTTTTTTTCTATTCTTACTGCTTGAAAAAAAAATTAATTCATAATTATCTCCTGAGTTTAATATATCTTTTTCTTTAATAATTCCATTTTTCACTAGATTTTTCAAATTTGTACTGAGAGGTAAACTATTAACATATAACATTGCGCCATAGTTATTATTAAGCATTTTTTTTAAATCACCAACAAATCCATCTGAAATATCTTTCATAGAACTTACGAATTGACTAACTTTAGAACCAATTATACATGGTTTTGGATAATAATATTTATTAACAAAATAATTTTTAGTTTTAGAATTATTGATATTAATTTTATTTTTTAAAATTTGTAATCCTACAAATGAGTCTCCTAAATTACCTGTTATCCAGATATCTTGATTTAATCTAGCTATATTCTGACTTACAATCTTGTTGAGATTGGATAAGCCAAAAAAAGTTGCAGATATATGAATTTTATTTGATTTTGATAAATCTCCACCAATAAGGTAAAAGTTATATTGTTTTTGTTTTTTAAAAAGTTCGTTAGAAAATTTGTTCATCCATTGATTATCGATATATTTTGGCAAGAAAAGATTTAATGAATATGCGTATGGATTTACACCCATTGCAGACAAATCAGATAAATTTGAGGTAATTATTTTACAAGCAATTGATTTTGGATCATCATATTTAAAAAAATCAATATTTTCTGATATTGAATCACTAGTAATAACCATTTTATTATTTTTGTTTAAATTCACAAAAGCAGCATCATTTTCAAAATTGAATGTTCCAAATTTTTTAAAATTTAATTTACGAAGATATTTATTAATAATTATTTCTTCAGTAAGTTTTTTAATTGGATTTTTTAAATTCATCTAAATATTTTTGAATAATTGCGTTTAATAATTTAGTTTCTTTTGAGGAAACTAAGCTTTTGGATATATTAATATAATCGTTAAAAATGATTTTTACTTTACTAATATCAGTAATTTGTAATTCAGAAATTAAAGCAAAAATAATAGATTTTAAAACACCATCCCAATTTTCAAATTTTCTATTTATGTCTATATTCTTATTAAGAATTTTTATTACATTAAGTTTATTAAAATTTTTAATATAATTTTCAGATAATTTGCTTAAAAAATTTTTGTTAAATTTTAATTTGAACTCTTTATGCTCCCCTATAACCGCAATATTTGAATTATAAAAATATTTTTGAAAATCTTCTATACTATCTTTTGATTTTGGATCTGAAAATTCATATTGGAAAATGTACTGAACAAATGCAAGTCTGGTCTGTGACTTAGTATAATTTTGCATTCTAACTTAAAAGTCTAACACAAGCAAAAGCAGCTTCACGTCCTTTATTTTTTTGATTTATATCACTCCTTACTATTGCTTGTTCTAGATTGTAACAAGTAAGAATACCAAAGCCAATTGGAATTAAATATTCTACTGAAAGATCTATTATTTTTCTTGAAGTTTCATTTGAAATTATTTCAAAATGATATGTGTCACCTTTTATAACGCATCCAAGGGCAATAAACCCATCATATTTTTTAATATTTTTTTTTATTATATATGGAATTTCAAAACATCCTGGGGCATTTAAAATTGTATATTCATAATCGTATTCTTTTAAATAATTTATAGCTCCTTTTTCCAAATTACTAGAAATATCAGAATAATAATTTGAAGATACAATTAATATTTTTTTACTCATATTTTATGTTGATCTACAATCTCGATATTAAAACCGTCTAAAGCAATAATGCGTTTTTTTGTATTTGTTAATAATATTATTTTTTTTATATTTAAAAGTGATAAAATTTGTGCCCCAACACCATATTCTCTTAACTCTAATTTATTGTTAGTTTTTTTTCGTTTATTAAATGTTTTAAGAATATTTGGGGACATATCACTATTTATTAAAACTATTGCACCTGATCCTGACTTTTCAATTAATTGGAAGGCACTTTTAATTTCACTGCCAAAGATATTCTTTTCTTCAAAAATATCTTTCGTAATATTTAATCTATGCATTCTAACTAAACACGGATTTTCAATATCTTTGATATTTTTAACTAAGGCATAATGTTTTTCACCAGAAATTGTATTTTGAAAAACTTTTAATGAAAAACCAGATCCCATTTCACTTTCAAAAGGTCTTTCTGAAATAAGTTTCACTATTTTAGTTTTTTTTAATTTAAACTTAATTAAGTCACTTACAGTTCCAACTTTTAAATTATGTATTTTTGCAAAATTAATAATTTCTGGTAATCTAGCCATAGATCCATCGTCACTCATAATTTCACAAATTACCCCAGATGGATTTAAATTTGCTATTTTAGAAATATCTACTGCAGCTTCTGTATGTCCAGCGCGTTCAAGAACTCCTCCATCCCATGCCATTAGTGGAAAAACATGACCAGGAGAGACAAGATCTTTTTTATTTTTATTATTATTTATTGCAACAGAAATGGTATGCGCTCTATCAGCTGCTGAAATCCCAGTAGTGACTCCTTCTTTAGCCTCAATTGAAACCGTAAAAGCTGTTAGATCATTTTTTTGATTGTTTGGATTCATAAGTGGCAAATTAAGTTCCTCTATACGATGCTTGGTCATTGCTAGACATATTAATCCTCTTCCATATTTTGCCATAAAGTTTATTGACTCAGGATTTGCATATTGACCTGGTATAATTAAATCACCTTCATTTTCTCTATCTGGATCATCAACTAAAATATACATTTTACCATTTCTTGCATCGTCAATTATCTCTTCAATAGATGATAAATTTGTATCAAATTTATTGTTAATCATTTTTTGTTATAAACCTAGCCAAGTAATCAAATTCTATATTAACCTGATCTTCTAATTTTAAAAATTTAAGATTTGTATTATTAAAAGTGTGATCTATTACTGAAATTTTAAAATGATCATCATAAACGTCCGCAATTGTAAGTGATATTCCATTTATTGAAATTGACGCTTTTTCAGTTATAAATTTGTTATCAATACCAAAATTTTTATTAAAATAATATTCCCAACTATTTTCTAAATTTATTATTTTAGTTAATGAAGTTGTAGCATCAATATGGCCATATACAAAATGGCCACCTATTTCATCTCCTAATGTAAGTGATTTTTCGATATTTATTTTATTTTTATTTGTTATACATTTTTGTAAGTTAGTTCTTTTAAGAGTTTCTTCTCCAATATTTATTTCAAAATTATATAAGTAATCTTTACTATCTAAATTTCTAATAATATTTTTTGCTGTTAAACATACCCCGTTACAAGCAATTGACGAACCATCCTTGCAATTACTAAGATCTAGATTTGTTTTTACGTTATATAAGCTGTTTGCTAGATGGTCTAAAATACCTATATCTTGAATAATACCTGTAAACATTAATTAATATTATATTTATAATAAATATCAGCCTTAAATTTTCTCTTTTGTTCAAGAGATAATTTTAAATCACTTATATTTTTACCTAAAATAGCAGGTTTGCCATTTTGTCCAATAATTATTTTAGATTTAAACAAATGTAATTCATCAACTAAATTATTTTTAATTAAATCAGTAAATAAAACACCCCCTGCTTCTACTAAAATGTCTGATATTTTTAATAAATAAATTTTTTTAAAAACGTTTTTCAAGTTTAATTTATTTAGTTTATTTAATTTACAATAAATTATTTCGCAGCCAAGATTTGACAGATTATTGGATTTTTTATTTTTTTTTGACGTAAATATTATCACTCTTTTTTTTGAAATATCTCTAAGAATATTACTATTTAAAGGTATATTAAGGTTCCTATCAATAACTATGATTGGTAAATGTACTTCTTCTTTATTATTAAGCCTGATAGTTAATTTTGGATTATCTTTTATTATGGTTTTTGAAGTTGTTAGTATAGCCTGGCTAAAGAACCTAATTTTGTGAGCATATTCTCTACTATATTCATTAGATATCCATTTGCTATTATAATTGCCCCATGCAATTTTTTCGTCGTTTGATATAGCTAACTTGACCTTAGTAAATGGTTGTTTTTTTTTAATACTTTTAAAGAAAAATTTATTTAAATTATGAGTTTTATTTTTTTCTAAACCAATATTAACTCTCACATTATTTTTTTTTAACTTGTTAATACTTTTTTTATTAGTCCTGATATCTGGATCAGCAGCTGAAATAAATATCTCTTTAATACCAGAACGTAAGATTTGATCGGTACATGATCCATTTTTTGAACTGTGAAAACATGGCTCTAAAGTTACATACATTGTTGCGCCTTTAGATTTATCTCCTGCTTTTGCTAGTGCAATTTCTTCTGCGTGAGGTCTTCCAGAATAATTTGTAACAGCTTTTGAAATTATTTTTGTATTTTTAGCAATTACACAGCCAACAGTTGGATTTGGAAATGTTTGACCATACTTTTTTTTTGCAATATTGTGAGCTAAGTTTATCATTTTTATATTAGTTGTAGACACTTAAAACTATTTATCTTCTAAATTACCTAAGAAGTCTTCAAAATCTTTTGCTTCTCTAAAATTTTTGTAAACGGAAGCAAATCTTACATAAGCTACTTGATCAAGATGCATCAAAGCCTCCATTATATATTGACCAATAATGTTTGACTTTATTTCAGTTTCACCAGAATTTTCAAGTTTTCGAACAATGGCATTTACAATTTTTTCAATTTTCTCATTATCAATATTTCTTTTTCTAAGAGCTAAAGATAGTGATCTAAACATTTTATCTCTATCAAAATTTTCTTTTTGACCTTTACTTTTTAGAACTATTAAATCTCTAAGTTGTATCCTTTCAAATGTAGTGAATCTAGAACCGCATTGCTCACAAATTCTTCTTCTTCTTATTGCAGTATTATCTTCCGTTGGTCTTGAGTCCTTAACTTGAGAGTCTTCATTACTACAGAAGGGACATCTCATTTAAAAAGCCTCATTATAAATTGGATATTTGCTACATAATGAAATTACATTTTTTCTAGTTTTATTGAAAACTTCTTTACGTTCATTATCATCTAA
>MDTG01178146.1_pt1 | contig 10390 bp, 9 predicted proteins | sample 811421 | NCBI WGS metagenome assembly MDTG01 (sample SAMN05326645, study PRJNA326480) | marine metagenome | isolation source: seawater | place: Pacific Ocean: South East | collected 2011
AAATCCTGAATTAATAAATATATATCTTGGATCTAAATTTGGATTTTTTTTTGCATACTCATTATATAATTTAAGATCTCTATTATAAAATCTTGTTCCTCCCAACCAACCATGAGACCTAAGAGCAAATAAAATATTATAATCTTCTTTTTTTGAACAAACAACCATTCCTCCCTCACCGGAAGTAATTTGATGAGAATAGTAAAAAGAGAATGTTCCAAAGTCACCAAACGTGCCCAGATTTTTATTACCTAGTTTGGAACCAAGCGACTCACAATTATCTTCTATGACTATTAAGTTTTTTTCTTTAGCAATTTTATTAATTAAAAATAAATTAGAACTTATACCTAAAACATTAATTAACATTAACGCTCTAGATTTTTTTGTAATTTTTTTTTTTAAATCATCTATGTCAATATTTAGAGTTTTAATGTCAATGTCTACAAAAACTGGCTTAAGTCCAAATTGAACTAAAGGCCATAAGGAAGTAGACCAACACAATGCTGGAATTAAAACCTCATCACCTCTTTTAAAAGATTTTTTTCTTAGAGGATTTCCTGCAGCAAAAGTAGCTAACAAATTAGCAGAAGAACCAGAATTTACCATTAAAGCATATTTTACACCCATCTTTTTTGCAAAATCTTTTTCAAACTCTCTGGTGTGTGAGGCCATAGTTATTCTTTTCGAGGATAATACTTTTTTTCCAATCTCTATGTCCTTTTTTGAAAAACCGTTTTCTAACAATTCGTAAGTATATTTTTTTTTAATTAAATTTTGTTTTTTAACCTTCATAATTAACTAATAGCTGCTATCAGTTTTTACTACAAATAAACTTTGTTGTAAAAAATAAAAATCAATATATGAATAATCTGTAATTTCTAATAATGATATCAAAAAAATTAAATATAAGTGATAACTTTATTATTGTTCTATTTGGCTCATTACCTGTGGCAATAATTACTGGAAACTTTTTTATTAATTTCTATTTATTTTGTATTTTTTTACTATTTATCTTTAATATATTTAAAACCAATAATTTTTTATGGTTAAAAAATAAACACTTAAGGATACTTTTATTTTTTTATTTATATATTTGTCTAAATTCTCTATTTAATTACTTTATTAATCCATCATTTGGTTATGATGGGTTAATACGTTCATTATTTTTTTTGAAATTTTTGATCTTATTTCCTGCAATACCCTTGCTTATTAACAAAAAGGAAATATTGGAAAAAATTTTCAGATTTTGGCTATTTTTCATTACTGTAATTGTAATTGATATTTTTTTTGAGAAATATAATGGTTCAAACTTACTTGGTTTCAAAAGTCTTGATGCAACAAGGATAACTAGTTTTTTCTATGATGAAAACGTAGTTGGGTCATTTCTTTTTAGTTTTGGATTTATTACCACGACGTTTTTTCTTAAAAATAAGGTTAATAATAAAAATAAAATACTTTTAAACTTAATACTAATTCTTGTTTTTTTAAGTATTCTTATTACAGGAGAGAGGTCGGCTTTTTTAAAGTCAATCTTACTTTTTTTATTGATTTTTTATTTTATAGAAGAAGAAAAATTATTTCTAAAAAAAATTTATTTATTTATATTAACAATTTTTTTTACAATATTTTTATTTCTTATTTTTCCAAATGTTCTTCAAAAACAAACAGAATTTTTCAAAAGAATTTTAATTGTAGAAAATCCAGAAACAATCTCTCAAAGATTTCAAAATATTAAATATTTTCAACATTACGAAACTGCAATTGAAATTTTTAAAAATTATAAATTAAATGGGATAGGAAATAAAAATTTCAGAATTGAGTGTCATGACAGAAAATACTTCAAAGAAAATTCGAAGTTAACAAGTCAAAGATGTTCAACTCACCCTCACCAAATTCATTTTGAATTAATATCAGAACAGGGTTTGATCGGATACATAATTTTTATTTTTTTTATATTTGGTTATTTTAAAGAAAAATTTTCCGTTATTTTAAAAGAAAAAAACATATTTGAAATTTCAAAAAACTTTTATTTAATAATTTTTTTAATTCCAATTTTACCAAGTGGAAGTTTATTTTCGACCTTTAATGGTCTTTTATTTTGGTTTTTTTTAGGGCTTAACAATTTAAAGAAATTGAGTTAGAAATTTTTTTTTTTAATACAAAATAAATAAAATTATATAAAAAAATATTAAAAATTATAATAAATATCAAAATCTTAGTTTGTGAAACATTCAAAAATGCCATGAAAAAAATACCTAGATTATAAGTGTTTATTAATATTCCAGTAGCAGAACTAATAATCCATCCTTTTAACTTCATTTTTTTTTTTAAAAAAATGAATAAAAGCTGATGGAGATGATTGTTATCTGGACCAGTAACCTCTTTTTTTTTAACTTTTTTTCTTATCATGGAAAATAAACACTCGTATGCTGGGTACCATAATAAGCAAGCTATAAAATACGGTGAAATAATTAAATCTAAGTTTGATAATTCTATTAAGAAATATCCAACAATTAAGGAAATTGTGTATGAACCGCTATCTCCGCAAAAAAACTTTTCAAAAAAATTAAAAACAAATATAACTAAAAGAACAATGAAGATTATATTAAGATTTTGTGTATCAAAATCTAAACTGTATTTGTAAATTAAAATGTTCACTATTAAAATTACAGATGAAAAATATCCAATTAATAAAGTGTTAACTCCATCAATAAAATTTGATCCATTGATTAAAATTAATAGACAAAAAACAACAAAAAAATACTTAAAAAACGTGTATGTAAGTAGATGATCAAATAAAGGAATTCTAATAGAAGATATAAAATTTTTACTTAGAAATGTTAAAATTAAAATTATAGTTACTTGCAGAATGAATCTTTTATGTGGTGATTTCAAAATATTAAGATCTGATAAAATACCAACAAAAAAAATAAGAAAAATTATATAATTAAAATAAGATTTAAATTCTAAAAACAAAAGAGTGCTTAATATAAAGATTAAACCACCACTAATAGGCACAGAGTTTTGACTTACAAATGATTTGTGGGGAAAAAACTTTTTATCAATTAAAAAATCATATTTTATGAAAATATAATTAATAATTAAACATAGAGAAAACGAGATTAAAAGTACACCAATCTCTGACATATATTAAACTTCAAATTTTTTTTTAGCCTCAATTAAATCACTTTCAATCATATCTTTTACTAAATTTTTAAAAGAATACTTTGGTTTAAATTTTAAAACTCTAAAAGCTTTTCTTGCATCACCTCTTAAATATTCAACTTCATTTGGTCTAAAATAATTTTTATCTATCTTAATTATTACCTCTTTTTTTGATCCTTTTTTTAAATACCCAACTTCATTTAATCCTTTTCCTTGCCAATATATTTTTAAACCAAGATAATTTGATGCAATTTCTACAAATTGTCTAACTGAAAATGCTTGACCTGTTGCAACTACAAAATCATCTGGTTTTTTTTGTTGTAAAATTCTCCACTGCATTTCGGTATAATCTTTTGCATGTCCCCAATCTCTTTTTGCGTTTAGATTACCTAAATATAAAATATCATTACTTCCTAATTTTCTTCTTGCCAAAAACCTTGTTATTTTTCTAGTAACAAAAGTTTCTCCTCTTCTAGGACTTTCATGATTGAATAAAATCCCGTTAGAAGCAAAGATGCCATACGACTCTCTATAAACAGATGTAATCCAATAAGCATAAAGCTTTGCTACACCATAAGGTGATTTTGGATGGAATTTTGAATTTTCATTAAAAATAAATTTACCATACGTCTCTCCGTAAAGCTCTGATGTGCTTGCTTGATAAAATTTTATATTTTTCATTTTTAGAAATCTAATTGCTTCCAATATTCTTAAAGTTCCAATCCCTGAAACTTCAGCAGTAAATTCAGGATTATCAAAAGAAACACCAACATGACTTTGTGCTCCTAAATTATAAACCTCATTAGGCTTTACTTTATTAATTATATTATAAATACTATTACTGTCTGTGAGGTCGCCGTAATGAAGAAAAAAATTTGTTTTATTATGTGGATCAATGTAGATATGGTCAATTCTTTTTGTATTGAATGTCGAAGACTTTCTTATTACACCATGAACAATGTAGTTTTTACTTAGAAGTAACTCCGCCAAGTACGAGCCATCTTGTCCTGTAATTCCAGTAATTAATGCAACTTTTTTTTTCATATTTTTTTTATAAATAATCTAATTATAGAAATTAATATTAAAAAACCATCTTTAAATTCATTTACTTTTTTTTTACCACTTATTCTAGATCTTTCGTATGATGGTAAGCTAATGCAGTCAAATTTATTTAATTTAGCTTTTACGGGTAACTCAATACAAAAAGTAAAATCAGTATTTTTTAGATCTAATTTTTTAAATGCATGAGATTTACCCATTACATAAGTGAACAAAACATCTGAAATCTTTAATGAAAATAATAATTTACATGTTAGAGTAAAGAATTTATTACCTGTATAAGTTAAAAAAGTGTCGTCATCGCTCCCTCCATCATCAACATATCTTGAATTAAATACAAAATCACATTTTGTGTCCAACAACTTCATCATTTCATTTAAATACTTTGGATCAAATGAACCATCAGCATTAAATATACATAAATACTTTGTTTGCACTTTGTTTATTCCCTCTATCAAAGCACTTCCAAAACCTTCCCCTTCTTGATTTAATATTTCACAATCAAAATTTTTAATTGCTTGTCTCGTCTCATGATCATATGGAGGTATAACTACAATTTTTTTTAAATTTAATTCTTCTAATTCTTTGAGAACAATTGGTAATGAATCTTTTTCAAATTTTGCAGGAATTACTAAAGTGAGATCTTTCATAAAATGATTAATTATAAATTTTCATTTTTTTTATTAATGCATAAATAGACAATCTTAAAGTATAAAAAATATTTATAATAAAGTTATTTTTGTTATGTAAATTATACATTAAATAAGCATCAATAAGACGCCTTAATATTGGTGATGATAATGAATTATCTAATTTTCTCCATGAAGTTAATTTTAATCTAAGACCATATATCACTTTTATTCTTTTTATTATACTTAACCATAAAAAATAATCTTCTTTGGTTTTGATTTTAATAAATTTATTTTTTTGTAATAATTTTTTTGAACACATAACTGTAGACAGTCCAATATCACAACTTTTTAGAAGATCCTCATATTCAATTTTGTTACTTATATTAAAACTAGAAATCTTTTTTCCATTTTTATCAATTATGTCATAACTTGTATGAGAAAATGATAATTTGTTATTTTTCATAAAAGCAAGTTGTTTTTCAATTTTTTTTGGTAACCACAAGTCATCAGCATCACAAAAACAAATATATTCACCACTTGAATTTTTAATGCCTATATTTCTAGCTTCGCCAGCACCTTGGTTGATTTTATTCACAATTATTTTTTTTCTTACAATGTTTTTGGTTACATTTTTTACAAAATCCAACTCTGATTTTTTTGTATCATCATAAACGATGATCAATTCATAGTTTGTATAAGTTTGATTTTTGATCGATTTAATTGTTTGTTGAAAAAATTTTTTTTTTCTGCGATAAGGAACAATAATACTAATTAAGTTTTTTTTCATGAAATTAATAAATAATGTAACTCAAAAAAAATTATTTGTTTATATTTTTTCTTTATTTTGTATTAGCACTTTAATTATAAGCTATATTTACAAAATTAATCTATCTAATTTATTTGGCCCAGTGGAACTGAGTCAATTTTTACTTCAATTTAATATTTTTGCTAAAAATGGTGGTGTTGTAAGTGATCTTGCCACTCATTGGCAGTATATCCAAATTTTAAGACAAGATATTTTTAATTTATTTTCTTATGAGATGGGAGTCGATACTAAACTTCTGAACTATCCCTTACATAATATAATTTTTTCTCAACTTTATTTTTTAGCAGATGATATTAAAAAATATTTGTTTATCTATTTTTGTCTAACTTTATTAATACCATATATTTTCTTTCTTAATTTATCTATTGCCCTAAAAAAAACGAATAGGTATTTATTAATTTTAATTTCAGCATTGATATATATTTTGCCTGCTTACCAATATTCTGCAATTTGGGGAAATAATCATCTCACAGCCTTATTTTTCTTTTTAATTGGGACACTTTTTCATTTAAAAACAAGAGACAATAATTTCAAAAAATTAAGGCATTCTCTTATATCAATATTTTTTTTATCACTTGCTGCATATACAAGGCAATATTATGCTTTTTTTTTCATATTTATTTTCTTTGAATTTTTAACAAAATTAAAATTTATAACTCTTGTAAAAGTTAGCTTATTCACAGTTATGCTATCTATACCAGGAATATATTTCTTGATTGAAAATCCGCTTTTATTGTTTGCAGTTCATGGTTTAGATATAACCAATTTTAGATCATCAGTTTTAATTTCTTCATCAATTTGTTTTTTTTATATTATTCCATTTGTTGCTCAATATTTTTTGAATAATTTTCAAAATTTCAAAAATTCGTTTATAAAATTATTTAATCTTAAGTTATTTTTGGTTTCTTTATTAATTTTAGTCATTTGTTTACCCGATTTTTATTATCAAGGTAATATAGGTGGTGGATTTTTTTATAAATTATTTACATTAATTATTGATTTAAAATATATTTTCTTTATTACATCTTTTTTTGGCATTTATTTTATTTTCTTTTTCAGACAAGAAAATTTCTTGGGTATTTTATTAAGTATTCTTTTGCTATGTACTTTTAGTAGTGGTTTTTTTATTTTTCAAAAATATTTTGAACCAATGTTTTTAATAATATTTTTATTATTTTTCGATAAGAATAAAATTGAAAATTGTTTAAAAAAAAATAATTACATCATTATTTTTTATTATTCATTATATTATTTTTTATTCAATTATATATATTTGTTTGGTTTATAACCAATTAGACTCGAAAATCTGCCAATAGACCTACAAAAATAAAAAATAGATCTGTAAAAATTGTCGTTAAGAAAGAAAATAATCATAAAAAATATTGATAAGAAAAATAAATAACACCCTTTAGAAAAATTTAAAAATGAGCCAACTTGAGAGCCATAAATATTTTTATCTATATAATTACCAGAATATCCATATCTTAAATTTCTCTTCAAAAACCACTTTAAATTTTCACGTTCAATCTGAACATTTTCAATTACAAAAGAGTTTAAGTTCCATTTTAAATCTAAATTCTTTAGATGTAATTTTTTGAAAAAAAGTTGGTCACTTCCACCTATATTTTTTAAATTTATATCAAATACAAGATCCATCCTTTTTAAAATTTTCGATTTAAAGATAACATTGTTTGTAGCTACCCAATCTACTTTTTTACCATGGGTATTTTTTGGCTCTATTATCTTAAATAATTTTTCATAAAATTTATTTTTTGTCATATGTAACTGGGGCCCACCCACAATATCACAATTATTTTTTTCAATAAATTTTACCATATTTTTTAACCATTTAATTGGAACAATACAATCGTCATCTAAAAATCCAGAATATTTTGAGACATTTTTTTTTTGATATTCTAAAAATATATTTCTTAATTGAGGTATTCCGTTTCTATTAGTAAATAAAATTTTAAAATCTATTTTTTTTCCTTTTAAAATTTTAGATATATAATTTTCAAAAATATGATTTTTTTTTTCAACTATAAATACTATTTTCAATGGATGATTAATCGGTACCTCAAGTTTTATTAAAGAATTTAAGAATTTATTCAAAAATTTAAAATTTTTTTTACTTAAACAAACTCCTATTAATATTTTCATTAAATAATTTTTTTTATTCCTTTAATACATCTAATTAAATAAATTAAATAAACTACAAAATAATTTTGACCATTTTTTAATCTTATCTTGTTACACTCTCTCAAATAGTCTATAAATCTAATTCTTGATGAAAGACCTCCTTGTCTAAACTTACCAAAAATTTCTTTTTTGGTTGTACCCATACCTTTCATTCTATGTTTTTTAATCATTCTTAAAAATAGATCATAATCTGCAGAATATTTAAAATTGAGATCATATAATCCGATTTTTTTATGTGCTTTTTTTTTAATAAAAAAACCAACTGAATGTGTTGAGTAAAAACCAAAACTAAAATTAATTTTCCATGGATAAAATCCGTGTAACAATTTGTGTTTATAAACACTACCAAATAAAAAATCTAAATTTTTATATAAATTAAAATATTTATTAACAATTTTTAATGTATTTTTGAAATACATATCATCTGAGTTTAAAATTCCTATAATGTCTCCTTTTGAATTTTTTATTCCCACATTCATCGCATGATAAAGACCCTTATCATTTCTATTTTTAATATACTTAATTTTTTTTTTATAAAATTTTATTATCTTAATAGTTTTGTCAGAAGAATTACCATCAACAATAATATGCTCGTAATTCTTATAACTTTGAGTTAGCACACTCTCAATATTTTTTTTTAAGTATTTTTCTGAATTCTTTGTGACCGTAATAATAGTAATCTTATATTTTTTCATATTTGATATTTTAAAATTATTTTCAAATATTTTTCACAGTTTGTTTTTAAATCAAACCGTATTAAATTTTTTTTTGCCAGTTTAGACTTTTTGATTAACTTTTTATTATTCAATTTAAATTTTTTGATTAATTTGCTAAGGTTTTTATAATTACCTACAGTAAATAAATCACCTAGTTTTCCATTTAATAATATTTCCCTAGGTCCTGTTGGACAATCTGATGATATGATTGGTATATTTTTACTTTGAGCTTCAATTAAAACATTTGGCAAACCTTCAAACTTAGATGACAATATAAATAAATTACCGCAAGATAGATAATTTTCAGCATTTTTTTTGTAACCAATTAATTTTATAAAGTTATTCAAATTATTTGATTTAATATAATTATTTAAAAAATTTTTTTGCACTCCAGCTCCTATAATGCAACATTTGAAATTAACTTTATTTTTTGCTAATAAATTTAAACTTTTTAGTAATGTAATTTGATCTTTTTGATCAGTTAATCTTCCGATATTGATAATTTTTAATCCATCATAATTTTTGAAATAATCTAATTTTTTTTTAGAATTAGTCGGTTTATATGAATTATAAATCAATTTTGAATTTAAGCTTAATTCACTTTTTAGTTCTTTTTGAAAAAAAATCGAATTTACAACTATTTCGTCTGCCAAACTGTAGAAAAATCTGTAAAGCAACTTAGAAAAATATTGATTAATATATTTCTTTACACTTGTATTTAATCTTATGATTATTTTTGAATTCAAAAATTTTGAAGAAATAATTGCTAATAAATTTGATTGAAATGATAGAATTATAGTCTTTTTACTATAAAAATTTTTAATTAGTAAAAAAATTGCTATTAAAGTTTTGGTTGTTCTTTTTTTGCTTACCCATTTAGTTGAATTTGGGCATATTACTTTTATTTTTTTATTAAACTTATTTTTATAATCTGTATTTGCAGTTATTATATATATGGGCAAATTCTTTTTAGCTAAATATTCTGATATTAAAAAAAGATTTTTTTCTACACCACCACTTTCTATAGAAGGAATGAATAAAACTATTTTTTTTTTCACTATTTAAAAATTATATAAAATATCCTCATTATTGATCTTCCTAAAATCAAATATAATATTGAAAGGATATTTTGTTTATTATTTAATCTTATTGACACTTCACTAATTAATTTTTTTATGAAAGTATCTTTTTTTGAGAAGCCACTATCACCTAAGTTTCCAAATATTTCAGCCCCTTTTGTATGTGTGCCCTTCAGTTTGTGTTTAACTATCATTCTATAGAGTAAATCATAATCTGATTGTATTTTATAATTTATATTTAAATATCCAACTTTTTTTAAAGAAGATCTTTTTATAAAAAATCCGACAACAGATGATGGAATGATATTAAAATTTCTAAAAATTTTTTCAGGATTATACCCACCTAAAATTTTACCATCTTTAATAACTGTTCCACATACAAAATCTAATTTTGGATTATCGATTATGTATTTAGATAAAATACTCATAGCGTTAGAATATAAAATATTCGAAGAGTCTACGACTCCAACAAAATCACCTTTTGCTAATTTATAACCTTTGTTCCATGCATCCCACATACCTTTATCCTTTTCACTTATCCAATAATCTATTTTATTATCAAATTTTCTCAGTACTTTTATTGTAGTAGATCCGGATGCTCCATCAATAACTAACAATTCAACATTTTTATATTTTTGATTTAATACTGATTTAATACTTTTTGTTAAAGTTTTAGACTTAAAATTAGGCATTATGACTGAAATTAATGGAAAA
>MDTG01291651.1_pt1 | contig 10390 bp, 8 predicted proteins | sample 811421 | NCBI WGS metagenome assembly MDTG01 (sample SAMN05326645, study PRJNA326480) | marine metagenome | isolation source: seawater | place: Pacific Ocean: South East | collected 2011
AACTTATATAAATAGGATTAATCAAATTTTTTTTAATTTTAAATTTATCGCATAGAATGGGAATATTTTCATATTTTATTTCTGCAACTCCTTTAAAATCATCAAAACTATAGCAATAATAATCAATTTTTTTTACTAAATGAATTGCTTTAATTGTAGATAATGAATTTCTTATTCCAGCATAGCTTCCTGGGCCTCTATTTACATAGATTATTGAAATATCGTCAATTTTTATATTTTTTGAATTCAAAAATTCATTAATTAAAATCATTATCTTTTCAAAATTTATTTTAGTATTTTCATACGTAATATTATGACTAGTATCTTCACAAATGATCATAAAAAAAATTTTATCTTTTACAGCATCTATTATTAGTTTGTTCATTTTACAATTATATTTTTTAACTAATTCTATTCCAGAAGAAAATAATAGCAAATATTTTTCAAACGATAGTGGAATTCTTTCACTAATGTATCATAGATTTAATGAAAATAAATATCCATCAACTAATATAAAAATGGATATTTTTAAACAACATATTCAAATTATCAAAGATCTCAATTATAACTTTTATAATCCAAAATCTTTTGTAAATGATTTTAATAAACCCAAAAATAAAAAAGAAATTTTAATTACTATTGATGATGGATTTAAATCATTTTATGATAATGCTTGGCCATACTTAAAAAATAACAAGATTCCATTTATTCTCTTTGTGTCAACTGAGCCTGTAGGAAAAAAAGGATATATGAGCTGGGAAGAAATAAAAGAAATTCAAGAATCAGATTTTGGAATGATTGGTCACCATTCTCATACGCATGAATATTTGATTGATATGACAAATTCAGAATTTATTAAAGATATTGAAACTGCATCAAAAATTTTTAAAAAAAAATTTGGATATAACCCTGAAATTTTTTCTTATCCATTTGGTGAATATTCTAAATCTATGAAAGAATATATATCAAAAAATTTTAAAGTCGCATTTGGTCAACATTCAGGAGTTATTGATATCAATAAAGATAAATTTGAATTACCGAGATTTCCAATTAATGAAAAATATGGAGATTTAAAAAGATTTAGATCTCTTATAAATTATAATCCATTAGAATATAAAAAATTAAAACCAGAAGAAAAAAAGATTAATGATCAAGATAATCCACCACAATTAATTGTGGAATTTTTTAAAGAACAAGAAAATATTAAAAATATTAATTGTTATTCGAATGATGGAGGTGAATGGAAAAAACCTACTCTAAATTTCAAGGGGCAAAAATTAATAATAAACTTTAATCAAAAATTTATACCAAGACGTGGAAGAATAAATTGTTCATTAAATGACAATGGTAAATGGAGGTGGTTTGGCACTCAATTTACAGTCCAAAAAAATTAAATTAGACTTTCAAGTTCAATACTAGACGGAAGTAATTTTGCATCATCAAAGTCTTTTAAGTCATTTTGTTTTATAATTTGACTTAATACTTCAACATATTTTTCACCAGTCTCAGCGTATTCATTTAAAAATTTTACCAAAATCAAACTATCTAATGGTTTTCCTTTATCTCTTAGTTCTGCTCTAGCTTTTCTTAAATTTTTATAAGAAGAATGTGTATTTAAATTACGTTGATAGGCTCTTACTGAGGCTTGTAAAACATTAAATTTCATAACCTTGTGGCCTTTACTTTTGTCTGCATCTTTAGGCTTAAGACCTTCACCTGACCAAGTCCATTGACCAAACAAAGCATTTCCTTCTTGTGCAAATCTTGAAGTACCCCAGCCAGTTTCTTTTGCTGCCTGAGCGATTGCAAGAGACACTGGGATTACATCCATTCTTATTTTTAAAGTTGATAGATCATTTGATGATACCCCATATTGTTTATATTTTTTCTTCAACCATTTCTTCTCAAGATTGGTGTTATTGCTTTTATTAATTATACTAAAAAGTCTCTTTCTATCTAATCTTATATTATTATTTTCTTGTAAAACTAAAGGTAATATTATTTGAATAAAAAAATCTTTTCTTTGTTTAGTATTTTCGATCATTTTAATTTCTGCTGGAAGCAATGTTAAAGCTATCGGTTTGACTAATTTCTTTTCTCTTACATCTTTTAAAGAATATTTAGTATCTTCAAATAATTGTTTGATTGTAGAAGCATTTAATCTAACTGTATCAGTTTCTAAATCATTCAAACTAAAAATATCTCTAAGGAGATCATTTTCATTTAAAACTTCGTTATCATTATCTATCTTTTTTCCATCATTATTTAAAGTATAAGCTAAAATTGCTTTCGAATTATTTTGAAATTCATTTTTATTTTTAGCAAAATCTAAAAAAATAGGCATTGTATAAAAAAATATAAAAACAATCAGAGAACTTAAAAAAATTCTTGGTAAAGAACCTATGTCTCTTTGATCAAAGAACTTAAATAATTTAATTTTTCTTTTCATTTATTAAATAGCCTCAACTGACTTTACTTCTGGTAAATAATGACATAATAAATTTTGCACTCCTTGCTTTAAAGTCATTGTTGAACTAGGACATCCCGAACAACTTCCTTGTAATTGAACTTTTACAACACCATTCTTAAACTCTTTGAATTTTATATCGCCACCATCTTTTGCTACAGCAGGTCTTATTTTTTTATCTAATATTTCAACTATTTTTTTTTCTATTTCTTTTAAGTCTTCTGAGTCCTCTACTAAACCCTTTTCAATTACACATTCTTTTCCACTTGAATAAAAGTCATTTATTAAGGAGATGATAATGTGTTTAATCTCATCCCACGATATTTCATCATATTTGTTAATAGATATAAAATCTTTTCCTAAAAAAATCCCCTCAATACCATTTATTGAGAGTAAATTTTTGATTAGGTCATTATTCGTTTCATCTTTTTTTGTTATCTCAAATGAACCATTATTTGATACAGTTTTACCAGGTAAAAATTTCAAAGAATTTGGATTTGGAGTGTTTTCTATCTGAACAAACATAGCTAATATATAGTCATTAATTTTTAAAATGGAAATTGTTAATAAAATTATTTTAAAAACCCACTATTTCATGAATTTTTTTAATCTTTTTGATTGCTATGTCATTTGCCCTATTAGATCCTTCGTGAAGTATTCCTAAAAGGTAATCTTTTTCATTTAATAATCTCTTAATTTCAACTGAAATGGGAATAATTTTATCAACTACTAATTGTGATAAATTTTCTTTAAATACTGAAAATTTTTTTCCAGAAAACTCTGAAATAATTTTTTCTAAAGTGAAATCTGACAAACTTGAGTAAATACCAATTAAATTTTGAGCCTCTGGCCTTTTTTCTAGCTCTTCTATATCAGAAGGCATTGGTAAAGAGTCGGTCTTAGCTTTTTTTATTTTATTTATAATTTCGTCTTTATCGTCAGTTAAATTAATTCGACTCAGATCGGATAAATCTGATTTACTCATTTTCTTTAATCCATCTTTAAGACTCATTATCCGTGAGAAGTTTTTTTGAATTAATGGCTCAGGTATTTTAAAAAAGTTATCAATTTTAAAATCATTATTAAACTTCTGAGCAATATCTCTACAAAGTTCTAAATGTTGTTTTTGATCATCTCCAACTGGGACATGAGTAGAGTCATATAAAAGTATATCTGCTGCCATCAAAACAGGATAAGAATAAAGACCAATGCTTGCTTTCTCTTTGTCCTTTCCAGCTTTTTCTTTAAATTGAGTCATTCTGTTTAACCAACCCATTCTTGCGGTACAACTTAATATCCAGGCCACTTCTGAATGTGCACTTACTTGAGATTGATTAAAAATAATACTTTTCTTTGGATCAATTCCACTAGCAATAAAAGTTGCTACAGTTTCTGTAATATTATCTTTTAATTCCTTTGGATCTTGAGTTACTGTTATCGCATGCAAATCTACCACACAAAAAATACATTCATTCTCTTTATCATTATTCAAATCAACAAAATTTTTGATAGCTCCCAGGTAATTTCCTAGATGAAGATTGCCAGTAGGTTGAACTCCTGAAAAAATTTTTTTTCCCATAAATTAATACTTTAGTTGAAGATCTTTATAATTAAAAGCCTTGATAAAAAATGATACTAATAAATAGAAAAACAAACATAATAAGACTGATAAAATTAGATAGAATGATTTAAAAGAATAATCATAACTCAGCTGATTTACAAAAATAAGAGTTAAATATTTAAAAAATATTCCCATTAAAATCGATGCAAAAACAATTTTAAGGGATCTCACCATAAAATTAATATTAAATTTGAATAAATCTTTATTACTTAAAAATATAAATAACATAATTGAGTTAAACCAAGATGAGATTGATGTTGCTATAGGAATTATTATGAAACCAAGACTTCTAAAATAATACAAACTGATTACAATGTTAAGGATTACAGAAATCAAAGAAATATAAAATGGGGTCTTAGTGTCATTATTAGCAAAGAAAAAAGTTGAAAATACTTTTATAAATGCGAAAGCAGGTAAACCTAAACCAAAAAAATAAAGTGCCCTAGCTGAATTAGAAACTGATTCAATACCAAAAGAACCATATCCAAATAGTGCTGAAATAATTTCTTCTGAGCCAATCAGTAAAGCCACTGATGCTGGAATGCTTAAGAACATGCTTAATTCTAAAGCTTTATTCTGAATCTGTATTACTTTACTTTTTTTTTTCAAATAAATATTTTTTGAAAGTTGAGGCAAAACCACAACACCGATTGCAATTCCAGCAATTGCTAAATTTATTTGATAAATCCTATCAGCATAATACAAATAAGATACGGCACTTGCTTGAAATGAGGCAATAATTGTTCCAACAAGAATGTTAATTTGAGTAACTCCTGAGGAAAAAATACTTGGTAATAATTTTTTAAAAAAAAATTTTGCTTTATTACTTATAGTAAAATTGAAATTAAATTTAATTGAATGAAACCTTCTAACAAATTTATGTAGAAAAATAAGTTGTATAAAACCAGATAACGATACACCATAAGAAAGGTAATAAATAATATCGTCTCCTAAATATTTTCCAAAAATCAAAATTCCTATCAAAACCAAATTCAATATTATCGGGGCGGCAGAAGCTGCAGCAAACTTATTATGAGAATTTAAAATTCCTGCAAAAAAAGATGCTAAACTTACAAACATTAAAAACGGAAAAGTAATTCTGGTTAAATGAACAGCAAGCTTAATTTTTTCATTTTCCTCAGAAAATCCTGGTGCTATCAGATTTACAAATGTTGGCATAAAAATTTCAATTACTAGAACTAGAAAAAATAAACCTATAAATAATAAATTAAAAATTTCGTTAGCAAATTTATTTGATCTTGATTTGCTTTTGATAAGTTCTGAAGTATAGCTTGGCACAAAAGCTGCATTGAAAGTTCCCTCAGCAAATAATCTTCTAAATGTGTTTGGAATTCTAAATGCTACAAAAAAAACATCTGCGATGTAACCCGTGCCAAGAAAAATTGCGATTAAAATATCTCTTAAATATCCAAGAAATCTGCTGATTATAGTATAGAAACTAAAAGTCCCTGTTGACTTAATTAAGTTCATAAATCATATTAGTCTTAATTTTACCCCATTTGTACACCTAATTAATATAAATGAAAAAAACAAAAATTGATCATTATACTGACAAAGAAGCTTTAGAGTTTCATAGCCACAAGAAACCTGGAAAGATTGAAATTGTAGCTTCTAAAAACATGATTACGAAAAGAGATTTAGCTCTTGCATATTCACCCGGGGTAGCGGTTCCTGTAAAAAAAATAAGTGAAAATCCTGAAGCAGTTTATGATTATACAAGTAAAGGTAATTTGGTTGCAGTTATTAGTAATGGCTCAGCAATTTTAGGAATGGGTGATTTAGGTGCTCTCGCCTCTAAACCGGTAATGGAGGGTAAAGCAGTGTTATTTAAAAGGTTTGCAGATATTGACTCTATTGATCTTGAAATAAACTCCAAAAATGTTGATGAAATTATTAACTCTATAAAAAATTTTTCTCCTTCATTTGGTGGGATTAATTTGGAAGATATAGCGGCACCTGATTGTTTTGTTATTGAGGAGAAACTCAAGGAATTATTAGATATTCCTGTTTTTCATGATGATCAGCATGGAACTGCAATTATTACAACAGCTGCTTTAATCAACGCCTTGGATATAAACAAAAAATCAATAGACAAAATTAAAGTAGTTGTAAACGGAGCAGGTGCATCAGCAATGGCATGTGCAAATCTATTTAAAAATACTGGTGTTCTCCAAAAAAATATTACAATGGTTGATCGTAAAGGCGTAATTTATCGAGGCAGAAAAGATTTAAATCAATGGAAATCTGCGCATGCAATTGAAACATCAGATAGAACATTAAATGATGCTATAAATAATGCAGACGTATTTTTAGGGCTTTCAGCCAAAGGTGCATTAACAAAAAACATGGTAAAAAAAATGTCAAAAAATCCAATTATTTTTGCATGTGCAAATCCTGATCCTGAGATAACTCCAGAGGAAATTGAAGAAGTACGAGATGATGCAATTATTGCAACTGGAAGATCCGATTATCCAAATCAAGTTAATAATTTAATTGGATTTCCATATATTTTTAGAGGAGCATTAGATGTAAGATCTAAAACGATTAATGAAGAAATGAAAGTTGCAGCAGCTAATGCGATTGCAAAACTTGCTAGAGAGGATGTTCCTGATGAAGTTGTTGCTGCAATGGGTGGAGATAGACCTCATTATGGTAAGGATTATATAATACCATCGACTTTTGATCCTCGGTTAATAAGTATTATTCCTGCAGCAGTAGCTAAAGCAGCTATGCAAACAGGTGTAGCAAGAAAAAAAATTGAAAATTTTGAATCCTATCAGGAACAACTTAAGCAAAGATTAGATCCAACTGTAACTATTATGCAAGGTATAAACAGTTATATTAAAAAAAATCAAAAAAAAATTGTTTTTGCAGATGGTGAAGATGAAAATACACTCAAAGCAGCAATAGCTTTTAAAAACTCAAAACTTGGGATACCAATTTTAATTGGAAAAGAAGAAAAAATTAAAGAACAAATAAAAAAAATTGGATACAACGAAAATTTCGATATTGAAATTGTAAATTCTAAAGACAAACCAAAAAGAGAAAAGTATGTTAAATATTTATTTAAAAAACTTCAAAGGGAACAAGGATTACTAGAATGGGATTGTGATCGACTTATAAGAAATGATAGAGTAATTTGGGCATCTTGTATGGTAGCATGTGGGGATGCTGATGGTGCTGTTACAGGGAATACAAGACGTTTTGGAGCATCTTTAGATAAAATCAAACAAGTTGTTGAAGCAAGAGCTGGTGAAATAATGTTCGGCTTAAACTTAGTTGTTCATAAAGGAAAAACTATTTTTGTAGGAGATACAAGTGTTCATGAATATCCGACGTCTGACCAAATGGCAGAAATTGCAATTTCTGCTGCAAGAGTTGTAAGATTATTTGGCTTCGATCCAAAAGTGGCTTTTGTTTCTCATTCAACTTTTGGACAACCTCTAACTAGTAGAACGAAGCATATCAAAAATGCAGTTGAAATTCTTAAAGAAAAAAATGTAAATTTTGAGTTTGATGGTGATATGCAGCCAGATGTTGCTCTAGATAAAGAATATAAAAATCTTTATCCTTTTTCTAATATTGTTGGAAATGCAAATATACTAATAATGCCAGGTCAACACAGTGCTGCTATTTCTTATAAGATGATGAAAACACTAGGAGATGCTAAAGTTATTGGTCCACTTTTAATTGGATTAGGTTTACCAATAGAAATTGCTCCTTTAAGGAGTTCAACTTCTGAAATAATTAATTTAGCCTCTATAGCAGCGTACTCTGCTGATGTAATTGATTATAAAATAGATTAATTTTTTTGAATTCTTAATTCGTCAACAATCAATATACTAGCAATAACTCCCTCTACATCTAAAATTTCCTCAGCTTCTTTTATTACTTTTTGTTTTTCTTCCGAAGTGATAGCTATTCCATAAATATAAATTTTTTTCTTATAGGTATCTATCTGATAATTTGTTGCCTTAATATTTTTGTCTAATATTAGAGCAGTTCTTAGTTGAGAAGTAATAAGTATATCTTTGGCAGATTGTTTAAAATTAAATTCTTCTTTGATCTTAATATCATTTCTTACTGATCTTACACCATCAGTCTCCCAAGCTAATTTTGTCAGCTTAAGTTTTTCCTCTGGATTCTCAGTTTTTCCCGTCAAATAAATTCTTCCATCTAAAACTTTTGATTTAATAGAGATTATGTATTTTTTATTCATTAGAAGTATTCTCGCTGACAAATTTTTTTGCATTATCGAATCGTCAATCTGAGTACCAACTGATCTAGGATCTAATGCAACACTAACTCCAGTCCCGAAAATTCCACTGGAAGATACACCTACACAGCTCAATAAATTGAAAGATAAAAAAATTATTAATAATATCTTAGTTTTCATTTTTTAAACTTAAACAATAATTGTAAATTTCTTTTTTAGAAACTTTATTATTTTGGTTAATAAAATTAGTAATTTCTCTAATACTTAATTTTTTTATCATTTTTTTAATAAGTTTTTTATCTGATTCAGATAGTGTTTGCGAATTTTTTTTAAAAATATTTTCTTCAGAAATTACCACTGTTAATTCACCTTTTAATTCAAAATCAAACTTTTGAATATTATCGATATCATCACGTATAAAGTCTTCAAAATATTTTGTCATTTCTCTACAAATTAATATTTTTCTTCCAGAAAAATTTTTTTTTAAAAATGGTATAATCCTATTGATTTTTTTTGGAGAAACAAAAAAAACAATTGAACAATTTATTTGTGATAAATTTTTTAAATCATTTTCTATAATCTTTTTTTTTTCTGGAAAAAAACCATAGAAAAAAAATTTTTCTGAAAAACCACTTATTGAAACAGCTGATATCACAGACGAAGGTCCTGGCAAAGGTATTATTTCTATATTTTTTTTAATACACTCATTAACAAGAATCGAACCTGGATCTGATATACTTGGAGTACCTGCATCAGAAATTAATGAAATAATTTTCCCTTGTTTTAAAAATTCCAAAATTTTTGGTACATTTTTTTTTTCATTGAATTTATGGTTAGAGATCAATTTTGATTTAATTTGATATTTGTCTAATAAAATTTTAGATACTCTTGTATCCTCACACAAAATGTAATCAGAATTTTTCAAAGTTTCTAAAGCTCTAAAAGTTATATCCCCAAGATTTCCAATTGGTGTAGATACCAAATAAAGCCCTTTTTTTATTTCTTTTTTATCAGACTGATAATTTCTAGCCATAATTATAAATAAAATAATATAATATCATTAAAATGTATAAATTTTTTAAAACCTTTTTTTTATTATCTTACGGATTTTTTATTATTTATCCTACGACGATTTTAGCAGAGGAAAAAATAAAAATTGGATTATTAGTACCAATGACAGGTGATGATAAAAAAATAGGTCATCAAATAATTAAATCTGCTCGAATTGCTTTAAAAGACATAAATACAGAAAAATTTGAAATTTATTTGAAGGATACAAATTCTGATCCTAATAAAACGATCAAATCTGCTATTGAACTAAAAGAAATGGGAATCAAGATAGTTATTGGTCCAGTATTTCATAAAAGTTTAACATATCTCGATGAAATACCAGAAATTACTTTTTTATCATTTACAAATAAAACTTTAGGTCTCCCTGAGAATGTAATAAGCAGTGGTGTTAACGCCACTTCACAACTTAATACTATAAAAAAATTTATTAAATTAAATAAAATTGATAAAACAATACTCCTTACCCCAAAGCTTGATTATGAGGATGAAATAAAAAAAGCTATTAAAAATTCGAAAATAAAAATTTTAAAACATCATGTATACGACACTAAACCAACAAAGCTTACTGCACAAATTGAAAAAATAACAAATTATAAAATTAGAAAACAAAACTTAGAGGACGAGATTAAAAGAGTTGAAAATTCAGATTTAATCGATAAAGAAAAACAATTAGAAAAACTTAACAAAAGGTACACAATTGGAAAAGTTAACTTCGACGCAGTAATAATATCTGATTTTGAAGAAAGTTTAAAAAGTGTAATTACTTCACTTTTATATACCGATGTTTCTCCAAAACAAAAATACATAATAGCTTTTAATCAATGGTTTGATGAAAGCTTATTAAATGAAAAAACAATACAACCTATTTATTACCCTTCTATCAATAAAAAAAATTTGAATGAATTTGAAAAAAAATTTAAAAAAGAATTTGATGAGACTCCAAATTATATATCATTATTAAGTTATGATTTAGTAGGTCTAATTTACTATCTAT